>ERZ773359.2132-NODE-2132-length-25773-cov-9.154600_pt1 | contig 25773 bp, 25 predicted proteins | sample MGYA00374955_ERZ773359 | MGnify/ENA primary metagenome ERZ773359 (study PRJEB29098, sample SAMN04486028) | biogas fermenter metagenome | study: EMG produced TPA metagenomics assembly of the Biogas fermentation microbial communities from Germany - Plant 4 DNA1...
CAGAGCAGGCCCAGTCCTTGTTCGGAACAGCCCACGGCAAGGCTGAGGCTTGGTACATCCTGGAGACCCGAACAATCGGTGGTGAAGATCCGTATATCCTCCTCGGGTTTAAGGAGGGAATCGGGCGTGGTGACTTCGGGCGTGCCGTGCTCAGTGAAGATAGGGAAGCGCTGGTTGGCATGCTGCACCGCATTGCCGTTAAGCCAGGGGATCTGTTTATGGTGGAGCCGGGGGTGCCCCATGCCATTGGACCAGGCGTATTTATGCTGGAGATTCAAGAACCCTCGGACTTAACGGTGTACGTGGAACCAACTGAGCCCGGCACCATCAACAGCTCTGCTAATAACCTGGGTTTGGGCTGGTCCAGGGCTTTGGAGCTCTTCTCCTACCACGGCCAGTCTTGGGAAGTCAACATAGCTAAGTGCAGACTCACTCCCCAGCCGGGGCCCCATGTTCCCGGCGGTAAGGTTGAGGAAGTGCCCATGGGCGGCCCTGCCCAGCCGCGCTTTGGGGTAAGTAAGCTCTTGATCAAAACGCAGCTGACCGTGAGTTTCCATACCTACCGCATTGCGGTGGTAACCAGGGGCCAAGGCGCAGTGGAGTGGAGCGGCCAGCAGAAAAGGATCAAGCGGGGAGATGTGCTGTTTTTACCTGCAGTATTGGGCAACTGCCTCTTCACGGCAGACTCCCAGGAAGATGGGGATCTGGAAGTGCTGGTGTGCAATCCGCCCTCGGCTTATTTGTAGGAGCTTAGAGAAGAAGGGCACTGATATGATTAGTGATATTACCTATTCTTTGGCGCGGCAGCCTCAGCGGGCTGCGGCGCTTTTTTTGACTTCGCTCTTACCTACTGGTTTTACTCAGAACATGAATAATATTAACTTCCGCGTTTGCCAACCGATCGTTTTGCTGGGTATTGCTCTTGCTATTAACAAAAACATAAGTAACGCCTACCAAGGAAAAGAAAAACAGGTTTTTCTTGACAATCCTGCATTTTACCTGTAGTATTATTAGTGATAATATCAGTGCGGACTGAGTTGCTCATGAAGGAGAATGCTTGGTGGATAGAAGGGAACGACTCCTTGCGGTGCTGCGGGGAGAAAGCATAGACCGGGTGCTGTGCGGCTTTTGGTTTCATTTTCCCCCTCCCTTCCGCAGGGGCACAGCCGCTGTGCGGGCCCATGTTGACTTGTACCAGCAGATCGATCCCGACATGCTCAAAGTGATGAACGAACACTTCTACAAGATCGAAAAACCCATCCACACCGCGGAGGACTGGCGGGGACTGCGCCCGCTTCCCTTTGCCCGTACCGGTTACGAGGAGTACGTGGAGGAGTTTCGGCAGGTGCGTAAGCAACTGCCCAAGGACCTGCCCCTGTTTGCCACCATCCACGGAGTCTTGGTATCTGCTTATCACGGCAGTGAAGGGCAGGGGAACTTCGCAGATCCTAACAATATGGTGAGCAGGCACTTCCGAGAGGACCCCGAAGCGGTAGCTTCAGGTTTGCGGAGTATCGTGGAAACCCTCGCCGAACTGATCGAGCGTCTTGTCAAGGCCGGTGCTGATGGAATTTACTACGCCGCTTTGGGGGGCGAAGCCCATCGCTTTCCGAGGGAGCTTTTCGAGAGGTACATCATCCCCCTGGACCGGACTGTGATCGATCATGTGCGGGATCTGGGGGCCATTAGCATTCTGCATATCTGCAAAGAGAACACCGTTATTCCCATGTACGCTGGAATAGAAGCCGATGTGGTCAACTGGGCTACTTACGATAACCAGCACAAGCTGGTGGATGGCCGCAAGATCTTCCCCGGCAAGACACTGTTGGGCGGTTTCGACGATCGCAGCGGAGTTTTGGTGGAGGGCAGTGCCGAGGAAATTGCCGCCAAAGCTGCGGAGATTGTGGCCTCTGTGGGGCGCGAAAGGCTCATTCTGGGAGCCGACTGCACACTACCGGAGGATGTGGACTTGGACAGGATCAGGGCTGTGCACAGGGTGGCGCGCAGACTGTAGATTTGGGGAAAGGAGGCCCGGAGGTTGATTAACTCGAAACCGCTCACTGCCAAGGTATATGAAGCAGTGTACAGCGACATTATCAACGGAAGCATCAAGCCGGGCGACATCATCACGGAAGGGCTGCTCATTAAGCAGTTCGGTGTAAGTAAATCGCCGGTTCGGGAAGCGCTCATCGCGCTGTGCAACGAGGATATCCTTAGGTCCATCCCTCGGCTAGGCTACATGGTTGTGCCCATTACCCCCCAGGAAATCAGGGAGCTCGCGGAAGCCCGTTCGGCGTTGGAACTGTATATGCTGGAAAAAAGCTTCGCGTACCTCACCACCGAGGTCCTGGACGGGCTGGAGGACATGGTGCGCAAAAACAGGGAGGAAGCGCAGATAAAGCGCTCTCCTATGGATAACTGGCAGCGCAACATGGCCTTCCATCTGCGGTTGGCCTCTTTGGCGGGAAACCAGGCCATGTATGAGCTTTTGGAACAGGTACTGCGCAAGCTCACCCGGGCCACCACCCAGTACTTCAGCGACTACGACTCGGATAATCCCCTGCTTAGGGAGCGTACTTCCGGGGCACGTCACTTTGAACTGATCCAGGCCTGCAGGGATCGGGACTTGGTGCATGCCAAGCGCGTTTTAGAAATCGACATTAATGAACTGCGGCGGTAAGGAGGCAGTCATGACCAGAAAAGAAAGAGTCACAAGGGCCATCAACAAGCAGCCGGTGGACCGCGTGCCCGCGAGTTTCTCCCTCCATTTTCCAGAGGAGGCTAGGGAAGGAGAAGCGGCGGTAGTTGCCCATCTCGAGTTCCTCCAGGTCACAGGGTGTGATGTGCTCAAGATCATGAATGAGAATCTGGTTCCACCCATAGGCCCCGTGCACGGACCGGCAGATTGGAATCAGGTTCCCACTTACACTACTAAAGATGGCTTTCTGGCCAAACAACTGGATTTAACGAAGCGGATTTTCGATGCCGCCGGTGATGATGTTTTTTACCTGGCCACCATCCACGGCATTTGCGCTTCCACCATCCATCCCATTGAGCCGCGCTATGGGTATCAGAAGGTGCGTGAGATGCTGGTGGAGCACCTCCGGGAAAACCCGGCTCCGGTGCTGGCCGCCATGGATCGCATTGCCGATGCCCTGTGTGAATTGGTGAGTGCCTCGGCGGCCCTGGGGGTTGATGGCATCTATTATGCTGCCCTAGGAGGCGAGCGACACTTCTTCACCGATGAGGAGTTTTACCAGTGGATCGCCCCGTTCGATCGCCGTATTCTGCAGACCGCGCGCCAAGCGGGAGTGTACACCTTTTTACATATCTGCAAAGAGAACCTGAACATGCAGCGCTACAAGGATTACGGCGGCTTGGTTGATGTTGTGAACTGGGGCGTTTACGAAACGGATTTCCCCCTGGAGGCCGGCCGCGAGCTCTTCCCTCAGGCTGCGATTATGGGAGGGCTGGCCAACAGGAGCGGAGTTCTGGTGGAGGGCAGTCTGGAAGAGATAGGAGGTGCTGTGCGCAGGATTATCCGGGAGTTCGGACCTACAGGCTTTATCCTTGGTGCTGATTGTACCCTGCCAACGGAGATTCCCTACGAGCGCATTCGGGCAGCGGTACAAGCCACTGTCAGTTCAGAAAGGGAGGATTAAGGTATGAGCAAAAGAGCGCTTTCTCTACTGTTGTCGCTGGTGATGGTGTTGGTAGGTGTAAGTGCAGTTTTTGCCGAAAAAACCTATCCCGATGGCACATTACCATTTACTCCACGGGGCAACCCCACTTCAGGGAACTGTTCTACCGGCCTTCAATTAAGCGCTTTGCGCCTAATGTTGATGTGAAGACGGTCCAGATTGAGACCATGCACGCTGGGGTGCAGAAGATCGCCATGGACCACCTGGCCGGAGCCTACAAGGATATGCCCGATGTGATCATGCTGGATACGGTGGGCATTGTCAACTTGGTGGATGCTGGCCTGCTTTTGGACATGACCGAGTATTGGGAGCCCATCGCACATGAGTTTGTGGAAGGCGCGGTAGCCGATGCCACCATCAACGGCCGGGTATGGGCACTGCCCGATGCAGTCCGTCCTCAGCTTCTGTTCTACAACGCGGAGATCTTCGAGAAGTACGACATCGACCCGGCCATGATGAGTACCTTCGACGGCTACCTGGAAGCTGGCCGCCTGCTCAAGGAAAGGAGCAATGGAGAGGTCTATCTTTCCTACATCGACACCGGCACCTACACCTGGCGCTATTGGGGCCGCCGCGGTCTGATGCCCCAGGCCCACGCCCGGATTTGGGATGATGACGGTAACGTGGTTATCGGCAGCGACCACGGTACCAAACTGGCCCTGGGCTTTTTGGAAAAGCTGTACAATGAGGGCCTGCTCTACAGAACAACCATGTTCTCCCCGCCCATGTATGAAGCCATTGACGAGGGCAAAATAGCCACCTTCTACATCGGCGCCTTCTGGGATGAATTCATGCGCAAAAACCTAACCAAGACTGTGGGTCAGTGGCGGGTGATGAATGCTCCGGTTTTTGAGGAAATCGGCACCGGCGGCGCCCCCGTGTCCACCTTCTTCTGCTTTGTAAATAAGGGCGATACCGCTTACCTGGATCTTATGGTAGATATGTGGTACGACTTCCAGACCAACACGGAAGAGCGGAACGCTTGGGTGGCTGAGATGGAAAGAGTCAACGGACCCTACTCCAACCCCGTAGCCCTCAAGGTTTTGGAGCACCCCTTCTGGCAGGAGCCCTCGGAGTTTTATGGAGGCCAGTCCTTCAGGAAGGCCGAGGCAGATGGCTTAGCTAATCCTTCCCCCAATCTTATGGTCACACCGCAGGATAACGAAGCAGATGGCATCATCAGCGCTGAGATCGAGAAGTGGGTGGCGGGAGAGCAGACCATGGATCAGGCCATTGCCAATATGCAGCGTGAGCTCGAGCTGCGCATCGGGCGGGCCTATGTGATCAAGTAAGAGATACTTGGCTTAAGGTGCGCACCCCTTGTTGGCGGGTGCGCGCCTTTCGGAACCTAGCCGGGGAGGGAGCATGAAGCCAATGTGGAAAGCGTTGAAACGGCATCGCTACGCGTATTTGTTTATATCGCCCTATTTGATCCTCTTCCTCGTCTTTCAGTTGGTACCTACCGTTTCTACCATCTACTACAGTTTCACGGAATGGAACGGGCTGCGGCCGCCCAGGTGGATCGGTTGGCGCAACTACCAGCTTATGTTCAGGGATTACATGTTTCGGGATGCGGTGCGCAATACGTTTTTGTACTGGATTGTGGGCACGATCGGCATTATGACCCTGGCCATGGGCATCGCTTTGGCGCTGAACACGAAGAAGCTTCGCCTAAAACACTTCTTCAAGACCGCGACTTTCCTCCCTTATGTCTGCGCCTCGGTGGCCATGGGCTTGATCTTCCGCATGTTGTTCGAAGAACATGTGGGCTTGGTCAACGAAATCATCGCCCTGTTTGGAGGAGAGCGCGTTCCCTGGCTGGCCAGCAGTAAGTACGCTTGGTTTCCAGTAGTAACCCTGTTCATCTGGCGGCTGACACCTTGGTTTACCATGATCATCTTGTCGGGGCTGCTCAATATTTCTGAAGAATACTATGAGGCAGCACTTGTGGACGGCGCCTCAACTTGGCAGCGTTTTGTGCATATCACCCTGCCGCTTTTGGGCAACATTCTCTTCTTCTGCTTTATTACCATCACTGTGGATGCTTGGCGCATCTTCAACGAATCGTATGTCCTTTCGGGTCCAGGCACCTCCAACACTTCGCTGTTTGAACTAATGTACCGCTCTGCCTTTACCAACTTCCGCTTGGGCTACGGCTCTGCGCTTGGAGTGGTTTTGGTAGTCATTTTGCTGGCTCTGTCACTGATTCAGTTTGTGGTCCGGCGCCGCACAGGTGAAATCTAGGGGGGTAGCGGCAATGAATTACAGAACCAAGGCATCATTGTTCAGATTTGGCCTCTACGCCTTTTTGTGGATAGTCGTTTTGTTCTGCCTGTTCCCAGTAGCCTGGATGATCATCATCTCCTTCAAGCAGGTAGGGGAGAGCATCACCGGATTCAACGCCCTGCGCATCCACACCCCAACTTTGGCCAACTACAAGCGCTTGTTTGAGCTCATTCCCATTTGGAGGAACCTATACAACAGCGCCTTCACTGCTGTGGTGGGTACCGCAACCACGTTGTTTTTCTGTTCTCTGGCCGGCTACGCCTTTGCTAAATACCGGTTTCCAGGACGGAACGCCCTCTTTTACTTTGTGGTCGGTACCATGATGATCTCCACGGAAGTTGGGGCTGTGCCCCTGTTTGTGCTCATGCGCCGTCTGGGTTTGGTGAACAGCCTGTGGTCGCTGATCATCCCCCGCATGGCCACGGCCATTGGCATATTCTATTTGCGCCAGTACATGCTGGATGTGCCAGATGAAATCCTGGATTCGGCGCGCATCGATGGCTGCAGTGAGTTTGGGATCTACCGCCGGATTGTGGTCCCTGTGGCCAAACCCGCTCTGGCCTCTTGGGCGTCCATTACCATAATCGCCCGTTGGAACGACTTCTTCTGGCCCTTGCTTTTTCTGCGGGCCAGTGAGAAATACACCTTGATGGTGTCCGTATCCATGCTGCCGGTAAGCGAAGGGCTCTCCACGCCCTGGCAGGTGGTGTTAGCCGGCACCAGCCTGGTTATTGTGCCCAGTATCATCCTTTACCTGTTCATGCAGCTGTATCAGCAAGCTGATCTCGTTGCCGGGGCAGTAAAGGGATAAATCTACCACAACGAGGTGCACCATGTCTTTCGATCGGGAGAAGTACCAGACCTATGTTTCCATCCTCAAAGAAGAGCTGATCCCTGCGGTGGGTTGCACGGAGCCCGCCTGTTTGGCTTTGGCGGGAGCAAAACTTAGAGACGTGCTGGAGGCCGTTCCTGACAGCGTTGTGGTCAGGCTGAGCGCCAATCTGATCAAGAACGCCAAATCTGTGTTCATTCCCTATTCTGAAGGCCTAAAGGGCATCCCAGCAGCCATTTGGCTGGGTATTCTGGGGGGAAACAGCGAGCTGGGGCTCGCGGTGCTCAGTTCTGTTCAGCCTAAGCACATTGCGGCTGCCAAAGAGCTGCTAGCAGAACCAACCCGCTGCCGTGTAGAGCTTTTAGATACTCCTGCCAAGCTCCATCTCATTGTGGAAGGATGGGGCCAGGGGAGGACTGCCGTGGTAGAAATAATGCACAGTCATACCAACTTCGTGCGCATTGAACGCAGCGGACAGCCCTTGTTAGACACGGGGACAGACCCCGAGGCCCAAGAGGTGCGGGTGGACCGTTTCCAGCTTAATATTAGGGACATCGTAGCCTTTGCCGAGTGCGTAGATCTGGCCGATGTCGAACCCATCCTGCGCCCCCAGATTGAGCTGAACACGGCCATAGCCGAGCAGGGCCTTGCAGGAGACTATGGGACCGGTGTGGGCAGGCACCTCCTGCAGCATTTCGGTCGTGATGTGCACAACCTGGCCCGGGCCACGGCAGCCGCTGCCTCCGATGCCCGCATGGGGGGCTGCCAGATGCCGGTAGTGATCAACTCGGGCAGCGGTAACCAGGGTATTACCGCTTCCATTCCTGTGATCGTGTACGCCAGGCATCAGGGGCTTCCTGAAGAGCGCCTCCTGAGGGCTTTATGTGTGAGCAACTTGATTGCCATTCACCAGAAAACTGGCGTGGGCCGGCTCTCGGCCTACTGCGGCGCGGTGGGCGCGGCCTGCGGAGCAGGTGCCGCCCTGACCTACCTGGCAGGGGGCAGTTTGGAGCAGGTGGGCGCTACCATTACCAACACCCTGGCCAACATCTCAGGCATGATCTGCGATGGGGCTAAGGCCTCCTGCGCGGCGAAGATCTCCTCGGCCGTGGATGCCGCCTTTTTAGCCCATACCCTGGCCTTGGGCAACAGGCAGTTCAGCGCCGGTGACGGCATTGTCAAGGGCGATGTGGAAGAGACCATCGCAGTGGTGCGGGACATTGCCTCGGAAGGTATGCGCCAGACCGATCTCACTGTGCTCAAACACATGCTTGACTCTTAAGCCTGCTGCCAGTAATGCCTCTATCCCCACTAGGGTAGGGGTCTTTTTCTTCTTCTGCCAGGTCTTGACTTCCCTGGCTAACATGTGTTATCTTTGCATTAGATATTTTTTTAGTCAAAAAAAGTTCAAAAGAGGATGGCTATGCAGAAACGAGGCAGCGCGCAGGCCCTGCGCGAGCACAATCGAAAAGCGGTGCTGGCCTGCCTGCGGGATCAGGCACCCATCTCCCGCACCAGATTGTCGGCGCGCACCAAGTTAAGCCCTGCCACCATTTCCGCCATCGTGGACGAATTGATCAGTGATCAGCTCCTAGTGGAAGTGGGGAAAGAGCGGTCCAGGGGCGGGCGCCGCGCAGTCATGCTGGATTTCAATGAACAGAAGTATTTCTTCCTGTGTGCCGATCTGGCCGTGGACACCATTTCCGTGGCCTTGGTGAACCTGCGCTTCCAAGTGCTTGCCCACCGCAGCCGCCCGGTGCAGGATCGCAGAGATCCAGCCCTGCTCCTCCAACAGCTCGTGGAAACGGCGCAGGAGGTCTTAGCCACCTTGGGCGCTGGGGAGCGGGTCTTGGGCATGTGCATTGGGGTTACCGGTGTGGTGAACAAGGCCAAGGACACCATTGTGTATTCCGCGGCCTTTGACATCAGGAATCTGAACATGCGCGCGGAGCTGGCCAGGTTTTTTGATTTTCCCATCTACACTTTCAACGACGCCAATCTATCCGCGCTGGCGGAGAAGTATTATCTGAGCAGCCTGGGCTACTGCCTGTATCTCATGATCGGCCCTTCACTGGGCGCTGGAGTAATTGTCAACGGCGATATCTACAGCGGCCAGTCTGGCTGGGCGGGGGAAATCGGCCACAGCATTGTGGAACGGGCGGGACCTGTGTGTTTCTGCGGGAAGCGGGGCTGTTTGGTCTCTGTGTTGGCCCAGTACATACCCGTGGGCAGCGCGGAGAAGCTGCGCAGCACCTTCGCCTGGCCTTCGGGCAGGGACTTTTATGCCAGCTCAGCTTACGAACATTTTTGTTATTATGTGGGCTTGATTATCTCCAACTATGTGAAGATCTTTGACCCGGAAACGGTGATCATCGGGGGAGTGGTGGCTGAAGTGGCCCCGCAAAAACTCTACGCGGATCTGGAGGCTTGCGTTAATGAGCAGTTTTTGCTGGGCGATCAACCTGTGTCCATACTCCCTGCACAGGTCAAGGCCAACTCGGTGATCATCGGAGGAGCCTATTTTTGCTTTGATAACATATTGCTCTGACTAGGAGGTGACAGAGGTGAGCGCGTACGCCGTCCAAGCGGAGGGCATCAATATCTCCTTTAACGGGGTGCAGGTGCTGCACAATGTGGACTTTCAGCTCAAAGAGGGCGAAGTGCACTCCATTGTGGGTACCAACGGAGCAGGTAAATCCACACTGGTCAAGATACTCAACGGGGTGTACCGGCGCGATAGCGGTGAGATCAGGATCTTTGGCCAGCCGGTGCACTTTAACAGCCCCGATGATGCCCGCAAAGCAGGCATTGCCATGGTCTTCCAAGATTTGAGCCTCAGCCCCACCCTGACTGTGGCCCAGAACATTTTCCTGAGCACCCATCCCTTCCGCAAGGGCATCTTCATTGATGATCACAAAACTGCCCAGAAAAGCGCGGAGCTGTTGGCCTTTTTGGGGATGGAGGAAGAGATCGACTTACATAAGCGCGTGGAAGAGCTGACCACAGGCCAAAAGCAGATTGTGGAGATCGCCAAGGCCTTGGCCAACAACTCCAAAATCTTGATTTTAGACGAACCCACGGCTTCCCTTTCCAACAGGGAAGTGGAAAAACTGCTCGGTGTGATCAAAGTGCTGAAAGGGAGGGGCATTTCCATCATCTTTATCACCCACTCTCTTCATGACATCTTCCGCATCTGCGATCGGGTGACGGTGCTGCGGGATGGACGGGTGGTGTTGGTTGAAGAGGTGGAGAAGCTCGATCTGAAGCGCCTGGTAACCAGCATGACCGGGACCGAAATTGACAGCGAGAAGTGGGAAAAGCAGCAGGATGTGCGGACGGGAACGCCCCTGTTGGAACTGAAAGATGTGTCAACGTCCCGGATTCGGGATGTCTCCCTGAAAGTGTTCCCCGGGGAGATCGTGGGCATCGCGGGACTGAGGGGCAGCGGACGTTCCGAGCTGCTCCAGGCCATTTACGGGCTCGACCGGCTGGTGCGGGGAGAGATCTACCTGGACAACCAGCCTGTGCGCATATCCTCCCCGACCCAGGCCATTGAGCAGGGGATTGCCCTGGTTCCTGAAAACAGGCGCGAGCAGGGTTTGGTACTGGACTTTTCGGTAGAAGAGAACATGATCATGCCCATCTTCCAGCGGCTGACCTCGGGACTGAGGGTGAGCGCGGCGCGGAGCCGGTCCATTGCGGAGAAGTTCATTGACCTGCTGGACATCAAGACCCGCGGCCCGGAGCAGGTGGTCCGCTATCTGTCGGGGGGCAATCAGCAGAAGGTTGTGGTGGCCAAATGCCTGGCCAGCCAGGCCCGGATCTTACTTCTGGATGACCCCACCTTCGGCATTGATGTCCAGGCCAAACAGGAGATCATGAGAATTATGCAGGACTTCGCTGCCCAGGGCAATGGAGTGATCCTGGTTTCGTCCCAACTCGAAGAGTTGGTGGACGTGTGTGCTTCCATCTACATTATGAAACAGGGGACCATTACCAATTTGGTAACAGGCGAAGTTTCCAAAGATGAGCTCTTATACATGATTCAGTAACCGTAAGGCCAACCAGTAAGGAGCTGATACCTGCATGAAAAAGCTGGATTGGAAAGGGATTCGCTGGGGAGAATACGTTGTCTACTACATATTCTTAGGGATTTTCCTCTTGTTCTCGGTTGTCTTGTACGATAAAGGGTTCTTGTCCATCAACAACCTGATGAACATCATCCGCCAGTCCGCCATTATGGCCATCATGGGCGTGGGCATGACCTTTGTGCTGTCGGCCGCGGAAATTGATCTCTCCTTTGGATCCATAGTGGCCCTTGCGGCCATTGTTACCGCTATGGTTTTAAGGTCCACGGACAGCATCCTTTTAAGTGTGCTGGGCGGTTTGGCGGTCGGTGTGTTCTTTGGCTTCATCAACGGACTGTTTGTGGCGAAGGTGGGTATACCTTCCTTCTTGATTACCCTGGGCATGAGTTCCATTATTCTGGGCATAGCCAGGTGGGTCAGCGGGCTGCAGTCCATTCCCATTATCAACGACCGTTTTACCTTCCTTTTTGGTTCAGGCAACATCGGTTCTGTGCCCGTCCTTTTGCTGTGGGTGGCCGCGGTGATGTTGGTGGGTCATTTTGTACTGACCAAAACCCCCTTTGGCCGCCAGGTTCTGGCCACCGGTGGCAACCGCCTCACAGCTTTGTATTCGGGTATTAACGTCAACCGCATTAAGCTTGCGGTCATGACCCTCAATGGAGCACTTGCGGCCTTAGCCGGCATTTTGTACTCGGGCAGGCTGCACGGCGCCCGCTATACGCTTGGGGAAAACGATGTGATGATCGTGATTGCCGGAACCATTATCGGGGGAACAAGTATGTTCGGGGGAAAAGGCTATGTAATTGGTTCGGTGATCGGCGCCATCATCATGGCCATGCTCAGCAACGGTCTGATCCTCTTTGGGCTTTCCGTGGACCAACAGATGATCTCCCGCGGTGCCATCATCATTATCGCCGTGGCCCTCACCATGAGGAAACAGCGCAACAGCTAATCTTTGGGAGGTGTGTGTATGCTGACCGATAAGGAAATCAAGGCGTTGATCCAAGACATGCCGGCGAACATGAAGGTGGGCCAGCTCTTCTTTTTGGCCTACCCGGGAAGGGATCCCCAGGTGATCAAACCCATCATCGAGGAGTTTGGGATCACAGGCTGTTACATCAGCCAAGATAATGCAGAAACCTTTGCCGAGGCAGCGGCCATCACTGAGCAGCTCCAGAGCTTTATGCAGGAGCTGCCTGGGAAAATTCCCATGATTCTCGGTGTGGACCAAGAAGGTGCCTGGGGAGTGCTTGTGCCCGAGTCGTGCACTGGTCCTGGCAATCTGGCCTTGGGGGCCGCGGGGGATCCCAAGCTCACCGAGGAGATGTACCGGGTATTTGGGGAGGAAATGCTCTCTGTAGGGTACAACACCCTCCTTTCGCCCTGTGCTGATGTGAACCTGAACCCAGATTCGCCGATTATCGGTACCCGTTCCTTTGGCGAGTTTCCAGAGGCGGTGGCCGAGCACGTTTACCATGCGGTGCAGGGAGCTAAACGCACCGGTGTGCTCACTACCATCAAGCACTTCCCGGGCCATGGGGATACCAGCGGTGATACCCACCGGGAACTGCCCACGGTGGATAAGAGTCTTGAGGAACTTATGAAAAACGATCTGCTTCCCTTCAAGCGCGGCATCGAAGCGGGCGCGGATCTGGTCATGACCTCCCACATTCTCTATCCCCAGCTCGATCCCAAGTTCCCCGCCACCCTCTCCCGGATCATCCTTCAAGACTTGCTCCGGGAGCGGCTGGGCTTTCAAGGCGTTATTCTTTCCGACAGCATGAACATGGGGGCCATTAGGAAGTATTACGACCCCGCGGAATCTACCTTAATGGCCCTCCAGGCAGGTGTGGATGTGATCATGCTAGCGGAAGAGCACTATGACCACGACCAGCACTACCTGGAAAAGCAGCTCCAGTCCCTGCGGCGAGTCAAGGAGGCCATTGTGCGGGGCGAACTGCCCATGGAGGTGGTGGACGAAAAACTTATGAGGATCCTCAAGCTCAAGTTCCAGCACATGAAGGTCAAAGCAGCGCCCCTTACCGCGGAACAGCGTAGGGCCAATCGGGCGGTGGAGGAGGAATGCGCCCGGCGAGCCATAACTCTGATCGCCGATCCCAAGGGGAACTGGCCTGTCCAAATGGACGGCAGTGTCATCTGCATCAACGCCACTCCCCGGGAAGCCTATGCCAATATGGTCAATATCAGGGGGATCGGACCTAACCAGGCAACCCCTGCCTTCGATACATTCCAAGGGGAGCTGGCACGGTTAGCGCCGGAGGTCAAGTTCTTCGCCAGCGAACAGCTGGAGGAGGCTCTCCAGTCTGCAACCCCAGCAAGCACAGTGCTGGTGGTCACGGAAGACTACCCGCTCCCAGGGGAAGATTTCGCCAAAGAGAAGCAGCAGGACAACGTACGCCGGATCATCCGAGAGTGCGGGGAGAAGGTAGTTGTGATCGGACTGAGGAGCGCCTACGAGTTTAAGCAATACCCAGCAGGGGTTACCTACGTTTCTGCCTTTTCCTCAAGAACGTGTTCCGCTGTGCAGATGGCGAGAATGCTGGTCCAAGGGGAGCTGCCCCAAGGCAAAAGTCCCATAACTTACAGCTCACGCTAGGATGGAAGGGGGAGTTGGTCCACAGGTACAGCGCTGGAAGGGGACGTTGTCACCAGAGTATTTGACAAGAACAGACTAAAGGAGGGTACTTCATGAAAAGAATAGGTTTAGTTGTACTGTTCAGCCTGCTGCTGGTCGCTGCTGGTATCGTTCAGGCGGCAGATTTGACCATTGACCCGTCATATCCCTTTGCCACGGTGGGTCCCCAGGGAGAGCAGGCCGCAACCCATGACCAAATTGAGCTTTCGCCAAGCGATAAGGAAGCAGTCCGGGCTGGCAAGTTTAAAGCCGCGATCTGCCTGCACCAGACCACGGTTTGGACCAAGGCCGTAACCAATGGTATCCGGGATACCTTCAACGATCTGGGCATTGAGATCGTCGCCATCACCGATGCGGAAATGGATTCGCAGAAGCAGACCACCGATATTGAAACGGTGCTGGCCCTGCGTCCCAACATTATCATCACGCTCCCCATCGACCCCGTGAGCGCGGCTTCTGCCCTGCGCCCCGCCATTGAGCAGGGAGTAAAGATCGTGCTGCTCAGCAATCTGCCCACGGGCTTTGTCCATGGTAAGGATTATGCGGCCATCGTCACCGACGACCTCTTCCAGATGGGTAAGTCGGTAGCCGAGATGATTGGGGATGCCCTGGGCGGCAAAGGGCGGGTTGCCCTGTTGTACCACGATGCCAACTACTATGTCACCAACCAGCGTGATCTGGCAGTGAAGGCGGTTCTGCAGCGGGATTATCCAGGGATCGAAATCGTGGCCGAGAGGGGCATCGCTGATCCCAATGATGGTAATGTGGTGGCCTCGGCCCTGCTCACCCAATACCCCAACTTGGATGCCATCTATGCCCCCTGGGACACCATTGCTGAGGGCGTAGTGGCGGCAGCCAGATCGGTTTCCAGCAAGGTGCAGATCTTCACCATTGACCTGGGCAACACCAGTGCCATGGATATGGCCAGGGGCGGCAACATGAAGGGGATTGTGGCCGACCTGCCTTATGTACTGGGTCAAAAGCTGGCCGAAGTAGGCGCCCTAAGCGTCCTCGGCAGAGAGACACCTCCCTTTGTCACCGTTCCGGCGGTGAAGATCGACAGGGGCAACCTGGCGGAGATGTGGCCGGAAGTGATGAACGAGCCCCTGCCGCAGGATATTGCCAATGTGCTAAGCCGTTAGCAGGAGCGAGAAAGGGTACTGGTCGAAAAGCCCAGTACCCTTTTTTGGTGCACGCCAACGCAGGGTAATTGCCTCGGCTGGAGAAAGTATTCTAGGAATGCCTGGAAGCAGGAACTGGGCACAAGCTGAGACTGAGGTGGGGTTTGCATGAGTGTAATTACTGTAGTGGGATCGGGCATGATGGGTTCTGCCTTAAGCGTGCCGGCTTGTGACAACGGACACGAGGTGCGCCTGGTGGGTACCCACTTAGATCGGGAGATCATCGCGAGTCTCCAGGCGGACAGGTTTCATCCAACCCTCAAACGCACACTGCCCGAGGGGATCAAGGCTTTCCAGCTGGAGGAGATCCAGGAGGCCCTAGCCGGTTCGGATGTGGTGATCTGCGGAGTAAACAGTTTTGGGGTAGAGTGGTTTGGGGAGAAAATCCTTCCCCTCATCCCTGGGCACATACCCGTACTGGCAGTGACCAAGGGGCTGAGGGAACGGGGAAATGGAGAGCTGGAACCCTTCCCCCATTATTGGCAGGGGCTAGTCGAAAACAGGCTGAGCATTAATGCCATTGGCGGACCCTGCACCAGCTACGAGCTGGCGGATCGCCGCCAGACCTGGGTCTATTTCTGCGGAGACGATCCAGAAGTACTGAGGAAGCTCAAAGAGCTTTTGGAAACGGATTACTACCATGTGTCCACGTCCACGGATGTCATAGGCATTGAGGCTGCTGTGGCTTTGAAAAACGCCTATGCCTTGGGCGTTTCCTTTGCCGTGGGCCTGCAGGAGCGGGAGTTTGGCATCGGCTGTACGCCAGCCTACAACCCCCAAGCTGGGCTGTTCGGTCAAGCGGCCATGGAGATGACCAGGTTGGTACGCTTCCTTGGCGGCGGAGATGAGAGCATCAACGTGGGGCTGGGGGATCTGTACGTAACCATCTTCGGCGGTCGCAACCGGAAATTGGGCACACTACTGGGGCGCGGCCTTTCGATGCAGGAAGCGCTGGGGGAGCTTAAGGGCCTGACCCTGGAATCCTTGATGATCATCACCACCGCCGCCAGTGCCCTGCGCAAATTGGCGCAACGGGGGCTGGCCAGTTTGGAAGAATATCCACTGCTGAGGCATATGGATGAAGTGATCAACCAGGATCGGCCGGTGTCCATCCCGTGGAAGGAGTTTACGCGAACCGTTTGACCTGGGCCAGGGCGGAAGGGGGAGTGACATGGGGCAGGTTATCACCATCACCTTAAACCCCGCATTCGATGTCCATTATGAACTGGAAAGCTTCGAAGTGGGGAAGGAAAACTACAGTTCGCACAGGATCGTGAGCATTGGCGGCAAAGGGCTGAACATCTCCCGTGCCCTCAAGGTCCAGGGTGTGGACAGCTTGGCCGTGATTGTGTTGGGTGAGGAGAACGCGGCCGAGTTCAGGGCTCCCTTGGCCGCGGAGGGGGTGCGGTGCCTGGAGTTTCTCTGCCCAGGGGAGATCCGCTATAATATCACCATTCACCCGGCCCAGGGGCCAGAAACCCGGCTCAGCCTGGACAATTTCCGCTTGGACAGCTCCATACTTGAGCAAATCGAGCAGGCACTCCTGCCCCAAATTACTCCAGGTACCATCATCGCCTTCGGGAGCCGGGTGCCCCGGGGCCTGTCTGTGGAGAAGATCAAGGGGTTTTTAGCCCGCTTGAAAGGGCGGGGGGCCTGGCTGGTGTTGGATTCCAACAGTTTTTCCCTGCAGGATCTGGCTGAACTTGGGCCGTGGCTGATTAAGCCCAACGAGTATGAAATTGAGGCCCTGTTGGGGCGTGGGATCAGAACAGAAGAAGCTGTACTGGCCGCAGCCCGGGAAATCCATGCCCAGGGCGTGGAGAATGTGCTCATCAGCCTTGGGGAGCAGGGGCTGGCCTATGCCGGGGAAGATCTGTGCTGCCGCATCAGTGTTCCCAAGATCACTCCCCTGTCCACCATTGCGGCGGGGGACAGTGTGCTGGCGGGGTACATCTATGGTTACCTCCAGGGCTGGACGAAGATGGAGATGCTCAAGACCGCGGCAGCCTTCGGAACCGCGGCCTGCTTCACTCCAGGCACCCTGCCTCCCCAAAGGGGTGTGATTGCCCGGCTCAAGGAGGAGATGGAGGCTATTTGTTATCCGGCCTGAGTTGGGGTAAGTGTACTGGGCAGCCTGGCCTTGGCTCAAAAGTGGCGATCCCCGGGCCGGACTGATCACTGAAGGCGTCTACCATCGGCATCGGGGGGCCAATGAGTTTACAGCGTGGGGTGACTACTTTTACCTGGAAGCGCTGGTCCGCTTGAACATGGACTGGCAAAGCTTTTGGTGATGGGGAATAGGACAAGGTGTTGGGCTGGGTTTTCCCGGCCCTTTTTCATTAGCTGATTAGTGTAGAGAACGGCCAGAAGTGGTGCAGTGGCTCCAGCCGCGCTGGTACTTTTTCTCAGGAAAATTACTATTCCCTTAAGTAAAAAACGTTTTATGCCTCAAAGTGAAGTTTTTGTCGTAAATGTAGAAGGAGTTTATAGTGGGCTGTCGTATAACCTCTGTAGAGTAAGGTGTACACTGTTCGATATTGTCGAACGACGAACGTCTATGAAGGGAAACAATCGGCATATGAAAAGGATCAAGTCACTCGAGAAGGCCTTTGAAATCCTGGATTGCTTCCGGGAAGAAAGGCGGGATTGGGGGGTCTCTGAGCTAGCCAAGGAACTGCACCTGCCCAAGAGCACAGTGGCGTCCCTACTCACCACCATGGTGGATTGCGGATATCTGCGTCAAGATGAGCGCACCAAGAAGTATCACCTCGGCCTGCGTGTTTTTGAAATCGGGTTTGTGGCCCGGTTGGACATGGAAGTGCGCCGCTTTGCCCGGCCCATTTTGGAGGAGCTGCAGCAGGCCACCCAGGAAATCGTGTACTTAACGGTGCCCAGAAATGGGGAGGTGCTCTATTTAGAGACGATCTACCCCATCCAGCACCAAGTGCGCCACTCCGATGTGGGCCGCCTCGGGCCCATGCACTGTACGGGCGTGGGTAAAGCCATGCTCGCCTATATGCCCGATGAATATGTGGAGAGGATTGTGGCCGTCAAGGGTCTGCGTAGATTTACGCCCAATACCATTACCACTCTGGAAGAGCTCAAGGCAGAACTTGCGGTTACCCGGGAGCGGGGCTACGCCGTGGACCGGGGAGAACACGACCGCCACATCGGCTGTGTGGCTGTGGCTTTAGTCAATGATCAAGGTTTGCCCGTGGCCGCGGTGAGTGTATCCGGGCCGGTACTGCGTTTTGGAGAGGAAGCGAGGCCGAAGTATGCGGAGCAGGTGATGCAGGCTGTATCCAACCTCAAGCGCTACATACACCTGCTGCCCCAAACCTCCCCGGTTCCCCTGGTGGAGCCCAGGAGGGAGCAGCTGTAAACCCGCTTCGGCTCAGCTCTCAGCAGCATATTTCCATAACCAAAATTACTTAAGGAGGAAGAAAGATGCGTCTGAAAGGAATCGTGGTGCCCATTGTTACCCCCTTCGATGAGGCTGGCCATGTGGACACCGAAGCGTTAAAGAACTTGTGTGAGTTCCTCATCGAAAAGGGAGTTCACGGGCTTTATCCCTGCGGCACCACCGGTGAAGCCGTTCTCTTGACCACGGAAGAGAGAAAGCTCATCGCCAAGGTCGTGGTGGAGCAGACAGGGGGAAGAATCCCCGTGTTTGTGCACGTGGGGGCAGCCACCACCGGGGAAGCTGTGGAGCTGGCTAAGCATGCCGTGGAGATTGGCGCGGACGGCATTGCCGCGGTAACTCCCTTCTATTTCGGCTACTCCCAAGAAGCCCTGATCCAGTATTACGAAGAGATCCTGGCCGTGGTCCCGGCAGATTACCCCGTGTATCTGTACAACATCCCCGGCTGCACTGGAAACGATCTGCTGCCCAAGTCCGTGCAGTACTTGGCGGAGAAGTATCCCAACATTATCGGCATCAAAAACAGCATGCCCGATCTGATCCGGGCCATGGAATACATCGAGTGCCGGGAAAACTTCTCTGTGGTTTTGGGCAACGACCTGCTCATCGCCCCAGGCGTGCTTGTGGGCTGTGACGGTGCCGTATCTGGTAATGCCCAGGTGGCCCCGGAACTGTTTGTTAAGCTCTATGAGGCTGCCGCGGCCAAAGATGTGGAGACTGCAGTGGAGCTCCAGAAGAAGGCTACCCTCGTCGCCAAGCTCCTCAGGAACGGCGGAGACCTCTCCTTGTTCAAATACGGCTTGGCCCATCGGGGCGTGCCCGTTGGCGATGTACGGGCTCCCTTGAAAAAGGTAGATCCCCAAGAAGCTGCCGAAATTATGGCCAAGATCGACGAGCTGGCGGTGTACTAGGAAAGGAAAGGAGGTGGACCTGTTTTAGGTGTTTAAGGCCCAAGAAATACTGCGCAAAGTGCGCAGCGGTGAACTAGTTGTCGGTGCCCATGTGTTCTTTGCTCACTACGAGATTACCGAAGCCTTCGGCTGGATGGGATACGACTTTGTGTGGATCGATGGCGAGCATTCCGCCTTCGATCGGGAGAAGATTCTGCAGAACATTATTGCAGCCAATTCAGGCGGCACCGCATCCTTTGTCCGGGTTGCCTGGAACGACCCAATCCTGATCAAACCGATCTTGGAAATGGGGCCGGATGGGATTATCCTTCCCATGATCTACACCGCAGAACAAGCTCGTCAGGCAGTGGCTGCCTGCACTTACCCGCCAGAAGGCATCAGGGGCTTCGGTCCCAGGCGGGCCAACCGTTACGGCACCATGGATACGGAAGAGTATTTGGCCCAGGTAAACCAGTCTTTCCTGCGCATTATGCAGATTGAGCACTATCAGGGCGTGGAAGATTTGGAGGAAATCATGGCCGTCCCTGGCGTGGATGTGATCATGGTTGGACCCAATGACCTCTCCGCTTCCCTGGGACTTTTGGGGCAGACCAGACACCCCAAGGTGATGAAGTACTTCGATCTGCTGGCGGAAAAGTGCCTCAAAGCCAACAAGCCCTTTGGCGTTTCCCTCTGCGCATCAGATGAAGCATCGATCCGCGATTGGATCGACAGGGGAGTTAACCTCATCGGATGCGCCGACGACCTTGGTCTAGTTCGTACAGGAGGACAGCAGACGCTGGCCTTTGTACAAGAACTTAGAAAAAACTATGAAGCAAAGGTGAAAAAGGAGGATTAGAAGTGAAGAAACTGCTGTTTGTTGTAACCCTTACCCTCGTTGTTGCCCTGTTGGGCGGTCAAGTGTTGGCCCAGACCAATTATCCCACAAAGCCCATCAACCTGATTATCCAAGCTGCACCTGGCGGCCTGTCTGACCTGACCGCAAGGACCGTTGGCTCTGTCGTATCCGAAGTTCTGGGCGTTCCCGTTCTCTTCACCAACAGGCCTGGTGCTGCCGGTGCTGTGGCCATGACCTACGTGAAAGAGAGCAGGCCCGACGGCTACACCATCGGTTATGTGCCTGTAGAGTTGGCTATGGTGGAAGCACTGGGTTATGCCCAGGACCTCAATCCCCATTCCTTTGACCTGATCTGCGCCTCCAACATTGCTCCCGCTACCATTACTGTGCGGGCCGACTCCGGTTGGGAGACCCTGGACGATCTGATTGAATGGTGCAAAGCCAACCCCGGCAAACTGCGCGTGGGCAACTCCGGTACCGGTTCCATCTGGTACGTAGCTGGCGCCAGCTTCGCCAAGGCGGCTGGCATCGAAGTCAACCATGTGCCCTTTGATGGCGCGGCTCCTGCAGTGGCTGCCCTGCTCGGCAAGCACATCGATATGGTGCCCGTAAGCGAAATGGAAGTACGTTCCGGCGTAGAGAGCGGTGAGCTCCGCATCCTGGCCGTGTTCAGCAGCGAGCGCAGCCAGTACAATCCTGATGTGCCCACCATGAAGGAACTGGGCTACGACATCACCGTGGCAGCTTGGGGCGGCTTTGCGGCTCCCAAGGGCATTCCTGCTGAGATCATGGCAGTACTCGAGGATGCCTTTAGGCAGGGCGTCCAGTCCCAGCTTTTTGACGAGGTAACCAAGGCCAACGGCTATTCCGCCTTCTACCTCGATCGTGAAGAGTTCACCGAGTTTGCTGTTCAGCAGTATGAGTTCTACAAAGAGCTCTTCAAGGAGTTAGGTAACTAAGAATGCGGCGTGGTACACCTCTGCACACCGTGCAGGGGTGTACCACACCCATGAGGGGGATCAGCAATGACAGAACGCAAGTTCTCGCTTAATGCCCTGAGCATCATCGGCTTTTTAGGGATTTTACTGGGCATTTGGTGGGCGAGCATGGCCAGCAAGCTGCCCGGCGGGTCCATGGATGGTACGCCCGGTGCCGGTTCTTTCCCCATGGCCGTTTCCATTGCCTTGATTATTCTAGGGGCCATCATGGTGTACAACGGGTTCAAGGAGCAGGTGGCCTACTTCGCCCGCCCAGAAGGTGTTTCCGTTGAAATGGCCAAGGAGAATGTCCTTGCTATTCTGCTGACGGTGGCGGCCTGTGCCCTGTTTGTTCTGCTTTGGTACTGGACCAATAATTACGTTATTGCCAACTTCGTGCTCATGCTGGCTTTGGCTTTGGTCTACAGGGTGCACGTTGTTAAGTCCTTAGTCTTTGCCATCGCTTTTAGCCTGGGCTCTTACTATTTCTTCTCCAAAGTTCTGCAGGTACTGCTGTACGCGCGATAGATTGTCGCCGAAGAGGAGTGAAAAGGTGTGCAAATGCTGTTTGGCGCTTTCGCCGAGATTTTGACAACCAACCTGTTTTTCTACTCCCTTTTGGGTGTAGTGGCAGGTATCGTCGTTGGTGCACTGCCGGGCTTGTCCGCCACCATGGCAGTGGCCATCTTGACACCCCTTACCTTTTGGTTGGAACCGGCTCAAGGCATGGCGGTGCTTTTGGGTGTCTACAATTCTGCCATCTGGGCAGGGGGCATTACCGCGATTCTGATCAACACTCCAGGGACCCCCGCTTCCATTGCCCAAACCTTTGATGGCTATCACTTTGTCAAGAATGGGAAAATTGGGCTGGCCCTGAGCGTGAATACCATCTACTCTGTGGTAGGTGGGCTCTTTGGCAGTCTGGTGCTCACCATAGCTGCCTTCCCGGTGGCCCGGTTTGCCCTGAGATTTGGGCCCCCCGAGATGTTTGCCCTGGCCCTGTTTGGGCTGACCATGATGATCAGTGTCTCCGGTACCAAGCTGATCAACGGTCTTTTTGCAGGGTTTTTGGGCCTTTTGATTTCCACCATCGGCCTGGATCCCATGCACGGTATGCCGCGCTTCACCTTTGGCAACGTCAACCTGCTCAGCGGTATTCCCTTTGTGGTCGCCCTGGTGGGTATGTTTGGCGTGGGCGAGGTGCTCTACCAACTCAGTGAACGCCGGGCTCGGAACCGTTCCTTCGCCGGCGATGCAGACACCAGCGGCATCATCAAAAACCTGGGCCGCTGGCTGCCTACCCGGGAGGAACTGCGGGAGTCTAACTTGGCAGTGTTCCTTTCCTGCGTAATCAGTACGATCATCGGGGCTATTCCCGGTGCCGGCGGTGATATTGCCTCCATCGTATGCTGGCAGCAGGCCAAGCAGATGTCCAAAAAGCCCGAGGAGTTCGGTAAGGGTTCCTACACCGGACTGGCGGTAGCCTCCCTGGCCAACAACGGGGTAATTGGCGGCGCCATGACCACCATGATGACCCTGGGCATTCCCGGCGATGGAGTTACTGCCATCCTCATCGGCTCGCTGATGATGTACGGTATGCAGCCCGGGCCCCGTCTGTTTGTGGAGCAGGCTCCCTTTGTGTACAGGATTATGGCCCTTATGTTCGTGGGCTATCTGATGATTCTGGTTTTGGGCATGCTCACAGCCCGGGCCAGTGCGGTCATCCTCAAGCTGAAGCAGGAGTACGTGTGGCTGGCTGTAATTGGTTTCTGTATTCTGGGCTCCTTTGCCATTAACAACTCTGTGTTCGACGTGATCGTGATGTTCATTGCTGGCTTAGTGGGGTTCATCTTTAAGAAAGCGGATATTCCCCTGGGTCCATTTATCTTGGCCCTGCTGCTTGGCCCCATTGCCGAGTCGAACTACAGGCGGAGCTTGGCCCTGTCCCAGGGCGACATGTCCATCTTCTTTACCAGGCCTATTACCGTTGTCTTGCTCGTGCTGGCCATTCTGTCCCTGGTGTGGCAGCCCGTGCGCGATCTGATGAAGCGCAGGCGCGAAGCCAAGGCAGCTTAACAAGTAACAGCCTGGTCGCAGCATAATGCGCCCTTGGCGCTGAAGGGGAGATAAGGGCTATGATCCTTGACAGATTGGAAAATGCCCATCTGTATGAAAATCTAAGTGCCAGCTTTAGGGCGGGTTTGGAGTTCCTCCGCCGCCCCGACTTGCCTGAGCTGGCGGTGGGGAAGTACCCCATTCAGGGGGAGGCGGTGTTTGCCGTGGTGCAGGAGTACACGGCCAAACCTGTGGAAGAAGGCAAGTATGAGGCGCACCGTAAGTACGCCGATATCCAGTACATCGTGGGCGGAAGGGAGCTCATCGGCTGCACCAACGTGGACGGCCTTGAGCCCCTGGATGACTACGATGAGGAGCGGGATATTCAGTTTTTTGCTGGTACTGGCGATTTGTTCAAGATAGAAGCGGGGATGTTTGCCGTGTTCTTCCCCCACGATGCCCACATGCCTTCCCTAGCTGTGCAGGCCGGGGAACAGGTAAAGAAAGTGGTTATCAAAGTGGCGGTGTGATGCGGCTGAGTTTTCACTAATGCATCCAGCACGCAGAAGATCTCACCACAGTGCTGTGCCCTCAGCCCAGGGTGAGATCTTCTTTATCCTTCTATCCCCAGAACAGAACAAAGCTTAAGGAGAGTGCAGTTGTGAGTAGAATCGTTGTCCTTGATGGCTACACCCTTAATCCAGGAGATTTGAGCTGGGAGGGGCTGGAAAAGCTGGGTGAGCTCACGGTTTATGACCGCACCCCCGTAGAGGAGATTGTCCCCCGCATCGGCGATGCCGAGTACGTTTTTGTGAACAAAGTGCCCATCACCCGGGAAACCCTGGAGGCCTGTCCCAACCTTAAATTCATCGGGGTTTTGGCCACCGGTTACAACATAGTTGATGTGCAGGCGGCCCGGGAGAGGGGTGTTGTGGTCACTAACGTACCCACCTACGGTACCGCTGCGGTGGCCCAGTTTGTGTTTGCCCTGCTTTTGGAGATCTGCCACCATGTGGGCCATCACTCCGCAGAGGTTTTCCAAGGGCGCTGGACCACCAATCCAGACTGGTGCTTTTGGGATTATCCCCTCATTGAACTAGCGGGAAAAACCATGGGCATTATCGGCTTTGGGCGTATCGGCCGGGCTGTGGCGCGCCTAGCCCAGGCCTTTGGCATGCAGGTAGTCGCCCACAATCCTAACCTCTCTGGAGTTGTGGATGGAGTGACCATGGTTGAGCTGGATGAGCTGTTGGGCGTCTCCGATGTGATCTCCCTGCACGTACCCTTGACGCCCCAGACGCAGGGCCTGATCAACAAGGAAAGCATTGCCAAGATGAAAGACGGAGTGATCTTGATCAACACCGCCCGGGGTCCGCTCATTGTGGAAGAAGACCTAAAAGAAGCCCTGGATGCGGGTAAAGTATATGCCGCGGGGCTGGATGTTGTTTCTGTTGAGCCCATCCAGCCGGATAATGTGCTGCTCAGCTGCAAGAATGTGTTTATTACGCCCCATATAGCCTGGGCGCCGAAAGAATCCCGGCAGCGGCTCATGGATATTGCCGTGGAAAACCTGCGGCAGTTTATGGCCGAAAACCCCATCAACGTGGTGAACAGGTAAAGGGCCGGTGCCCCACCAGAGGAAAAGAAAAGGAGAAAGTGTTTATGCTGGAGTCCATGAGGAAGTTCATGCAAGTGGGCCTGGTCCACTTTATGGCCTATCCCCAGACTACCAAGGGGGTGGGAATCGAAGAAGCAATCCGTAAAACCTGCCAGGACGATTATTTCGACGCCATCGAGATCACCTGGATCGAAGATCCTGAGGTGCGGGGGAGGGTCAAGAAGCTCCTGGACTCGTCCCGCCTCACCGTGGCTTTTGGCGGCCAGCCCATGCTCCTTGCCACAGGCAGCAACCTCAATGATCTGGATGAAGCTCGCCGCCAAGCTGCGGTCACCTTGATGAAGCAGGGAATTGACCAGGCCTACGAAATGGGGGCCGTGGCCTTTGGCTTTTTGGCGGGCCGCTATGCGGAGGAAACTAAAGAAGAGGCTTATCAGGCCTTGGTGCAGTCCACCAAGGAGCTCTGCGCCTATGCAGCTGCCCACGGGAACCTGAAGCTTGCTTTGGAAGTCTTCGACTACGACCTGGACAAAAGGTCATTGATCGGCCCTGCCCCCTTGGCCAAGCGGTTTGCCGAGGAAATCACGCAAGAGCATGACAACTTCGGGCTCATGGTGGATCTCTCCCATATCCCCATGATCCACGAGACTATTGCCGATAGCCTGGAAACCCTCAAGGATTACATCATCCACGCCCATATGGGCAACACGGTGATCAAGGATCCCAGTTTAGAGGCCTATGGCGATACCCATCCCCGCTTTGGGTTCCCCCACAGCGAAAACGATGTGGAGGAGCTGGGGGAATACCTGCGCAAGCTTTTGGAGATCGGTTTTCTCAACGAGCACAACAGACCCATTGTAAGCTTTGAAGTGAAGCCGTGGGGCGCTGAAGATCCGGATGTGGTCATTGCCAATGCCAAGCGCACTTTAAACCTGGCTTGGGCCAAGCTGCAGCGTTAGGGGTGGACTGGCGTTCTGGGCGGGTTAACTGGACCTGTTTAGCTGGGCCATTTCCTCATACCTGTTAAGTTAGGAGGAAATCCCAGCATATTAGCGAAGAAAAACAACGATATGTTATGTCAATAGCAAAGTCGAACATAGATGGAGGGGGTGGGAGCCAGTCGGTTTGCTTGCTAGTTTCGATTTAACAAAATAAACAAAGGGAGTGACGAGCGTGAAAAGAAGTCTTGGATTGTTACTGTTAGTAGCA
>ERZ773359.2133-NODE-2133-length-25763-cov-10.274739_pt1 | contig 25763 bp, 27 predicted proteins | sample MGYA00374955_ERZ773359 | MGnify/ENA primary metagenome ERZ773359 (study PRJEB29098, sample SAMN04486028) | biogas fermenter metagenome | study: EMG produced TPA metagenomics assembly of the Biogas fermentation microbial communities from Germany - Plant 4 DNA1...
TATTTCAGGCTAACAAATAATTCCTTTCCGTTTTCTTCTTCTTCGAAGCACAATTTTCCTTCTCTTGCCAGCCAACCCAAAGCAGCATACAGGTCTTTTTCTCTTAATTTTATAGCTTTTCTTAAGTCTTTGACGTTTTGGCGTCCGGATGCATTCAATTGGGTCCAGACTTTACCTGCATTAATTCCAATTATTTCTTCCATGATGATTCTTTATTGATTATTCGTATTTTTTTACAAAGGCAAAGTTACATTTTAAATCTAAAAATAAAAACAAATTGCCTTTTTTTGTTCGTTTGAACATTTTGTTGACAGTGACTAAGAATAGAAGGGATTGCAAAATATACGCAACTGCTATTAAGACGAATTCACATGTTGCCACCCAAGAGTGAATTAAGAGGGGCGCGATTCATTTCTTTTTGAGATCGAGTTGTTTCAACAAATTTGAAACCTGAGGTATCAATGCATGTTTTTCATCATTATAAATAACGAAATCCGCCATTTTTATTTTTTCTTCATCGGGGATTTGATTTTTCTCACGGTCTACGATTTTTTTTATCGGCACGTTGTCTCGTTGCGAAGCTCGGGCGATTCTGAGTTCGTGTGGTGCGTAAACCGTAATGGTTTTATCGACATAGATGTGAAAATTTCCTTCGAAAAGTATAGCGGCTTCCAAGGCTACTATCGGATAGTTGTTTTTCGATGCCGCCCATGTAGCAAAGTCTTTTGCTACTTCGGGGTGAATAATGGAATTGGCCAACGATAATTTTTCGGGATCATTGAAAATGATTTGAGCAAACTTGTTTTTGTCGAGTTTCCCCTCAATGTAAATTTCTTTTCCGAAATGGTGAATAAGTTTTTCACGAATCACAGGCGAAGAGTTGTTTAATCTTTTAGCCTCTTTGTCGGCATTGTAAACCGGAATTCCATGAATTTTGAGCAATTCGCAAACTACCGATTTGCCGCTGCCGATGTTTCCCGTAACTCCGATTTTTATCATGACTTCAAATACATTATTCTTTTTTTTCGAAAAGAAATTCCACTATCAAAGGCGATAAACGGGGATTGAGAATGGAAGGGGGACTTTTTGTTAATTGCACTTCTATTTTTCCTTCCTGATTAGATTTGAGCTCATGATAATCGAGATTGATTTCAAAATCCTCGGGAGTAATCATATTGTATTCTTCTAGTGTTACGGAAAAAGTTACATTGACATGGGAAGGGAAAAATTTCACGTCAAGATTTTTTGGCAAATTGGAACAAGTAATGGGGATTTCAAAAATTTTCTCGGTATATTCCTTGATGTGAATTAAAATATCGATTTCTTGTGGAACAAATTTGATACCTTCAATCTTTTTGATTTTGACTTTAAATTGGGAAGTAGCTTTGAGATTTTCGAAAACAGTATATTCGGTAATGGCTTCTTTTAATTGTGCCAATTGTTTTTTCGATGCATAAGCGGTTACGGTTTCAGGAATAAAAGTAATGGTGTCGATAACCAAATTGCCACCGGCTGTGGTAATCTCTCCGTCGAAAACTACAGGTATTTTTTTGCTTTCCAGTTTCGATGCAGCTAGCGAAATAATGGCCGGAGAGTAGCTCAACAGCAGGGTAGTGGGCGCCAATTGAGTGCGAATGAGCTGAATAAGTTGATTGCCTTGAATAGCATCTATGTTGCTTTCTTTAAATTCACTTATGTTGATCTCTATGGAATCTTTTTTTGACAGATCGTATTTGAATATCTGATAACCGTTGTCCGCGACTCTAATTTCGATATATTCAGGTAGAGGCTCATCGAAAACAATGTCCTCCGGTATGTTGGTATATTTAAGGGGGATACGATAGGTGCCTTCGACATGATCGCGCTGTGAATAAAGCATCAGCCAAAAGATGAAAGAAAGCAACAAAAAAAATAAAAATGTGAACAAATTTTTCCACGGGAATGTGGAAAAAAATGTTCGCACTTTTTGTTTTAAATTATGGATGGATGTTTTAAAATCCATGTCTGTTTAGGATAAAAAACAATCAATTGGTGTTCATATCCGAAGGGTTTGCATATACCGATCCTTTTTCGACTTTTATTTTTACGCCATCGGCAACTTCTATCAAAAAGTAATTATCACCTACTTCTTTTACGCGTCCGTGAATTCCGCCTGCGGTAACCACTTTATCTCCCGGTTTTAGCGCTTCGCGGGTTTTTTGAATTTCTTTTTGTTTTTTTTGTTGGGGACGAATCATGAAAAAATAAAAAACGGCAATGATGGCTATCATCATAATCAGGGTCATGCCCATTCCTCCTCCGCCATTTGCGGCCTGTGAAGCTTGCAATAAACTATTCATACGAAATAAAATTTAATGGTTTATTAATGTTTAAAAATCAGATTATCTTTTTTTATTTCAGTTACAATAGCATCCAGAATCCCGTTTACAAAACTTCCGCTTTTTGGGGTACTGTATGCTTTTGCAATCTCGATATATTCGTTGAGCGTGACACGGGTTGGGATGGATTCAAAAGAAAATATCTCGGCAACTGCCACTTGCATAATAATCATATCCATAAATGCAATACGATCCAAATCCCATTTGTCAATATGTTTTTCGATTAAACTTCGATATTTTTTTTCGTTTAAAATAGTTTCGGATAGCAATTTCAAAGCGTATTGTTTGTCTTCTTCATCTTTAAACATGGGCAATAAAGGTTGATCTGCTCCTTTTTCTTCCGAAAATTTTCTAATGGTTTTCAACGTAAAGGTTTGGACAATTTCTATATCGTCGTTCCAGTAAATGCTTTCATCCTCTAAAATTTCGTCCAATTCCTCGTTGTTATAAATAAATTGTTTGAATATTTTTCGCCAAAATTCGCGGTCGTCGGCATAAGTCGGATTTTCTATCTCGGTATAGGTTTTATATGTTTCGGATTCCAATATTTTGTCGAGCAGATTTTTAACGAAATTCTCATTTGCTTCCCAAGACAAGGGACGTTCATTGAGATAATGGCAAAACTGTTTATTGATTCTAAGCTGCTGAATAAATTTATTATTAATCAGATGGGTATTGGGGTTTAAATCTTCTTCAGATGGCAGGAATTTATTTTTTCTGGTTTCAATTCGATTTTCATACATATCGGTGAGTTTCACCATGAGTAAAAGCAGGTAATAATAAAGATCGTATGATTTCTGAAAACCAAACAAGAGCTCTTTTTCTGCATTTTTCAGACTGTTATTCGAATTCTGATACCAGGCATATACAATCTGCACTATTCTGATACGAATTAATTCTCTATTAATCATTGTTGAAACGAACTTTTTACTCTACAAAAGTACGTATTTTTTTGATATTCTAACGATAAAAGCCGAAAGTAATCCATATATTTTCATAAAGAAGTTCAAAAACATCGCATAAATAATATTTGTGGAATCAAAAGATAATCACTACCTTTGCGCCACTTTTTAGAACATCCCGTGTGATGGGAAATAAAGAGGTAAAACAAACTTTATTTTGAGTAACACAAACCATTAGATAATGAAAACATTTGACTTAAAAGGTGAAATCAGGAATGATTTCGGAAAAAAAGTAGCTCGGGCTTATCGTCGCGAAGGGCTTATTCCATGTGTAGTTTATGGCGGACACAATGAAGAAAATGTAAATTTTGTCGTGAAAAGCGGAGATGTCCGCAACTTAATTTACACTCCTGAGATTTATTTGGTAAACCTCGATTTGGGAGAAAAGAAAATGCAGGCTGCCCTTCGAGAGATTCAATTTCATCCCGTAAAAGACACCATCCTTCATATTGACTTTTTGCATGTGTTTGAAGATGTTCCTCTTGAGATTGAACTTCCTGTTCGTCTTGAAGGACTTGCAGAGGGTGTGAGAGCCGGTGGAAGGTTATCACTCGATATGCGCAAACTTAAAGTAAGAGCGATACCAAGCAAATTACCCGATGAAATTGTTATCAATGTTGAGAATTTAGGATTGGGCAAAACCATTCAGGTTGGCGATTTGGAGTTTGATGGAATAGAAATGTTAAATGCAAAGGATGCTGTAGTTTGTCGCGTTCACTTAACACGTTCGGCAAAAGCGGCAGTTAAAACCGAATAGGCATTTTAGTGAGGATGTAATGTAATGAAATATCTGATTGTGGGGTTAGGGAATATTGGTCCTGACTACGAAAATACCCGCCACAACATAGGGTTTATGGTATTGGACGCTTTTGCTAAGGCGTCCAATGTTGTTTTTCAGAGTAAACGATATGGTTTTGTTGCCGAGACACGTTTGAAAAATAAATCCCTTCTCCTTTTGAAACCATCTACCTTTGTGAATTTAAGCGGTAATGCCGTACGTTATTGGTTGCAAAAGGAAAAAATTCCCATAGAAAATTTATTGGTAATCGTTGACGATTTGGCGTTACCGTTTGGCACACTTCGATTGAAGTCCAAAGGAAGCGATGGTGGTCATAAGGGTCTGAAAAATATTCAAGAAGTGCTCGGGACACAACACTATGCCCGACTACGTTTCGGCATCGGAGATGATTATCCTTCGGGATCCCGGGTCGATTATGTGTTGAGCGATTTTACCGATGAAGAAAAGGAATTGCTCCCTGAACGTATTGAAACGGCATGTGATGTTGTCCGCACTTTTTGTCTTTCCGGCATAGATGTCGCCATGAATTTGTATAATAACAAATAAAACCTTTTTTGATTAAGACAATGGATGAAGTAAGAATTGATAAGTGGCTGTGGGCGGTGAGGATTTTCAAGACCCGTTCATTGGCCTCGGAAGCATGCAAAAAAGGTCGTGTAATGGTTGAAAATGTTGCGGTGAAGCCGTCGCGCATTATTCGCAGAGGCGATATTGTGCAGGTGCGTAAACCTCCTGTTACGTTTTCGTTCAAAGTGCTCGATTTAACCGATAAACGGATGGGAGCCAAACTTGTGCCGCAATATATGGAAAACATTACACCCCCCGACCAATACGAAATCTTGGAGCTTAACAAAATCAGCGGATTTATCGACAGACAAAGAGGTACGGGGCGACCCACAAAAAAAGAACGACGCGACTTGGAACAGTTTACCAGATCGTTCAATTTCGATGATTTTGATTTTTTGGATGATTAATCGATCTTTAATTTTTTTTCTACTCTATTGTAATAGGGAACAAGATTGATTGTGTTTTGCTGTAAACAAAACGATGCATCGCCTTCGGCTTTATTGTCGATAAGCCGTTGATAGTGTTCCGTATCTTTTATATAGTTCAAGGGATCGTGTTTTGCGGATTGCCATAATTGCAACGCTATTTTTACCGCGTCCGAATTAAAATTTACGAGATTTTCGATTAAAAGTTTTTCGGCAAAGGCTCCTCCAAAAAGGGTATCTTCGATATTTACCCTGTTGTCCCATCCGGCGCAAATTATCACTGTGCGCTCGCCAATTTCGATGCATTTTTTTGCCAGCGCATCGATGTTCGAAAAAGCACCGATAAGCAGTGTTTTGCATCCACGCGATTGTTCAATGGCGTAAGTTCCATTGGTTGTGGTGAAAACAATTTCTTTTCCCTCTACTTTTTCTCGGGTATAGTCAAAAGGTGAATTGCCGAAATCGGCAAAGTCGCATTTTTGGGTATTGCGTTCCGCTCCTACCGGATATCCTTGTGATTTGTATCGTTTGGCTTCTTCGATATCTGCTACCGGAATGATGGCCGATGCTCCATTCGCAAAGGCCGTGCATATTGTGGTGCACGCACGAAAAATATCGACAACGATTACGGTATCGTTTTCTTTTTTATAAAAAGGGTAAAGAGCAGGAGAAAGACAAATGTTCAAAATCATAATGAAAATTCAATATATTGAGAAGATGCAACGCGACGTAATAAAAATTGGAGTGAAGCGTACGCATCCAATTATGATTGGGTAAAAAGTTTTAATTTTGTGGTGTTGTTTAAAAGAAAAACAACCAACCTTGGTCGCAAAGGTACAAAAACAATGCGTTTTTTCGTATCTTTCGACTAAATTAAATAGGAACAAAAAATGAATCTTTCATATTTAAAATCCGATAATTTTTTTCTTTTGGCCGGTCCTTGTGTGATTGAAGGCGAAGAGATGGCAATGGGAATTGCCGAAAAAATAAAAACGATTACCGACAAATTGGCAATCCCCTATGTTTTTAAGGGTTCGTATAGGAAAGCCAATCGTTCCCGCATAGATTCATTTACGGGAATTGGCGATGAAAAGGCGCTGAAAATTTTGCGTAAGGTACGCGAAACATTCAACGTTCCTGTCGTTACCGATATTCACGAGTCGCATGAGGCACAAATGGCAGCCGAATACGTGGATATATTGCAGATTCCTGCCTTTTTGTGCCGCCAAACCGATTTGCTGATAGCTGCAGCCCGTACCGGGAAAGTGGTCAATATCAAGAAAGGGCAATTTTTATCGCCCGAGGCTATGCAATTTGCGGCACAAAAAGTGGTCGATAGCGGCAACAACCGTGTTATTCTTACAGAAAGGGGAACTATGTTTGGATACGGCGATTTGATCGTCGATTTTAGAGGAATACCTGTAATGAAGAAATTTGGTTTTCCTGTGGTAGTGGATGCTACACACAGCTTGCAACAACCCAACCGGCCTTCGGGTGTATCGGGTGGGCTTCCTTATCTCATAGAGACCATTGCAAAAGCCGCTATTGCAGTGGGTACGGATGGATTGTTTATCGAAACACATCCCGAACCTGAAAAAGCAAAATCGGATGGCGCAAATATGTTGCCGTTGGAACAATTGGAAGATTTGTTGACGAAGTTGGTAAGGATACGCAAAGCATTATGAAACTCACAAATTATCGCATTATTCTTGCCTCCAACTCACCTCGTAGAAAAGAATTGCTTTCGGGAATCGATGTAGATTACGAAGTTCACACGTTGTCCGATATCGATGAATCGTATCCCGATGATCTCCCGAAAGAAGAAGTTGCCGAATTTCTTTCCCGCAAAAAAGCGAATGCTTACTTGGAGTCTCTCGAGGAAAATGCTTTACTGATTACAGCAGATACCATTGTGCTATTGCACGGTAAAATTTTAGGGAAACCTTTAAATAAAGAGGATGCCAAGAACATGTTGCATGAACTTTCCGGGCAGACACATTTGGTAATTACCGGCGTTTGTTTAACGTCGAAACAAAAACAAGTTAGTTTTTCGGATAAAACGTATGTGACTTTTGGTGATCTTACCGACCCAGAAATCGAATATTATGTTGAAAAATATAATCCTTTGGACAAAGCGGGAGCATACGGTGTGCAGGAATGGATTGGCTACGTTGGAGTAGAAAAAATCGAGGGTTCGTATTTTAATGTGATGGGGTTGCCCATTTTTAAATTATATCGCGAATTGAAACAATTCTAAAAAAATAAAAAATCGTATCTTTGTGGTTTCGATGACATTTAATTTGTAATTGATAATTCATTTCTATGTTGACAGTAGAGAAAATAGGTGGAACATCCATGTCGCAATTTCAGGATGTGCTGCAGAATATAATAAAAGGGAATCGTAAAGGGGATGAGCTATACAACCGTATTTTTGTAGTCTCGGCTTATAATAATGTGACAAATTGGCTGTTGGAACACAAAAAAACAGGTGAACCGGGCATTTACAACAAGTTTCTCAATGGAGAAGACTACAGTAGTGCTTTGGATACGTTTTGTCAACGGCTATTGCTGATAAACGACGGTTTTGCCGATATTGGACTTGATTTGAAAGAGGCTCGCGATTTCATCCGTTTTCGTGTAGACCAGGCAAAAACGATTTTATTCAGCCTTAGTAAAGTGTTGGCATCGGGATATGTAAACAGAACCGATATTTATTTGGCTGCGCGTGAGATTTTGGCGTCGATTGGGGAAGCTCATTCCGGATGGAATACGGTAAATATTCTGAACAACAACGGTATAAATGCTCGTTTTATTGATCTTTGTGGCTTTCACGATAATGAACCGTTGACGATTGACGAACGTATTCATAAAGAATTTCACGGGATCGATTTCAGTAAAGTGATTTGTGTTGCTACAGGATATACCAAAGGCACTGAGGGGATTATGCGTGCTTTTGATCGTGGCTATTCTGAGGTTACTTTCAGTAAGATTGCTGTTGAAGTGAAAGCCGACGAGGCAGTTATTCACAAAGAGTATCATTTATCGAGTGCAGACCCTCAAATTGTGGGAGTGGAAAACAGTGTTCCCGTAGGTCACACCAACTATATTATTGCTGATCAGTTGGCCGATATAGGTATGGAAGCCATTCATCCCAAAGCCGCAAAACCGTTGGAATTGGCCGGAATAAATATTCGCATCAAAAACACCTTTGATCCCGAACATCCGGGGACATTGATTTCGCGTGACTATGTTTCACCTGAACCGCGTGTGGAAATTGTGTCGGGCTCGCGAAAAGTAGTTGCCATCGAAGTTCACGATCCCATGATGGTAGGCGAAGTAGGTTTCGATGGACGTATAATGGAATATTTTGTCAAATATGGAGTCAGCTATATTATGAAATCCACCGACGCCAATTCTATTACAATGGTTGTCTGGGATAATGAAAAATCCCGCGAATTGGTAAAGGCGTTGAATGATGCTTTTTATCAAGTGAGAGCCGTTCCTGTGGCTATTGTGTGTGCTATGGGTAGCAACATTGCCATTCCGGGTTTTTTGTATAAAGCCGCCAAAGCATTGTACGATAGAGGAATAAATATCGAAAGTTTTGCCCAATCGCTCAGGCAGGTCAATATGCAGTTTGTTATATCTCGCGATAAATACGAAGATGCCGTTATAGCGTTGAATGATGAATTATGTAAAAAACCCAATTATAAAATCGGCTAGCTTTTTACTCCAAAGCTTCAAGATCCTATCCGAAAAATCAATATTCAAATACGCCTTAACCGTCGTTTTTACTTCAATTCTTCGAGATCCGGGTAGAGAAAATCGTTGTAGGGAAATCGTGTTGTGTGGATTTCCCTTACTTTTTTGTATAAAATCGATTTAAGTTCCTCAATATTTTCTTTTTCTTTCGCAGAGATAAAAACACAATTTTCGTTTAATTTACCCATCCATGTTTGTTTAAGTTCATCAAGCGTGTAGTTTTCTCTTTTTTTGGGTGTAAGATCATACGGATTTTGCGGAACATGCGTGAAGGCGTCTATTTTATTGAAAACAATAATCGTAGGCTTTTCGGTTTTATCGATATCGTAGAGTGTTTTTTCCACAACTTCTATTTGTTCTTCAAAAGCGGGATGCGAAATATCCACTATGTGAATAAGAATATCTGCTTCGCGAACTTCATCGAGAGTAGATTTGAATGACTCGATAAGGTGAGTGGGCAATTTCCGGATAAAACCAACCGTATCCGACAAAAGGAATGGCAGATTTCCGATGGTAACTTTTCGAACAGTGGTATCGAGCGTGGCAAACAGTTTGTTTTCTGCGAACACATCCGATTTGCTGAGTAGGTTCATAAGGGTAGATTTTCCTACGTTGGTATAACCCACAAGTGCCACACGCACCAGTTTCCCTCGATTTTTGCGTTGTACCGATTTTTGCATATCGATGTTTTTCAACTCTTTTTTCAATCGGGAAATTTTATCGAGAACAATACGTTTGTCGGTTTCCAATTGTGTTTCACCGGGACCACGCATAATGGCTCCTCCGCCACCGTATTGACGTTCAAGGTGCGTCCACATGCGTGTTAGTCGCGGCAATAAATACTGGTATTGGGCTAGCTCTACTTGTGCTTTGGCATGAGCCGTTTTTGCTCGCATGGCAAAAATACCGAGAATAAGACCGGTTCTGTCCAGAATGCGGATGTTGAGTTCTTTTTCGATGTTTCGTATTTGTCGGGGCGAAAGTTCATCATCGAAAATAATGATATCGACTTTTTTCTCTTCATTATTTGCGATGTATTCTTTTATTTCTTGAAGTTTTCCTTTACCGACGAATGTTACCGAATTGGGCATATCCAATCGTTGTATAAAACGTTTTCCCGGCACAATTCCCGCCGTTTCGGCAAGAAAAGCCAACTCATCAAGATATTCGTTTACTTTTTCTTCACTTTGGTCGGGCGTAATGAGTCCGACCAAAACTGCATTTAAATTCTTTTTTTCGTTTAAAATGAGATCTTTCATTTAGCTATAAAATACACACTAATATACGCAAAAATTGTGCTAAAAGCAAATCGATTGTTCACACAATCATGCCGCTTCCAAGGCATAGACGACATTCCTTATCATACACCACACCAAACTGTCCCGGTGCTATTCCTTGTAGGGGTTCATCGGATTGAATACGGTAAATAGCTCCAATTTTTGAAATTTTCCCGGAGGTGAATTCGGGGGTATGGCGAATCTTGAACATGATTTCTTTTTCATCGTTAAAATCGCCCCATATGTCTTTTGTAATAAAAGAAAATCCTTGAAGATCGATTATATTTCCGTATTGATATTGGGTATCGTATCCTTTGGATACATAGATGATGTTGCGGTTGATGTCTTTTTTGATCACAAACCAGGGGCCTCCGCTCAATCCGAGTCCTTTGCGCTGTCCGATGGTATGGAACCAATACCCCTGATGTTTGCCGAGAATATTTCCCGTTTCCAATTCAACAATCAGTCCTTCTTTTTTCCCCAGATAACGTTCAATAAATTCGTTGTAATTGATTTTTCCGAGAAAACAGATACCTTGACTATCTTTTCGTTTTGCCGAAGGGAGTTTTTCCTGTGCTGCAAGGGCGCGCACCTCCGATTTTAATAGGTTCCCAATCGGGAACATAAGACGCGAAACCTGAACATAGTCGATTTGTCCCAAGAAATAAGTTTGATCTTTTACGGGGTCCTTTGCCGTTGAGAGCCATGTAAGGTCATCGATTTCTGTGGTAGTGGCGTAATGGCCTGTTGCTATTTTGTCGAAATGGTGACCCCATTTTTCATCGAAACAGCCAAACTTGATCAGTTTATTGCACATCATGTCGGGATTTGGAGTCAAGCCACGTTTTACCGATTCAATCGTATAGCGCACCACACTATCCCAATATTCGTCGTGTAAGGACACAATTTCGAAGCGGCAGCCATATTTTTTTGCAACATAAGACACAATTTCAATATCTTCTTCCGAAGGACAATCAATATATCCTTCTTTATCTTCTATTCCTATTTTTATATAAAAAATGGTGGGATCGTACCCCATTTCTTTTAGGCGATAAACCACCACAGAACTATCTACTCCTCCCGATACCAATGCTGCAATTTCCATTTTTGCTTGATTTTACTACAAAGTTACAAATAAGAATCTTATCTTTTCACTTACATTTTGTAATCTCCCTTGGTTTTTTTTCGTATTTTTGCGAAGAACTGATTATAAACTGAAATTCAGACCGAGAAATTCGTCTGTTTAAAAAACCCAATGTATACAAAGTTATGAATTTGATGGAAGACATTATTGCGCGTGCAAAGGCAAACAAACAGCGCATTGTTTTGCCCGAAGGCAGCGAAAGACGTACTATTCAAGCGGCAGATCAATTGATAGGTGATGACGTAGCTCATATTATTTTGCTGGGAAATCCCGAGGAAATTGCCGAATTGGCCTCGGAGTTGAATCTAAAACACATTAAAAGTGCAGCTATCATCGATCCGAAAAACCATGATAAAAAAGAAATCTATGCAAATCTGCTTTTCCGGCTTCGGCAGAAAAAAGGCATGACGCCTGAAAAAGCGGCAGAATTGGTGGAAGATCCCCTCTATTTGGCCTGTTTGATGATTAAGAATGGCGATGCGGATGGTGAAATAGCCGGCGCGCAAAATTTCACAAGCGATGTATTACGTCCTGCATTGCAGATCATTAAAACCCAACCGGGAATAAGCGCCGTATCCGGAGCATTCCTCATGTTTACCCAAACCGCCCAATACGGTGAAAACGGCGTTCTGCTTTTTGCCGATTGTGGCGTCATGCCCAATCCTACTTCCGAAGAATTGGCCACTACTGCCATTGTATCGGCTCAGACTGTTCGTACCATTCTGAACATGGAACCCCGCGTTGCGATGCTGAGTTTCTCGACCAAGGGAAGTGCTCGTCATGAAATGGTGGATAAAGTGATAACAGCTACTCGATTGGCAAAAGAAAAAGATCCTTTATTGGCAATCGACGGTGAACTGCAAGTGGATGCGGCTTTGGTTCCGGAGGTAGCCGAGAGAAAAGCCCCGGGAAGTTCTGTTGCCGGCAAAGCCAACGTTCTGATTTTTCCTTCACTCGATGCAGGTAATATCGGTTATAAATTGGTTCAGCGTTTTGGGAATGCCGAAGCTCTCGGTCCCATTTTACAGGGAACGGCTGCACCGGTAAACGATTTGTCGCGTGGTTGTACAATTGATGATATCTACAAAATGGTTGCTATCACAGCCAATCAGGCTATTGCCTTAAAAAATTCAGGCTCTCGGTAAACCATTGTCTTAGGTAATATACTTTTATTGATTATCATATAAAAAATACTAAAACAACATGAGTGAACTAATTATTGAGCCCATTGAACAATATGGACTTTATATAACTACACAGCGTAAAAATAAACCTTTGTTTTCCAAAATTGGCGTAGTAGGTGCAGGAAAAGAGGGCCGAAACATTATCAATCTTACTGCTTCCGCAGGAATGGAGGTCGTTTTTATGGAAGAATCCGAAGAGCGGATCAAGTATGTGATGGACCAACTCAGTAAGAACATGGATACCCGTATCGAAAACTGGGGTTTGACACAATCCGAAAAAAAGGCAATCATGAATCGTATTACCCCTACTTTGGTTTACGATGATTTTAAAGGGTGCGATTTAGCGATAGAGTGCACGCGTTATTCCGAGACAGGGCGTCGCAGTACTCCTTTGAGGAAAAATATTTTTAAAAAATTGGAAGAAGTGCTTGAGCCCGATGCTATCATCGCTACTAACGGCTTTACGGTAATCATCAGTGAGTTGGCTGCCGATTTAATTCACAAAGAAAGATGTGTAAGTCTGTATTTTCCTATTTCTCATCCTGATGCACGCATTTTAGAAATTGTAATCGGTATGCATACCTCGGAGGAGGTATACCGAAAAATGGAGATTTTTGCCAAATTAATTGGGTATATTCCCCATAGAGTAAACGAAAATAATGGAAATGTTAGCCTTCGTTTAATGGTTCCAATGCTCAACGAGGCTTGTGAAATTTTATTGGAACGTGTAACCTCAATGAAAAGCATCGAAGAAACGTTTACTATTATTTACGGGCAACGATATGGAATCTTTCACTTGGCAGACATTATCGGCATAGAACGAATAGTTGTTCTTATGGAAACCATGTTCAACGATTATGGCGATAAAAAATATAAGCCCAATCCCATTCTCTGGAAACTATACCGATCTAATCAGCTAGGTGTCCGCACTCGCAAAGGGTTTTATATTTATGATGAGATGGAAAGACCCATTGCTGAAAATACATTATTTTAATGCTTGTAAGATTTGATTATTTTTCAAGTTTAAAATTATTCGAAAGTTTATAACGATAAAAATAATAAAAATGAAAGTATTGGTTTTAAATTGTGGAAGTTCATCAATCAAATATAAACTCTTTGATATGGATAATTCCTCCGTTCTGGCTCAAGGAGGTATAGAAAAGATCGGTTTAAAAGGCTCTTTTCTTAAATTCACTCTACCGGACGGACGAAAAGTAATGCTCGAAGGGGAAATTCTAGAACACAGAATAGGGATCGAATATATTTTGGGTGTTTTGATAAGCGAAAAATACGGCTGTATTCGATCACTTGAAGAAATTGATGCGGTAGGCCATCGCGTTCTTCATGGGGGAAGGAAATTCAACAAGAGTGTGCTCATTACCCAGGAAGTGATAGATGCTGTAAAAGAATGCATCGATTTGGGACCATTGCACAACCCATCCAACTTAAAGGGAATATATGCTATTTCGGAGCTTATTGCGGGAATTCCACAGGTGGCTGTTTTCGATACGGCATTCCATCAAACAATGCCCGATTATGCCTATATGTATGGCTTGCCATATTCTCTCTATGAAAAATACGGCATCCGCCGTTATGGATTTCATGGTACGAGTCACCGTTATGTTTCTAAACGGGCGTGCGAATTTTTGAATGTTCCTTATGAAGAGCAACGCATGATTACGGCTCATTTGGGTAACGGCGGTTCGGTTACGGCTATCAAAAACGGAAAATCCATCGATACGAGTATGGGGATGACGCCGTTAGAAGGGCTTATTATGGGGACACGTTCGGGCGACGTGGATCCCGGTGCAATTACCTATATTATGGATAAGGAACATCTCAGTTCGCAAGGTATTTCCCGATTATTGAATAAATTTTCGGGCGTATTGGGTATTTCGGGTGTTTCTTCGGATATGCGTGAAATAGAAGCGGCTATCGAACAAGGACATGAGCGTGCTATACTGGCGATGCGTATGTATGACTACCGCATAAAAAAATATATTGGTGCGTATACTGCCGTTTTAGGGGGATTGGATGTTTTGGTATTTACCGGTGGAGTAGGAGAAAACCAGACATCGACTCGCAGCGAAGTTTGTAAAAACATGGAATATTTAGGTTTGGAAATCGATGAAGAATTAAACGCTTCGGTTCGCGGCAAAGAAGCATTGATCAGTACGCCGAGGTCAAAAGTGAAAGTTGCGGTAATTCCTACCAATGAAGAATTGACCATCGCTATGGACACGATAGAAATTATCGGGTGGAAAAAACAGGAAGAGGATTAATGGTATTTCAAGAGGTTGATCGTGTTGGCTAAAAAGTTTGAAACTTTCAAATAAAAAGAAAAAAGTAAGAGCCCAGCAGGAACGGATATGCATTTTTAGGTCTGGGCAGGGAGACTGAAAATAAAAGAGGAGGCAAAAAATTTCTTGTCTCCTCTTTGCTATTTTTATGTGTTAGCTTACGATACATAGCATATACACGAGTAAAAAAGTTATTCCGAAATTACCTCAAAAGGAATCTCAACGGTAATTTCTTTATGGAGTTTCACTATTGCCATATAGTTGCCAATCTCTTTTACCGGTTCTTTGATTGCGATAATTTTTCGGTCTATTTCAAACCCTTTTTCTTTAAGTGCATCGGCAATCTGAATATTGGTAACAGAGCCAAAAATTGTTCCGGTAGAACTGGTTTTTGCCCCAATTGTTAGGGATACATCGCGCATCTTATCGGCCATATCCTGAGCTTCTGCTTTAAGTTGTTCCAATTTGTGTGCACGCTGTTTTTGTTTTTCTGCCAACATTTTTTTTGCCGATTCAGTAGCAATGTATGCTTTTCCCTGAGGAATAAGGTAGTTGCGCGCATAACCATCTTTCACATTCACAATATCGTCCTTGTAGCCCAAGTTGGGTACATCTTCTTTTAGTATTACTTCCATAATTGAATTCTCCTTTTTATTTCATTAAATCGGTTACGTACGGAAGCAAAGCTATGTGACGCGCTCTTTTCACTGCTTGTGCAACACGACGCTGAAATTTGAGTGATGTCCCGGTGATTCTGCGCGGCAATATTTTGCCTTGCTCATTTAAGAATTTCTTCAGAAATTCGGGATCTTTGTAATCGATATATTTGATCCCATTTTTTTTGAATCGACAATATTTTTTCTTCTTAATGTCCACGGCGAGTGGAGTTAGATATCTGATTTCCGATTGTTTAGCCATTTTTTAGTCCTCCTCTTGATCTTCGGTTTCAAATTCATCTTCGATTACAGGGGCTGCTTTTTTGTGTGCAGCATGGGTTTCCTGAGTCTTTTGGTGTTTGTTGCTTCTTCTTTTTTCGGCATACTCCAAGGCAAATTTGTCTTGTTTGATCGTTAAGAAACGAATTACGCGCTCGTCACGTCGAAAGTTTATTTCTAATTTTTCTATCACCGACGGATCGGCTTTGAACTCCATGAAGTAATAAAATCCGGTTGTTTTCTTTTGGATGGGATAAGCCAGTTTGCGCAATCCCCAATCTTCTTCGTTGATAATTTCCGCTCCTAATTCCGTAAGGAGATTTTTGAATTTTTCAACCGCTTCCTTCATCTGTGCATCAGACAAAACGGGAGTTAAAATGAAAACGGTTTCATAATTGTTCATGCTTAATTGTTGTTTTTTAGTTGTTTAAAAAATTTTTAATTCTAAAATTTAGGTTGCAAAGGTATAATAATAATTCTTGAATTCAAAGATTTGTGTAGATTAAATTGTTTCGTTTCGTTTCAACTCTCCATACGGGGTCGAGATGCGAACTCCTATCGGTAAAGCAATATCCTTTTTACTTGTTCCGTCTTTCAGACCTAAATAAATTGCGTACCTTTGCTCTGAAGTTAACCGGTTGTATTTTTTCATAAGCAACATAATAGTTGATTTTAGGGAGACTTCGGTCTCTTTTTTATTGCATACTCCATGTAAGAACATATGTTGGATGAACTTCGTAAAAGATATTGAATCGGCTTTTTTTGTTGGTCTTTGTTTCTTGTGCCGTTATAATGCCTTTTTTGGCGGGAATGAATTTGTCTAAGCGAAGGTGTTTCTTAAAGTCGATTTCTTCGACGTCCATAAGTTTAAACAGTGTTTCTTTTGCCGACCAATGAAGAAGCCTGTGAACCGATTTTTGTGATTCGTCGATAAATTCGTCATCCGAAATAAATTTTGAAGCAACATTGTGCACTCTTTCCGATATTTCCTCAATATCAATGCCTACTTTTTTATGCCTGTGAAGCAGAATGGCGGCATATTTATTCGTATGCGAGATGCTTATATTATACGAATTATCCATAAGGTAGGGTTGCCCGTTGCTTTTGTGATAAACCATTTTTTCTTCGTTCAGCAAAAGGGAAAGCATAAGCCTTACCGATAACCATTCGATAATTCGTTTTTCGGATTTCATTTTTCTGATGTGCTTTATTGCTTCTTGTTGGAGGTTTTTCGGATACAATGCCAACAGCTCTTCCTTTGATTCCGTTATTTCCCAAATACCGAGAATGCAATTCTCATCGATATGTTGATTTCTAATAAGCATTTGTATAATGAAATCAAGGTTAATTTTGGTTTTGGTTTTCTTTTTCTTTTTCTATCGGTGTTGGATCAAATCGCACTTTGAGAATTCGCCGTTTGTTCATTTCTTCTATCTGGAATTTATAATTTTCAAAGACGATTGTTTCTTTTCGTTTCGGAAAATTTCCTTTGATTTCCAAGAGAAGTCCGGCGAGGGTTTCGGCTTCTTCTATAAAATTTTCGAATTCATTTTGAGCGATTCCCGTAATTTTAAAAAAGTCTTCCAATGGCGTTTTCCCGTCAAAAATGTAAGCGCCGTCAGGGGCTACGGTATAGAATGGTTTGTCTTCATCGTATTCGTCGCTGATATTGCCGACAATCTCTTCCAGAATATCTTCAAGTGTAACGATGCCGCTGGTACCTCCATATTCGTCCACCACGATAGCAATGTGATTTTTGTTGGTGCGAAACTCTTCCAATAGATCGTCTATCCGTTTGCTCTCCGGCACGAAATAGGCCGGCCTGATAAGGGATTGCCAATAAAAATCTTCCGGTTTTTCGAGATGCGGCAACAGATCTTTCACATATAAAATACCTTTGATATAATCGGGATTATCTTCATAAACCGGGATTCGCGAATAACCGGCATCAATAATAAAATCAATTACCTTCCTAAAAGGGGTAGATATGTCGAGTGCTACCATATCGGCACGCGAAACCAAAATATCATTTGCCGTTTTGTCTTTAAATCGGATAATGCCTTTCAATATGTCTTTTTCTTGTTCGTGTGTGCTATCATCTGATGTGATCTCAAGCGCTTTTGAAAGTTTATCCATCGATATTTCGTGTTTTCGTTGTGTTGATTTATTGCAGATATTCGGCTTGATCAGTAAGTGGGAAATTGGCCGTAGTATATCGTTTACAACCTGAATAAAAGATGCATGACGCCTTGAAAATTTCCTCGGATCGGAGGATGCATAAAGTTTGGGCATGATCTCTACAAATATGAGAATTATGCCGGCAGCAATGCCAATCTCTCCAATATAATTCCATAAAGTTGGATTTGAAAAATAAGGCAGTCTATTTAATAAATAGAAGGTGAGAATTAAAATAACTACATTAAGGAATGTATATGCGATACAAAGGGAGGTGGTCAATTCTTCGGTTTTGCTCAATAAAGAATCGATGCGAATGTCGTTTGGATGGGGAATGTGGGTTAGATCCTTGTTTTTGTCTCTCCGGAGAGACAAAAAAGCCGCTTCAGACCCTGAAATTATAGCATTCACAATTACAAGCAAAATGAGAAGAGCGAACAAAAAATAGTCGGATACCGAAGGCTGTATTGCCAACATATTCGAGAAAATAAACAATAAAGGGTCAGGCTCCAAGTGAGATAAATTAAATGAAACAAAAAGAGAATGTTTTAAAGCTATTTAGCTGAAATAACAGCTCAAAACATTCTCCACAAATTTACGATGATTTATTTAAAATGGCAAATCATCTACTTCTGAATTTTCCTCCAAATCAGCATTTTGTCCGGAGTGCGAAGCATTCGTCGTCGTGTTGTTCACACTTTCTGTCTGCGGGTTTCTCCGGCTCAGAATTTCCAAAGTATCGGCATAAATTTCAGTAATGTACCGTCTAATGCCGTTTTGGTCATCATATGAACGGGAACGGATTTTCCCTTCGACATAAACTTGTGTGCCTTTTCTTACGAATTTTTCCACAACTTGGGCTAATCCTCTCCAACAAACGATATTATGCCATTCAGTCCTTTCGGGTACTTGTGTGCCACTGGCAGTTGTATAACCTCTTTCGCTAGTAGCCAGCGGGAAATTGGCTTTCACGCTGTCATTGTCAAAATACTTAACATCAGGATCTTTACCTACGTTTCCTACTAAAATAACTTTGTTTACCGACATAACTTGAAGTTTTTAATTAAAAATATTTTCCTGTAGAAACAAAAGTAGTAAAAGTTTCATAAATCGCAACACTTCGGCGTTAAAATTTTTCCAAATATTTATGGATCAATCGAGAGACCGGAAAATCGGAGATATTGTCGATAGGGATTTTTTGAAATTCGTTCGATAATGAAAAATTTTCCGATGCCGGTATTTTAGCTTCGTAAAAATCGGTATAAATGATTTGATGCGAAAGAATATGTTTTATATGCAACTTGTGGGTGAATACGATGGAGCAATTTTCCTTGAATATTCGGCAAAAAGCTTCTGTGTTTTGCAATTCCGGGAAGGTAGAAGATGTAGATGTCTCGATTAGCGGGAATTCGTATAGATTTTTCCAGATATCGTTCGCTTCTCTTTTGCGAATATAAGTATGATTGTTGTAAACGATGTGAAAATAGTGAAAGTAGCGCTTTGTTGTTTTTGTGGATTTATTTTTTACAGGATATTTCGATACGGCATTTTTTGCAAAAGCAAGGCAATGGGCTTGCAGGGGACATTCGGCACATTTGGGTTGTTTGGGCTTGCAAAGCGTTGCCCCGAAATCCATGATAGCCTGGTTGTGGATATCGGGGTGTTGCGGATCTAAAATTGTTTGGGCAATCTCTGCAATTGTTTTCTTGCCTCGCGCCGTATCGACAGGTTCGTCAATCATAAACAAACGGGATATCACGCGCAATACATTGCCGTCTATTACGGCAAACGGAGCGCGATAGGCTATGGACATGATTGCTGCTGAGGTATATTCTCCTACTCCTTTAAGGGAAAGGATGTCGGGATATTTTTTTGGAAATTCACCATGAAAACATTCTTCTATTTGTTTTGCTGCTGCATGAAGGTTGCGTGCCCGCGAATAATATCCCAATCCTTGCCATTGTTTTAGCACATCTTCTTCGGATGCTTCTGCCAGCGCTTTTATGTTTGGAAACCGACGGATGAATCGCACGAAATAATCGTAGCCTTGATTTACGCGGGTTTGCTGCAAAATAACTTCCGATATCCAAATGATATATGGGTCGTTTGTCTCCCTCCAAGGGAGCTCGCGTTTGTTTTTTTCATACCAGTGTTGTAGTGTATTGCTTATCGCGAAAAAGTTGGACTGCTCCATCATTTGTTATTTACGGGTTGAATCAATTTGAATTGATTTGATGCTTCCAATTAAACGTTTTGATTTTTTGGGAAGAATCCAAAAGATGTTGAAGTTTCGAACAAATATAGCAAATTAACCCCAATTTTATCTCGGTTCAACGAAGAAAACGTCAACCGGCATTGAATTTTTTATTTTTCGATTTAATGACCGCAATAGCGTTTTTGGAGTATAGAAAAAAGATGAATTCCAAAAAAAACGAAAATGATCGTGTTTTATTTTTGAGCTTGAAAAAAAAGCTATATATTTGCAATCCAAAAAATTACTATCGTTGTTTTTTATTTAACAAAAAAATTGTATTATGACCAAAGCAGATATCGTAAATGAAATTGCCAAGAATACCGGAATTGATAAAGCATCGGTTTTGGCAACAATTGAATCTTTCATGGATGTAGTGAAAGATTCGTTGGCTAATAATGAAAATGTGTATTTAAGAGGTTTTGGCAGCTTTATTGTGAAAAAAAGAGCACAAAAAACAGCCCGAAATATTTCCAAAAACACTACTATCATCATTCCCGAGCATTATATTCCGGCATTTAAACCGGCAAAAAGTTTTGTGGCTAAAGTAAAAGAGAATGTGAAGTAATAATACAAATATTTTTCAATCAAACATATACATAACAATTTAAAAAAAAGAAGATATGCCAAGCGGAAAAAAAAGAAAAAGGCATAAGATGGCTGTCCATAAAAGAAAAAAAAGACTTAGAAAAAACAGGCATAAGAAGAGGAAATAACCTGTTGGGTTTTTTCGGCACAGCATAAGAACAAACTTAAAAACTTTTTTGCAACGAGTTTGTTCTTTGTATATATTAAAGTAGGTTCTAGCGAGAACCAAATTCTTCTGAGACAGAAGTTTATGAAAAGAACATTTAAAATATTAAAATTGTGGTAAGCGAACTTGTTATAGATGTTCAACCCAAAGAGATTACCATTGCGGTTCTTGAGAACAAGAAATTGGTAGAATTACAAAAAGAAAAACGCGATGAATCCTATGCGGTTGGCAACATCTATTTGGGGCGGGTTAAAAAAATGATGCCCGCTCTCAATGCTGCATTTGTGGATGTAGGATACAAAAAGGACGCTTTTCTTCACTATTTAGATCTGGGGGCAGAATTTAATTCGGTTTTATATTATCAGAAGTTAGTCGGGAATAAGAAAAAAATACCGCAGGTTCAAAAAATGAAACTGCAGCCCAATATCGACAAAAGTGGCAGTATAACCGACGTTTTGAAAGTAGGTCAAGAAATTCTTGTACAGATTGCCAAAGAACCCATTTCAACCAAAGGTCCACGATTGACCGCTGAAATTTCTTTTGCCGGTCGTTTTCTGGTACTGATTCCGTTTATTGACAGAGTTTCGGTGTCGCAAAAAATAAAATCACGCGAAGAGCGTGCCCGTTTACGACAACTTGTACAGAGTATAAAACCCAAAAATTTCGGTGTGATTATTCGTACCAATGCCGAAGGAAAACGTGTTGCCGAACTTGATGCCGAGCTCAAATTGTTGATGCAGAAGTGGGAAGATACGAGTAGCAAGTTGTCGAAAGCAAGAGCACCCGCACTCCTTTATGAGGAAACCTCGCGAACGGTTGCCTTGCTTCGCGATATTTTTGATCCCTCTTTCGAACACATCCATGTTAATGACAAAGACGTAGCCAAACAAATTGCCGATTATGTAGGTCTTATTGCGCCAAACAAGCGAGATATCGTCAAACTTTATACAGGTGCGTTGCCTATTATGGACAATTTTGGCGTTACGAAACAAATCAAACAACTTTTTGGGAAAACGGTCACATTCAAGAATGGCGCTTATCTGATTATCGAGCACACCGAAGCGTTGCATGTTATCGATGTAAATAGCGGAAACCGAAACAAATCGTCACTCGGACAGGAGGACCATGCATTTGCCGTAAACGTGGCAGCGGCCGAAGAAATTGCCCGTCAATTGCGTTTGCGTGATATGGGAGGAATTATTGTGATCGATTTCATCGATATGATCAAGGGTGAACATCGAAACGATTTGCTGGTTAAAATGCAAGATTTTATGGCTCAAGATAGAGCCAAACACAATATTTTGCCTCTAAGTAAATTCGGATTAATGCAAATTACCCGACAACGTGTGCGCCCCGAAATAGAAGTTGCGACCAGTGAGGTTTGCCCCACTTGTTTTGGTAAAGGCAAGATCAAATCGTCTCTTTTGTTTACCGACACACTGGAAGGTAAAATCGATTATTTGGCCAATAAGCTCAAAGTGAAGAAATTTAGTCTGCATATTCATCCCTATGTGTCAGCATATGTAGAAAAGGGGCTATTTTCGTTGAAGCATCAATGGAAGAAAAAATACAATGTAAACTTAAAAATTATTCCGGATCAGAGTCTCGGATTTTTAGAATATGTATTTTACGATAAAGATGGAAACGAAATAGACCTCAAAGAAGAAGTTGAAATGAAATGATATTCCTTGTGGAATAAAGTGGAGAAATAGGCAAAAAACCGACATTGCATTTTGTAGTGCCGGTTTTTTGTGTTTTTAAGGGCAATCTAATGTTATACAGGATCCACATCATAGTTTACTACCACGTACCTGAATTCCCGTTTTTCTCGCATGCGCTGTTCTGTTTGGCGGATACATTTTCTTATGAACGAGGCTGATAGATTATTTTCCGTTTTAAGCAGAATTTCACGGATATGATACGATCGGATTTTGCTTATAACCGGTTTGTTCGGCCCAAGTAGTATATAGTCTTGAAGTAAGCTGCGCAACATGTCGGCAAAATAATGTGAAGCGGCTTCGGCTCTTTGTTCGTTTTTGTCTTTCAATTCAATTGAAATCAACCGGTAAAATGGAGGATATTTAAAAATTTTTCGTTCTGCCAATTGCATGTTATAAAACCCCTCATAGTCGTTTTCGACAATAAATCGGTAAATGGGCAGTTCGGGCTGCGTGGTTTGAATGATAACTGTTCCACGCTTGTTGCGCCTCCCGGCACGTCCACTTGCCTGCATCATGAGTTGAAATCCGCGTTCATGTGAACGGAAATCCGGATAATTCAACAAGCTATCGGCTGCGATAATTCCTACCACACTTACATTATCGAAGTCCAACCCTTTCGAAACCATTTGAGTACCTACCAATATCCGAATCTTTTTATTTTGAAAATCGGAAATAATTCGTTCGTATGCGTTTTTCCCGTGGGTGGTATCGGTGTCCATGCGGGCAACCTTTGTTCCGGGAAAAAGGCGCGACACTTCTTCTTCAACCTGTTCCGTTCCCTGTCCTATGAATTCCAAGCCTTTTTCGTGACATGCGGGACATTCTTCCGGCTTAGGATAAGCCCTATTGCAGTAGTGGCACACCAATTCGTTTCGGTATTTATGGTAGGTGAGCGTTACATCACAATGCCTACATTTGGGAGTCCATGCGCAAAGTTTACATTCTATTCTTGGGGCAAATCCTCTTCGGTTGCGAAAGAGAATAACCTGTTCTTCATTATCCAGTGCTTGTTGAATATGGTCGATAAGGTTGGGAGATAAGATGGATTTCATTTTCTTTTTTCGTCGCAGTTCCTTGGTGTTCTCGATAATGATTTTCGGCATAAGCACTTCTTCGAAACGTTTTGTTAGTGCAACAAGGCTGTATTTGCCTTTTTTTGCGTTGTAAAACGATTCAATAGCGGGAGTGGCGGACCCCAACAATGTTTTTGCCCCCATTAAATGGGCTAGCACGATTGCCGTGTCGCGGGCATGATAACGTGGTGCAATTTGCTGTTGTTTGTAACTGCTTTCATGCTCTTCGTCCACAATGATCAGTCCCAATCGGCCAAAAGGCAGGAATAAGGAAGAACGTACGCCGATAATGATTTCGTACGGATTGTCCGATAGCATTTTATGCCAAATTTCAGTGCGTTCGTTATCATTTATTTTCGAATGATAAATACCCAATTTATTCCCGAATACGGCTTGTAATCGTTGAGTGAGTTGGGTGGTAAGTGCAATTTCGGGCACAAGATAGAGGGTTTGTTTCCCTTCCTGAAGCATCTTTTCGATAAGATGAATGTAGATCTCGGTTTTTCCGCTCGATGTAACGCCATGAAGCAAACAGGTGTTTTTATCGGCAAAACCGTTGCATATCTCGTCGAATGCTTGTTGTTGATGTTCGCTTAAAGGGAACGGTTTTCGGGAAGCTTCTACTTCCGAAGCAATTCGACTCACTTCTTTGGAAAATTGGCGTAAAATGTTTTTTTCGATCAATCCGTTGAGAACGGCGGGAGAGGTTTTTGTTTCTTTGAGTATTTCTTCTCGACTTATATACGGCGTATTTTTTTGCGAAAGCAGAGAAATTATTTGTTCGTAAAGCGCTTGTTGTTTCTTTGCTCTGCCGATAAGTTCAGGAATGTTTTTTTGGTCTATTTCGGGATTAAGGGAAATGATTTTTTCGGTTTTTGGTTTGTATTTGCGCTCGATGGTTTCGTAGGTGGTGATAATTCCCTTCTCCGTTAGTCTATAAATGTGATGGAAAACATGTTTTATTTTCAGGTTTTTTTCGAGTTCCGCTATTTTTGTTTCCCCTTTGTCTTGTAAATAGGTTGTTATTTTTTTCTCTGTTGGAGTAAGGGGGAAATCATTTTCTTCCGTGTTTTTCAATTCGACGCAAGTTTCGCTTTCCATTCTGAGTTTAGCGGGTGTTGCTGCTTTATATACATCTCCAAGCGACGATAAATAGTAAAAAGAAATCCATTCCCATAATTTCAGCTGGTATTCGTTTACGATCGGATGATGGTCTATGAGGGCGTAAATTTCTTTTGTTTCTACCGTTTTCGGTTTTTTTTCATGAATTGCGGCAACCACAGCCGTGTAATATTTTCGTTTTCCGAAAGGCACAATTACCCGATATCCTTTCCCAATCTTATCGCGCATTTTCGTGGGAACGGCATAAGTAAACGTGTTGGATAATGGGAGAGGGAGTATTACATCGGCAAACATTTACGTTAGAGGTATATCGAGCCGGTAATCGACCAGCATGTTGTTTTTCCGTTCAGCGGGTCGCTCCAATCGGGCTTATCGGTTTTGTAATTATCGGTAAGTTTAAAGCCACAATTCACTCCTATCTGAAATATCCTCAGCACTTCAAATCCCAAGCCGAGATTGGCTCCGGCTTCAAAAGATTTGGCTTTGATATCTTTGGCCGCCTCGTCGAGATCGATTTTTTCTCCCGAAATCAGATAGGCTGCATAAGGTCCTGCTGTTGCATACATTTTCACCAGATGTAAGCCGATTCCAAATTTAGCTTTCAGATTTAAGGGGAGTTTAATATAATGGTTTGTGATTTTTTTCGAGATGTTTTCGTCTATCTTTGACACGGTCATTCGATTGTTGGAGTACAAAAGCGAAGCGTCAACACCCACATCGGCCACAAACAAAGGAAGCATGGTTTCCATTGAAGGTCCGATGCTGTAATTGGTTGTATTCTCCACTTTCAATACGTCGCTTTTGTAAGTCGGATTATTGAGTCCTATATCTCCTCTTACGCCAAATCTGATTTGCGAAAATGCCGGCAGGGCAAGTACAGACAAGATAATAATTGTGGTGTTAAAGACTAATTTTTTCATATTCATCCGGTTTT
>ERZ773359.2135-NODE-2135-length-25740-cov-5.773486_pt1 | contig 25740 bp, 26 predicted proteins | sample MGYA00374955_ERZ773359 | MGnify/ENA primary metagenome ERZ773359 (study PRJEB29098, sample SAMN04486028) | biogas fermenter metagenome | study: EMG produced TPA metagenomics assembly of the Biogas fermentation microbial communities from Germany - Plant 4 DNA1...
GCCCCTGATAGTGTCATCATACTTGTGGTACACCGGCCTTGTCTCCAAAAGGCTCTTCGCTGCCCGGAAGAACGCCTCTACCATCCAAAGCTCCTTGTACCTCAGTGCAACCTCATCGGCTGGTAACGTGGTGTTGGTCCTGAGCACGAGCCTCCCGTCAAAACGCTCCTCTTCTGCCACCTTGTCCTTGTTTATGCTGATGGCCTTGCCGTCTATCTTGAGAAACCGGCGGTAGCCACGATTGCTCACCAGCGCCTTGGGATTCCTCTCTAGCTCCTCCTGCAAAGCTTCAATGATGGCCTCTCTATCTGCCTTGTCCTTCGCTGCCTCCTCGGGGTTGTAGCACAGCACGTAACGTCTGTCACCGACCCAGACTTCCTTCACCTTGAGGTTGTCCTCGAAGTCGCGATACCGGCCAGCCCGCGAGAGAACCTCTTCCCACACCTCTTTGACGGCACGCATCCGAACACCCAAGATATACTCCATCTGCCGCTCTTCAAGCCCTTCGATGATATCCTTGCTGCACATCCCCCGGTCCGCCACCCAGCACACCCTCTTGAGCCCAAACCGGGCCCTGGCCCTGTCCACCATCGGCAAGAGGGCTGTCACGTCCGTCTGGTTGCCAGGAGCAACATCGCAGCTTATCGGCCTCCCTGTCTGGGTCAGGAGCGCTCCGACAACCACCTGCTTGTGGTCGCCTCTGCGGTCCTTGGAGCACCCAAGCTGCCCGAGCGTCTCTCCACCCCTGCCCTCGAAGTAGATGCTGGTGGTGTCGAAGAATACCAACGAAAGCTCGGTGAACAGATCCTGATGAGCCGAGAACAAGCCATCTTCGACGCGGTCCTTGACCCCTCCCAGCCAGCGCATCGCACGGTACAGATGGTGTAACTGTATCCCCTCCGCCCCAGCCACGGACACCCCTGTCATCCAGCGCGCCGCCTGTCGGTCAGAGCCTGCCTCGAACAGACGGTGCAGCACCGTGACGAAGATGGCCTTCTCCACGTCGAACTCGAACTTGCGCCCCTCCAATAAACCCCCTATGATCGCCGGAAGCTTGAGCCGGTCCCATAGCCTCCCGAAGATGAGCTCCGGCCCTATGCTCCATGCTCCCAAAGCTCTGAGCTCTCCCCGCGAGTGGGCCTCCTGGAGCTTGACCTGGGCGCAGAAGCGTTCGAGGGACCGCATGAGCGTATCTATGTCCCCATCAGCCTGGAGGCGGTCAAGCCGTCCGAGAGTTGCGACTACTCGTTGGCGGGTGTGACTACCTTCGCGGTGGTTTTCCACCACCTGGAGGTAATCGTATCTGCCGGCGCGTTTCTTGCGGATGAACATGGGGCTGCCTCCTTGTCACCCCAATTATGGCATGCCCATACGGCACGTCAAGGCCTAGCCGCTGCAGCTGTGGCACCGCACTTTCCGCGCCTCAAAAACGGAAATGGCTCCATTACTACATTTCCGGGTCAATGATCACCCCAAAACCCCGATTTGCTGTAGAAGATGAGGCTGAAGAGTCCGTGGCACAGTCCTGAAGCGTCCACGAAACCGGGTCAACTCGAACCAGCAGGATGCGACAGATTGCGATCGCTGTTTCCTTGAGTCCTCACGCATGACCGGCAGGTGTGCGCTCATGTGCGGGCTGGGGTTCATCAGGAAGGACGAACCATAACCTTTGCAGGAATTCCGGCATGTCCGTTGTATTGGAATAAACGAGCTGGTACTGCACGTTGTCGAAATTCGTCCCCAGCATATCACTTAGCACTCTCTTCGGGTACTATCCCTGCACCATCGTCAGCTCAGCGGTTGCATTTATCGGCGATTTCTACGGGCCCAGGCACATGGGCGCAAGCGGCCCGAGCGGGCTCAACAATAGTTGGACTCTGGGCCACCTACCAGGGTGTGAATCCCCAGGTAACGCGAAGGTAAGGCGGGGAGCGGCCGCTGCGGCTACCAGGCTCCAGCGAACGATCATCAGGACGGTCCCGGCCGGGTGGGGGCATGGCAAGTTGGACCCGAAGGAACTTACTATCGCTGCGTTGCTTCACGACATCGGCAAGGTGATGTACAGAGGCCTTACCGAAGCGCAGAAGCACAAGGTGCCGCACCAGCAGCTTGGGTACATGTGGGCGCGCGAGAAAGCCCTTCCTGAGCCAGTCCAGGAGGCCATAAGGCGCCACCACGACGTGCCGCATAGCCACCCTCGCTATGACGAGCTCAGCCCCCACGCCTACGGCGGGGCCATCGAAGTGCGGAACCTGCTCTACCTCGTGGGCGAAGCGGATAACATCGCAGCGGGCATGGAGCGGGACGAGTACACGGAAGGAGCCTTCGATCCCTCGGCGGCGCTTGCAAACATCTTCTCCGACGTGCAGCTTGAGGGTAGGCCCCAGGCGCCGCGCACAAGCTGGCCTTTGCGTTACGGCGAAAAGCCGTCCCGCGGCGTAGTGCTCAAAATCTCGGAACGAGAGGCGCTGTGGCGCGCACTGGAGGCAGACCTTTCGAGGATAACCCCGAATCCGGAGCCCTCGACGCTCCTCTACTTCCTCCAGAAGCACCTTTCGCAGTTCCCCGAGCACTCCTGGGTCGGGGCTGAACCACCCGCCACCTCTCTCTACAGCCACCTCAAGAGCACGGCCGCTGTGGCTCTTGCAACATACCGCTACCTCGAAGAGTCAGGAGTCGACTGGACCTGCGACCCCCCCTGGCCCCCTAATTCCGGAGTTTATGCGACACATACTCTGGCAGGCACAGTATTGCGAATGAATGCTTCATGGAACGCCTCCGGCGACATGAACCATATCGCTCCGTGCCTGCGGCGGTGGTTATAGTACCGTATGTATTCAGCTACGATAGCATACGCTTCCCCAAAGCTGCCAAACTCGTGTCTTGTGTAACACTCGTCTTCCAGAATCGAATGAAACGCTTCTATGTGCGCGATCATGTTCGGCGTCTTGACCGGTATCCTCTCATGCGTTATGCCGAGTGCCCTGCACACCTCTTCGAATTGCCTGGCGATGAATTGAGGTCCGTTGTCTGTCCTTAACTTCGGCAGGACCAAACCGTCACGTACCCCACGCTTGCGAAGACCATTCTTGAGCACCCTTGCCGCGTCGGACGCTGTACAGCTCGTCCCCAGGTGATAGTCGATTACACACCTGTCAAACACGTCGAGGAGCGATAACTGAAAAAAGAAGCTGTCCGTTCCTGTAATGTAACCATACTTGACGTCCATCTCCCAAAGCTGGTTAGGGCCGGATACCGTGTCCTTCTTCGCTATGCGTCTTGGATAGTTTCGCTTCACTATCCGTTGCGGCCTTAAGATGCGAAGTTCCTTACAGAGCCTGTAAACCTTCTTGTGGTTGATCTTAAGCCCGTAATCTTCCCTCAGGCAGACGGCAAGCTTACGATACCCATATGGAAAACCGTCCCCAACGATAAGCCCGCATAGCCACTCCTTAATCTGGTCGTCACACACCTTGCGACCGGTATCCGTGAGCGAATACCCCCTAACCGGCCTGCCCACCGGTCTCTTCCCTGTAACCTTAACCTGGGCACCGCTCTCTATTTTCTCCCCGCGGGATACGTTCTCGTAGTATGTAGATACCGCCAAGCCGACAAAGCCCAAAACTAAACTTGCCCTGTACCCCGCGCCGATCCACTTGTTTGCTATTGCGACCTTGTCGGCTACCGAGGGTTTGGAAGAGTTCTCAACTCCCTCAGGATTGCCAGCTCGAGTTCCTTCTCCGCCACAAGCCTCTTGAGCTTGTCGTTCTCTGTGCTTACGGTCCTAAGGCGCCTTTCAAGTTCCTTAAGCCTTGCATCCTTGTCTTTCGGAAGGGGGCTTGCCGACCCTCTCGCCTTGGCCGCCCTGACCCAGTTGGCAGCTGTCTTCGCCGAGATCTCATGACGCCGAGCCACTACGGCTATGTTGCCGACCTGCTGACACTCCCGCACGATTTGCTCCTTGAACTCCTCCGAATACCTGTTCCGATGCAACCTCATCAACCCCCCTACTCCAGTATAGACTCGATTGAGCCTCTTTCTCCACCCGGGTTAGGGGGCTAGAGAGAGGGGGAGCTCAGGTGGCGGCAGACCGATACCCGGGTACTCTCGGACCAAGGCGGGGCGGATCGTAAGCGACGATGAGGTCAAGGAATGGATATGCGAGCTCATCGAGGGCGAGGGGTATGCGTACGGGTATCTGAAGCTGACGGTATGCCTGCGTAAGAGATACGGTCTGGTGATAAACAAGAAGAAAGTGTATCGCCTGTGTAAGGAGCTAGGTCTCCTGAGGCCCCAGAGGAGGGTAAGGCCAAAGCACCCGAAGAGGCTTGCGAGGAATAGAGTGGTCACAGGACCCAATCAGCTATGGGAGACGGACGTGAAATACGGGTATATCGAGGGAGAGAGACGATTCTTCTTCGTGATGTCGGTACTCGATGTCTATGACCGTTCAGTGGTTGCAAGCCACATAGGCCTTTCGGCAACAGGCAAAGATGCGGCCCTGACGCTCGGCAATGCCCTGTGGGAAAGGAAGCTATTATATGGCGACCGCAGGCCTGTGATACGGACAGATAACGGGCCACAGTTCATAGCAGACGTATTTGAGGAGGCCTGCAGCCGTTACGGTGTGGAGCATGAGAGGATACCCGCAAGGACCCCTAACAAAAACGCCCACATAGAGGCGTTCCACAGGCTGCTGGAAGAGGAATGCCTATCGCTGCATGAGTTTGAGACATATGCCGAGAGATACGAGCAGGTGGCGAAGTACATGGAGTTCTACAACACGACCCGGATGCACTCGTCTCTTAAGTTCATGACACCGGAGGAGTGTTACCGAGCAACTCAATGCGGGAACATGAAACTACCATCTGTTAGAGCCTAATGTCCAAAACCAGGGGGTTGATCCGTGACCGTGCTCCTCCGTCCACAGCGCAGGTTGAGAAACTGGAAGAGCAGTTGACCCCCATTTGCGCTCAAGGGCACGTACCCGACCTCGTCGAGGATGAGCAGGTCTATTCTCGTCCATTGGCGTTCGAATCGCGCAAGCTCGTGACTCATCTGAGCGCTCAAGAGCTCGTCGATGAGAAATGACGCGTTGTAGAATCTCACCCGGTATCCTTTCTTACACGCCGCATGGCCGAGCGCTATTGCAAGGTGGCTCTTGCCGGTACCACTGTTACCGATCATCACGATGTTTTCGGCAGCCTTGATGAAATCGCACTCTGAGAGCGCGAGCACCTTCATCTTGCTCAGCGTCGGTATCGCGGAGAAGTCGAATGAATCCAGGGTCTTGACGAGCGGAAACCGTGCCTTCTTCACGCGGTCCTGAATGCTTCGCTTTTCCCGGTTTATGAGCTCCTGCTCCAGGAGAGCGCACAGGCGCTGGGTATGACCGCAGCCACTTGCCTCGCCCTCCCGTGCGACGGTCTTGTGGGTCTTGAGGTGCTCACCTGTACCGCCCATGCAGGTCGCGGGGCAAGGAAGGCTCCTGTAGACTGTCCGCTACCATAGAACCATGCCCGACTGGCGAGGGACATGCTCGGAACACACTCAGTCCAGTCGCGATAGGCTTGCTTCTCCGTGAGGTCTCTACCTAGTCTCTACCTACTTTCCTTTGACAGCTACCAAAACGCGCGGGGTGATTGACAGGTCAGATGACGGTTGCTATAATTCAAGCAGAGATATTTCGCACGGTGAGAGAAATATGTCTGCAAGCAGGATCATGACAACTAAACCGCGTATACTGAGGCTGATTCATGATAGTGGGCCGCTCTCACGTGCGGAGCTCTCTCGCGCGCTTTCTTTGAGCTCCTCCATAGTGTCGGAGGTCACTCGTGACCTTCTTTCCCTGGGAATCTTGAAAGAGACAGTAACTTCCTCAAAACCTCTTGGCAGACCCGCGGTTCTTCTTGATATTGTGCCTGACTACGGGTATGTCATTGGGGCTACATTGACTGGTAGTCCACCGGGGTTAGTTCTGGTGGATCTGGCAGGCAAGCCTGCTGCGGCGGTATACGAGGTCGACATAGCCTCTACGGACCCTCGGAACGTTGTTTCTTCGCTAGTGAACCAGGTCAAGGAGCTGGTTGAAAAGGCTTGCATTCCGGATAAGCGTCTTCTGGCTATCGGGATAGGGGTGTCCGGCATTGTGGACCGTAACACAGGCGTTTGCAAGCGTTCGACGGTGTTGGGGTGGGACGAGGTCCCGTTGAGGGATATGCTTCAGGAAAACTTACAGCTGCCTGTGTTCGTTGACAATGACGCAAATACCCTTGCCATGGCTGAGAACCTGTTTGGGGAGCTTGTCGGCTACTCTGATGCAGCGGTCGTGACCGTGGGCAGGGGCATCGGCGCAGGCTTCTTGCATCATCATGACCTCTATACGGGCAGGTTTGGCGGGGCTGGAGAGATCGGACATTGCACTGTCGACCGTGACGGGCCGGTATGTCGGTGCGGCAAGAAGGGTTGCCTTGAGGCAGTGGCAAGTGTGCCGGCCATGATGGCGCAGGCGCAGGAAAACCTTCGCCCCGCACCGAGGAGTTTCGCGGAACTTGTGTCTCAGGCACTTCAGGGTGATGCCGCGGCTCTGGCGATTCTGGAGCGTGCCGGCGACGCCATTGGGCTAGCGGTTTCGTACATTGTCAACTTGCTTAACCCACAAGCTGTGCTGGTCACTAGTTGCGACGTGGACCTGAGCTTTCTTGAACCTGCGATTCTCGAGTCTCTTGAGCGGAATGCCTTCCGTTACCTGTTGGAACATACGCGAGTCAAAGTGAAGTGTCTACACCGCCAGTCATGGGCTCTAGGGGCAGCGAGCATTGCTGTAAACGAACTGCTCCAGAACCCATCGCTATTGGAAAGGAGGCGAGAGGTGAACCGCTATAGTCTTGGCTCGCAACGGCAAAAAATAGTTTAGGCCAAAAGGAGGGTCTAGATATGTGCTGTCGGCGGATGACTGTCTTGATTCTTGTGTTGGCTATGTTGTTTTGTGCCGGAACCTCAGCGGCCAGGGTTACCTTGACGATGCAGGTGCGCTCGGGACCCGAGGGGGACGCATCTCGGAAACTAGTAGAGCTATGGAATCAGACAAAGGCGAAGGACGCCGGCTTCGAGGTCGAGCAGGTTGATACGACACGGTCAGGCTATTACACCAGCGTTAACAACGCCTTGTTCTCAGGAGCGCCCAAGCCCGATATCTTCTTATCATACTCGAACTTCACGGCTCTTTACGCGACTAACAACCTCGTTGTGGACCTGACAGACCGTTTCAACGATCCTACCAAGTATCCGTACGACAAGAAAGATTGGTACCCGGTTGCCCTGGAACTGGCCCAGTATAAAGGACGGTTATACGCTCTGCCAACAGACACCAACACCTACCTCTTGTACTACCGCAAGGACCTCATTAGCAAGCCACCGGAAACGTGGGAGGAGCTCTACGAGGTAGCCAAGCAGTTTACTGCAAAATACAATCCCAAATCGCCGACTAAGTATGGCATAACGTTCTATGGAATCCGCGACGAAAGCTTGGCGATGTTCTGGTTCCAGATCTTCAAGTCATACGGAGGAGAGTTCTTCGACGACAAGGGGAACCCTACGCTCAATAGCCCAGCTGGTGTGACCGCTCTCAGTTGGGTAGCTCGTGTGGTAAAGGAAGGCCTCGTCCCGCCGGACATTACCACTTATGAGTACTCCCAAGTGTATAGTGCACTCCAAAGCGGACAGGTAGCCATGGGGATCAACTGGGATGCAGCATACTCCGGCCTGATGGATCCGAAAGAATCGCCCCTCGTGGCAGGCAAGATGGCGGCCGCACTATTGCCGGGCGTCAAAGGGCCAGATGGCAAGATCCGTCGGGCCCACAATGTGCATGACCTCTACTTCGTCATTAACAAGAATAGTGCTCACATCGATGAGGCGTTCCAGTTCATTGCATGGGCCACGTCGTCCCCTGAGGCTTTGAGGGCCTACACTGAGGCTGGGTGCTCTCCACCACATTTCTCGATCGCCAACGATCCTGAGATCCTAAAGAAATTCCCGTCATTCGCTCTCAGGCAAGAAGCAATCGTCAAATACGGGTATATCGAGCCACATGTGCCTGAGTGGCCGGAACTCAAAGATAAGCTCCTATCCTATCTAGTGAAAGGATGGGTTGGGCAATTGTCACCCAAAGACGCCCTAGATCAGGCGTGTGCTGAGATAGCACGAGCTCTAGGTAAGAAGTGAGGTTGGTTGAAATGCGCGGCGATCGCCTTCGCCTATACTCAAAACTGTCCATAGCGCCGGCTATCGCCGCGCTCTGTCTTTCAGCACTATATCCGTTTCTGTTTTCGCTGCGTCTGAGTTTCACAGATGCTACTACCTACAATTTTACCGACGTTAAGTGGGTGGGGCTCCGCAACTACCTATACGTCGCCAGAGATCCAGGGCTGCTCTATTCCCTGTTTTTTACGCTGTTCTTCGCCTGCGTCGTGGTCATCATCGAACTTGTTCTCGGCTACGCTATCGCATTGCTGTTCGACCGCGGCTTCCCTGGTAGGCAGATTATGGTTACCCTAATGCTGGTCCCGATTGTGGTAGCGCCCATGGTTTACGGGCTGTCTTTTCGCCTGATGCTAAACAGTTTCATCGGTATCATACCTTATTACCTCGACCGCATGGGCATAACTGTCGACTTCTTCGGCTCGACTTGGAGCAGCATCGCTACACTAGTGGTTATTGACGTGGTCCAATGGACGTCATTTGTATTCATAATACTGTACTCAGCTCTGCAGAACTTCCCGCCAGAACTCCGAGAGGCAGCCCTGGTTGACGGAGCATCCTGGCTAGAGGCAGTCAGGTATGTCGTCACCCCTGTGCTCAAACCAACCTTATGGATAGCTGGTATCTTGCGCTTCGTGGATGCTCTGAAAGTGTTCGACACGGTATTCATGACTACCGGGGGAGGGCCTGGGAATGCCACCAGCTCCCTTTCGATCGAGCTGTACAACCGGACATTCAACCAATTCAGGCTGGGGGAAATGGCAGCGTTTTCAGTTGTCGTGCTCCTGGTTGTGTCGTTGCTTCTGAAGCCGACCTCGGATCGTTTGGAGGCTAGCTACCGTGACTAAGTGGCTTCGGTTGTTGGCAGCATTGGTCATTGTCCTGGTCCTGGATTTTCCCTTGCTGTTTCTTCTGATGACTTCGTTCAAGAGCGACGTCGACATCTCGGCCGGACAGTTCCGGTGGGCTTTCCGGCCGGTTCTCGACAACTACCGACACATTTTCGCAAACCCAGCATTCCCCCTCTGGCACTATCTCGGCAATAGCTTCGTTGTGGCATCTGGCAGCGTGGCGCTGACACTGGCTCTTAGCATCCCTGCTGCTTACTCAATGGCTCGACTTCGAGTTGGTGGCGCTGGCCTCAGCAGCTGGTTCCTTTCTTTTCGTATCTTACCGCCGATAGTGTTCGCTCTCCCCATGTTCTTGCTGGTGCGATTCTACGGCTTGGCAGATAGCGTCTGGAGTCTCCTGATCGCGTATCTGCCCGCAAACATTCCTTTTGCAATCTGGGTGCTGCGCAGTTTCGTGAGAGAACTGCCTGTTGACATCGAGGAGGCGGCTGCGGTGGACGGAGCGTCCCCAGCCAGGGTCCTAGTGAGCATCGTATTGCCCCTTCTGCGGCCGGGTATTGTGGCGGTCGGCATTCTGACGTTCATATTCTCGTGGAACGAGTTCCTTTACGCACTGATGCTGACACTTCAGCGTGGAGCGACAATGACCGTCGGCACCGCGCGTTTTGTGACAGGATACAGCATCCTTTGGGGGCCTATTAGTGCTGCGGCCGTGGTAGCGGCAATACCCATGTTGACATTGGGCTTCCTAGTCCAGCGTTTCCTGGTACGAGGCTTGACGCTGGGAGCTGTAAAGGGGTGAGGACATCGTGGGAAGATTACGCGTGGGAATCGTCGGCGCAGGCTTCATGGGGGAGGTGCACGCCCGAGCGTGGCAAAGGATAAGACTCGCGAGCACGGGGTCGAGTCTTGATGTAGAGCTATGTGCCATCGCCGACGTCGAGTTGGGAGGGCGGACCTGGCTGGCTGAGTTTCCATGGCTGAAGAAATACGAAAGTGCTTCTGAGTTAGTGCGCGCCGGTGACGTGGACGTCGTCGATGTGTGCGTGCCTACGCCGGCTCATAGGGAAGTCGTCGAAATCGCCGCATCGGGAGGGAAGGCTGTTCTCTGTGAAAAACCCCTTGCCGCTTCGGTGCGGGAGGCGCAGCAGATAGCTGAGTGCGTGGCCAGGTATGGCGTTCCGTTCATGACAGCGCACGTTGTTCGGTTCTTCCCGGAGTATGTGACAGCAAGAGAAACAGCGCTAAGCGGCGAGATTGGCATTCCTCGGTATGCTAGAGCTTTCCGTGGCGGCGCGAAACCAGCGTGGAGCCCGTGGCTTGGTGACAGGATGCAAAGTGGAGGCGTCATCCTTGACACGCTGGTTCATGACTTCGACTACTTGCGCTGGCTATTCGGTGAAGTACGCCGAGTATCAGCGATCTCGCTACGGCATGGCCCGGAGGGTCGAGACCATGCTGTAGTCGTTCTCCGGTTTGAAAACGACGCGATAGCTCAAGTGGAGGGGGCATGGAGCTACCCGCAGGGGTCGCCCTTCCGGACTGAGTTGGAGATCGCAGGAACAGATGGACTGATTCAGTACTCTAGTGACAAAGTGGAGGCCACGCGGGTGTGGTCTCAAGGAGCACGTCCCGGAGATAGCCGGTACCCTGTGAGTCCGTTGGACCCAGACCCGTATCAACTCGAGATAGAGCATTTTGCGTCGCATGTGCTTCGTGGGACGCCGCTCAGGATTTCTGTGGAGGACGCTGTGGCTGCTGTGGCGATAGCTGAAGCGGCTATGCGTGCCTCTGAGACTTGCAAGCCGGTGGTGGTGAGAACATGACGCGACCCGTGGGAATTGGGCTCGTGAGCCTCGCTCATGTCCACGCAGCGAGTTACGCCTCTATTCTATCATCGCTGGAGGGTGCCGAGTTCCGGGGAATCTACGATGAAATTCCAAGTCGCGGACGAAGTGCCGCGCTGAAGTACGGCGTGCCATTCTACGAGTCTCTTGACTGCATGCTGGAGAACTGCGATGCGGTGATCGTCGCCTCGGTGAACCGAGACCATTACCGTTTGGTATTGACGGCGGCCGGTGCCGGGCGGCATGTGCTTTGCGAAAAGCCACTTGCAACTGACCTGGCCAGCGCGGAGGAGATGATCGCTCGTTGTCGTAGTGCCGGGGTACAATTGATGACTGCCTTTCCCATGAGGTTCAGCGCGCCGGTGCTTGCAGCGCTCTCCGCCGTGCACAATGGAGAGATCGGTGATATAGCTGCTATCACGGGCCTCAACAATGGGCAGATGCCAGCTGGGTGGTTCAGCTCGCCCGATCTCGCAGGAGGGGGAGCCGCCATGGACCACATAGTTCATCTAGCTGACCTGATGCGCTGGTTTATAGGATCAGGCCCCAACGAGGTCTATGCAGAGATGGAGACCCTGCTGCACGTGGGAATAGAGGTGGAGGATGTAGTAACTGTCCTGCTACGCTTCCCCAACGGTGCGGTCGGGAGCATAGATTCCAGCTGGTCGCGGCCTGATGCGTACCCCACGTGGGGCGGGCTACGCTTCCGTGTCATTGGCACCAAGGGTGTGATAGACGTGGACGCATTTGCCCAGACTATCTCAGTTTACAGGAACCAGCAGAGGCTGCCTGTCTGGAAAGCTTGGGGGTCGAATGCAGACCGGGCGATGCTGATGGCGTTTGCAGAATCGGTTCGTAGCGGCAATCCGGTACCGGTGAGCGGGGAGGATGGGCTGGCTGCTCTGCGCGTCGTTGATGCAGCTTACGAGTCAGCACGAAGAGGCGAACCTGTGGCCATTTTGGAGCGGGGCATGTACCCGTCAGCCTGTTGAAGAAGTTGATGACGAGCACGACGCCGGGATGGTTAGGGCGATGCGGGAAGATGGGTATGCGTGAGTCGTCCATGGGTGTGCCTGAATTCGTGTGCCAGAACAAGAGCGGATTCTTCCTCGGCAAAGGACGAGGAATGCAATAACTGACAAGGTGCAAATAGAGGCAATGGCGGTGGTCTCGCGGGACACCGCTTGGCCCATGCCGGTTGCCCGTGTCGGATAGGACTGCGACGATGAAGTTAGCAAGGGTATGGCCGAGGATGGCAGGTTCGAGGCCGCCGGGGAGATAGGTGAGGGCCAGCAGGATCCCTCCCGCTGCGCTGATGATGAAATGGTATATGGGGTACCGCCGGAACGTCCGATAGAGTACGTCAAGAGGGCGCAGATGATGGGCTGCGAACATGATACTCACCACGGGGAGGGGGCGAGCACGCGACCGCAACAGCGCCAGAAGACCCGTTATCGGGAAGAGTCGATAGGCCCAACTTTCGACACCCACAGGGTAACGCCGCAGTTAGACGGCATATAGGTTTTTCATTGCCGTCTGTGCGGTGATACGTGGATTCGCCTTCTCGAGCGCTACATCGATACCACGCTCGAGGACGTACGCCAAGACGCACAGGCCCAAGTGCAAGCGCACACGCTCATCCTTCTGGTGGTAGATCGGCCTTGTCTCCAGGGGGGTCTTGATGGTACGGAACGCATCCTCTACTCTCCGTAGCCCCTTGTAAGACAGCGCAAGCTCCGCGGGCGAAAGGGCGGTGTTGGTGGCCACTTACCGTCATAGCGGGCGTCTTCGCGAATGCGCAACTCGTTGAGCTCGACCTTGGCCACACGGATGGTAAGACTCAACTTCTTCTACAGCCGGTTTCGCGCAGCGCCCGTGTGGTAGACATTTGCGTGTGTGCGCACGGGCAGGGGTTGGCACCACACTACACCGCCTGGACGGGGGAGAGCACTGCGACTCCCACGGCCCGGGACACGTTGCTACATCCCCCTGAAGGAGCAAGCATACGCGGTAGCGACGACCGTTCTGCTCCACCTCGACTTCTTGGACAGCCGCAAGATCACGCGCGATGTCACCGCACTAGGGGCTTCTCTCTCCGATGTGCAAGAGAGCTCATGAGCTCGTGTCTTAGCAGCACCGCAAGGAAGCTCGAGAAGATGTGGCCCCTGACCTCGTCATCGTGCTTATGGAACAACGGTCTTGTCTGCAGCAGGGTCCTCGCTGCCCGGAAGAACGCTCTACCGTCGAAAGCTCCTTGTACTTCAGCAGTGCAACATCATCGGCCGGTAACGTGGTGTTGGTCCTGAGCACGAGCCTCCTGTCAAAACGCTCCTCTTCAGTCACCTTATCTGCCGCTCTTCAAACCCCTCGATGATGTCCTTGCTGCACATGCCCCGATCCGACACCCAGCACACCCTCCTGAGCCCAAACCGGGCTCTGGCCTTCTCCACGATCGGCAAGAGGGCTGTTACGTCCGTCTGGTTGCCTGGAGCAAGATGGCAGCTTGCCGGCCGCCCTGTCTGGGTCAGCAGCGCCCCGACAACCACCTGCTTGTGGCCGCCTCTGCGGTCTTTGAAGGCCCGACTGCCCGAGCGTCTCCCCACCCTCGCCCTCGAACTCGCTCGTAGTAGAGATGGTGGTGTCGAAGAAAACCAGCGAAAACCCGGTGAACACATCCCGGTGACAAGAAAGCAAAGCCGTCTTCAATCCGGTCCTTGACTCCTCCCAACCAGCGCATCACACGGTACAGATGGAACAGCTGTATCCCCTCCGCCCCAGCCACGGACACCCCTGTCATCCAGCGCGCCGCCTGTCGGTCAGAGCCTGCCTCGAACAGACGGTGCAGCACCGTGACGAAGATGGCCTTCTCCACGTCGAACTCGAACTTGCGCCCCTCCAATAAACCCCCTATGATCGCCGGAAGCTTGAGCCGGTCCCATAGCCTCCCGAAGATGAGCTCCGGCCCTATGCTCCATGCTCCCAAAGCTCTGAGCTCTCCCCGCGAGTGGGCCTCCTGGAGCTTGACCTGGGCGCAGAAGCGTTCGAGGGACCGCATGAGCGTATCTATGTCCCCATCAGCCTGGAGGCGGTCAAGCCGTCCGAGAGTTGCGACTACTCGTTGGCGGGTGTGACTACCTTCGCGGTGGTTTTCCACCACCTGGAGGTAATCGTATCTGCCGGCGCGTTTCTTGCGGATGAACATGGGGCTGCCTCCTTGTCACCCCAATTATGGCATGCCCATACGGCACGTCAAGGCCTAGCCGCTGCAGCTGTGGCACCGCACTTTCCGCGCCTCAAAAACGGAAATGGCTCCATTACTACATTTCCGGGTCAATGATCACCCCAAAACCCCGATTTGCTGTAGAAGATGAGGCTGAAGAGTCCGTGGCACAGTCCTGAAGCGTCCACGAAACCGGGTCAACTCGAACCAGCAGGATGCGACAGATTGCGATCGCTGTTTCCTTGAGTCCTCACGCATGACCGGCAGGTGTGCGCTCATGTGCGGGCTGGGGTTCATCAGGAAGGACGAACCATAACCTTTGCAGGAATTCCGGCATGTCCGTTGTATTGGAATAAACGAGCTGGTACTGCACGTTGTCGAAATTCGTCCCCAGCATATCACTTAGCACTCTCTTCGGGTACTATCCCTGCACCATCGTCAGCTCAGCGGTTGCATTTATCGGCGATTTCTACGGGCCCAGGCACATGGGCGCAAGCGGCCCGAGCGGGCTCAACAATAGTTGGACTCTGGGCCACCTACCAGGGTGTGAATCCCCAGGTAACGCGAAGGTAAGGCGGGGAGCGGCCGCTGCGGCTACCAGGCTCCAGCGAACGATCATCAGGACGGTCCCGGCCGGGTGGGGGCATGGCAAGTTGGACCCGAAGGAACTTACTATCGCTGCGTTGCTTCACGACATCGGCAAGGTGATGTACAGAGGCCTTACCGAAGCGCAGAAGCACAAGGTGCCGCACCAGCAGCTTGGGTACATGTGGGCGCGCGAGAAAGCCCTTCCTGAGCCAGTCCAGGAGGCCATAAGGCGCCACCACGACGTGCCGCATAGCCACCCTCGCTATGACGAGCTCAGCCCCCACGCCTACGGCGGGGCCATCGAAGTGCGGAACCTGCTCTACCTCGTGGGCGAAGCGGATAACATCGCAGCGGGCATGGAGCGGGACGAGTACACGGAAGGAGCCTTCGATCCCTCGGCGGCGCTTGCAAACATCTTCTCCGACGTGCAGCTTGAGGGTAGGCCCCAGGCGCCGCGCACAAGCTGGCCTTTGCGTTACGGCGAAAAGCCGTCCCGCGGCGTAGTGCTCAAAATCTCGGAACGAGAGGCGCTGTGGCGCGCACTGGAGGCAGACCTTTCGAGGATAACCCCGAATCCGGAGCCCTCGACGCTCCTCTACTTCCTCCAGAAGCACCTTTCGCAGTTCCCCGAGCACTCCTGGGTCGGGGCTGAACCACCCGCCACCTCTCTCTACAGCCACCTCAAGAGCACGGCCGCTGTGGCTCTTGCAACATACCGCTACCTCGAAGAGTCAGGAGTCGACTGGACCTGCGACCCCCCCTGGCCCCCTAATTCCGGAGTTTATGCGACACATACTCTGGCAGGCACAGTATTGCGAATGAATGCTTCATGGAACGCCTCCGGCGACATGAACCATATCGCTCCGTGCCTGCGGCGGTGGTTATAGTACCGTATGTATTCAGCTACGATAGCATACGCTTCCCCAAAGCTGCCAAACTCGTGTCTTGTGTAACACTCGTCTTCCAGAATCGAATGAAACGCTTCTATGTGCGCGATCATGTTCGGCGTCTTGACCGGTATCCTCTCATGCGTTATGCCGAGTGCCCTGCACACCTCTTCGAATTGCCTGGCGATGAATTGAGGTCCGTTGTCTGTCCTTAACTTCGGCAGGACCAAACCGTCACGTACCCCACGCTTGCGAAGACCATTCTTGAGCACCCTTGCCGCGTCGGACGCTGTACAGCTCGTCCCCAGGTGATAGTCGATTACACACCTGTCAAACACGTCGAGGAGCGATAACTGAAAAAAGAAGCTGTCCGTTCCTGTAATGTAACCATACTTGACGTCCATCTCCCAAAGCTGGTTAGGGCCGGATACCGTGTCCTTCTTCGCTATGCGTCTTGGATAGTTTCGCTTCACTATCCGTTGCGGCCTTAAGATGCGAAGTTCCTTACAGAGCCTGTAAACCTTCTTGTGGTTGATCTTAAGCCCGTAATCTTCCCTCAGGCAGACGGCAAGCTTACGATACCCATATGGAAAACCGTCCCCAACGATAAGCCCGCATAGCCACTCCTTAATCTGGTCGTCACACACCTTGCGACCGGTATCCGTGAGCGAATACCCCCTAACCGGCCTGCCCACCGGTCTCTTCCCTGTAACCTTAACCTGGGCACCGCTCTCTATTTTCTCCCCGCGGGATACGTTCTCGTAGTATGTAGATACCGCCAAGCCGACAAAGCCCAAAACTAAACTTGCCCTGTACCCCGCGCCGATCCACTTGTTTGCTATTGCGACCTTGTCGGCTACCGAGGGTTTGGAAGAGTTCTCAACTCCCTCAGGATTGCCAGCTCGAGTTCCTTCTCCGCCACAAGCCTCTTGAGCTTGTCGTTCTCTGTGCTTACGGTCCTAAGGCGCCTTTCAAGTTCCTTAAGCCTTGCATCCTTGTCTTTCGGAAGGGGGCTTGCCGACCCTCTCGCCTTGGCCGCCCTGACCCAGTTGGCAGCTGTCTTCGCCGAGATCTCATGACGCCGAGCCACTACGGCTATGTTGCCGACCTGCTGACACTCCCGCACGATTTGCTCCTTGAACTCCTCCGAATACCTGTTCCGATGCAACCTCATCAACCCCCCTACTCCAGTATAGACTCGATTGAGCCTCTTTCTCCACCCGGGTTAGGGGGCTAGAGAGCTCTGTAAGAAGTGGGGGATAGGGCCTGAGGAGGCATGGGAAAGGCTGCGGGCCCGGCAAGGGTATGAGCTGGAGAAGGCTAAGGAGGCTCTGGAGAGCCGACGGCAGGCGGAAGAGCGGGTAAGGATGCTGGCAGCCCTGCCTGACGGGGAGGCCCTGGAAAAGGTGATGCGCTACGAAGCCCACCTTGCCCGGGAGTTTGCCCGCACCTTGGAGCAGCTAGAAAGGGCCAGGGCCTTGGGTGAAGTAGGGGCCAAGAAAGAGAAGACTGCGGCGGCAGGGTAGTGGGTTTGTTTGGCAAAGTAAGGGCCCTAGAAGGGGCGCAAAGAGGCGGGCAGGCATCTTCCTATTGCCTGCTTTTTTCTTGCTCCTGTAGGACAAATATAAGCCTCTGGAAGGGCCTCTAGAACGCCCGTAGAGCCGTCGAATCGGCCGGGTAGGTATAAAACTATTACCCGTCCCTTTTCGTGGCCGTGTGGGGCAAAATATGAAGCGTATAGGATAGCGCCAAAAGTATTCTAGTGAGAAAGGGATCTGTGATCCGCGGGGAAGTATCATGTTGAATCGGCCTTCTTTAGCCTTAGTATGCGATTTTCTTTCCCACAGAGATCAAACCAAGGTCCACCACTTCGCCATCCTTCAGCTTACCTATTGGCAACCACCGACCCGCCGGCTCTGCTCTGTGGGAATGATCAGGGAGAATCATGATATAGTACTGGTGGGTCTTCAGTTCGGGGTAGTCTTTGAGACCCGTGATCACAAAGCATCCCTCTTCATCCGTACGTGTTTCGGGCGTTTCCCAGCCTGGAATATTCCAGTAGTTTCCGCTTCCGGCCCTTCCTCCGCCGAAGTCCTGGAAGACCTTCACTGTAGCCCTCACAGGGTTGCCCTCCCAGTCGATGACCCGGCCCTTAACTGTGACGCCGGTTTCAAACGACTGCTCAGGCTCTTCACAGCCAGAAGCCGTAAGGGCAATGAAGAAGAGAAATAGGAGCGGAAGAGCTAATTGCTTGAACTTCATGGTAGGGCCTCCTCTCGCGTTGAATTGACCAGCATCTTCCTGGACTCCAGAAACAACAGCAACCTCGATTTTTTAAAGTTTCTGAGAGTGTATTCGTCAAGGACTCTGGAGAGCCTTCACCCAGGCTACGCAAGATACCAGGCCCTCCGGGCAACTTCCGTGAACGAAAAAGCCTTCACTGAGCTGCCTTTCGTTGCATACAAAAGGGGCCCTTTTCGTGGCCTTGTAGGACAACATAGAAGCCCTGGGGGTTAGAAACCAATCCCATGACAGGGAAGGCCGTAGAAGCGTCCAGGAAGCTCGTAGACGCGAGTTTTAGAACAGGTTAAGGGATTAACCCGCCCTGGGCGTGGAGACCTGTAGAAGCGAAGCTGGAGGCTGGGAGCTTGAAGGTCAAAATGCCCTTCAAGCAGGCAGGGAGTTTTGCGAGTTTTTCGAGGCTATACAAATCCGATTTCGGGAATTTCGGGAGACTATAAAAGGCGGAGGCCGGCCGGGTGAAGCCGGCTGCCCCCGTTATTTGTCCTGCCTGTGGCGGCAGGTTATCCTGCTTTTGGGACGATTGCTTTATGCCCGCCTTCCTGCAAGACGTAGTTTTCACCGTCCCACCGGAAGTAGTATTCGACGTAACCCTGATACTTCGGGTTGTCGAGGATATAGCGGACGGTACCCGGGTACCAACGGCCTCCGCGCCGTGTGGGGACCTTCTGGGTGTTGAGGGTGTCGGCTATCTCTTGAAGAGTCCGGCCTTGTTTGCGGAGGGAGTAAATCAGGCGGACGATCTCTGCTTCCTCCGGTACTATCTGAAGGCCTCCTTCCTTGTCCCTCACATAGCCGAACGGTGCAGGGCCTCCAGCAAACCCTCCCTTGCGGGCCTTCTCCTTCTTGCCAGCGAGGGTACGCTGGGTGATAGCAAGCCGCTCCTGGGCGGCCATACCGGCGAGGACCGCGAATATTGTTTGCCCCATTGGTGTGGCGGTGTCTATGGGCTCTGTGACTGAGCGAAGGACCACGCCGAACCGTTCTTGCAGCCCATTCACTGTGGTGACTGCATAGGCGAGGTTGCGGGCGAGCCTGTCAAACTTCCACACCAGGAGCACTGAGAAGGCCCTCTCCTCGGCAAGCTCGAGCACGCGGGCGAACCCAGGCCTCTCCTCTGGCCGCGTGGCGCCTGACACGCCTGCGTCTACGACCAGGTCAACGAGCTCATATCCCTGGGATTCGGCGAAGGCACGGATAGCCTTCTCCTGGGCCTCGAGGCCATAGCCGGCGGTCGCTTGCTCCTCGGTGGAGACACGGGCGTAACCGACGGCCTTTAGTGCTAGAACGTGTTGGACCTCCGCCTGCTCAGCCATCTTAGCCTTCAGCCTCTTCACTCTTTTGCTACCCGACATTGTTGGTCCCTCCTAAGGGTATTTATAAATTCTCACCAGAATCTATAAATCATCTGTATCCTACCATAGGAAAGTGTTGCAGTCAATACATAAGTGTGGTAGAGTGTAGCTGAGTGGAGGGATAGCGGATGGAAGATAGGTGGCTTACCCCCGAACAGGTGGCTGAGCAACTGCAAGTTACTGAGCATACTGTTTACATGTGGCTTCGAAACGGCAAGCTATTGGGGCGAAAGCTCGGACGGCTTTGGCGTATTGCGCCTAGTGACTTGGCAGCCTTTTTAGAGAAGGCAACACCCCATACAGACGTCAAAATGTCAGCCGCTACACGGCCGGAGCCGGAGGAGGATTAACCCGTGTCTTACATATGGCCTGAGAACACCCAGAATGACGCTTACCACTGTTCTTCTACTAACACGAATGCAATAATGCAGTTTATCTTGGATTACAGAGCAGAGGTAATAGGGTCATCGCTCATCTTGCATGCCGATTGTTTTGACTGGCTTAAACGTATACCTGAGAACAGCATCCATGCAATCGTCACAGATCCACCATACGGTGTGAAGGAATACGAGTTCGAGCAGATCGAAAAACGAAAGAACGGGAACGGAGGGATCTGGAGGATTCCGCCTTCGTTTGACGGCCATCACCGTCAGCCGCTTCCTCGATTCACAGCTCTCACCCAAAAGGAACGTGAGAGTTTAAGGGCCTTCTTTGTGGAATGGGCAACACTAGCGGTACGCGCATTGAGGCCAGGTGGACATGTTTTTATAGCTAGCAACGCCTTCATATCTCAGCTTACCTTCTCTGCCCTGGTCGAGGGTGGCTTAGAGTTTCGGGGAATGTTAATTCGCCTTGTGCGCACTCTACGAGGTGGAGATCGCCCCAAAAATGCTGAGCAGGAGTTCCGTAATGTATCATCGATGCCACGAGGATGTTATGAACCGTGGGGTATCTTTCGCAAGCCAATACCTTCGGGAATGAGGGTAAGTGATTGCCTCAGAGAATTCGAAACTGGAGGATTACGGCGCAATCCTGATGGCACACCTTTCAGTGACGTAATATGGAGTGAGCGTACACCGCAAAAGGAGCGCAAGATTGCAAAACATCCAAGCCTTAAACCACAGTCTTTCTTACGCCAGCTTGTCTACGCCGCCTTACCACTAGGCAAGGGGGTCATCGTGGATCCTTTCATGGGCTCGGGTTCCACGGTGGCGGCGGCCGAAGCGGTGGGAGTTCAGTGTATTGGTGTGGAGCGGTACTTAGAGTATTACGAAATGAGCCGCCAGGCGATTCCTAAACTGGCAGCTCTCAAGGTAGACTTTGCTCCCAGTCAAGAAACCAAGCAAATTACATATCCAGTATTACCACTGCCTATGGAAGAACCGGATTCTTGTAAATCCAATTTTCCATCATCTTGCGGCGGCCAGAGTCAATCACGCTGGCAGTTATAGTTCGCCGACTCGCGCCAGAACGCCCAGAAAAACTCCAGTCCTCTTTTGTAAGCCGAGCTCCAATTACCATTTTAAACCGGAACGGTTTGGGTTTGACTCCTTTGGCGGAATCGGCGGATTTATTGCTATCAAACACAAAGACCATTAACCAAGTGTTTTCGGGATTGTGGCCCTGCCAACCTCTATCATAGCGGGACGCTTTTACTTCGATTCCCTCCTCAGCATGTTGAACAGAATTCCCTGGGAAACGACCCTTGGGAATTAGGTCTGGGTGCCCGTTATGATAGCGATTAGTAGCAAGAGTAGGGCAGTACTTCGGGATATTCCCTTTCATAAACTCCCCTACGATGCTACTAAAATTGGCGGGCATCAGAAGGGATTCAAGGCGTGGCAAATGCTTCGAGTAGAGCGATTGATTAAGAAACCCGAGGAATTCCACGAACTCATTCATGGCCTTATAGAGGTGCTCAATGGTTAAACCGTACGGCAGGTTGGCATTAGGGTTGAAATCTTTGAGATTAACTCGCTCAGGGGTGCAAGCAATAGCCTCTAAGTCATTTCCCATAGAAAGCCCCTTTTCTAGTGTAGCGTTGACCTTAGAATTATACCAGATCGGATAACAGGCGAACACTAGGGCCGTTACCCTTATGCATTGCTCAGAGTGCTTATGCACCTTGCATATGGAGTGCACGACAGGGTGAGTAGCATGCAGAAACAGTCTCCCCATGATGCATAGTGGTCTGCATAGGGGGCAGTAGTAATGCCGCAGTTAGAAGAAGCTTTGACCATCAAAGAGGCGGCGGAACGACTAAGGGTATCGCCGGATACAGTTCGCCGTCGCATACGGCGAGGGGAGTTGAAAGCCTTCAAGCAACAGGGACCCTACGGGGAGGAGTGGCGGGTGCCAGCAAGCGAGGTTGCCGGTCCTTACTCGCCAACTGACGTGGTACCCACAACGCGACAGGTAACCCTATCGGCACTCGAAAACATGATCAAGGCATGTATTGAGGAGCGTGATCACGACCTACAGAACGCTTTAGTTGCTGTTGCCGAGAAACAGGCCGAACTTGCCCGGGTGCTTGAGGCTCTGCGGGAGGAAATAGCTTGCGCGAGAGAAGAGGAACGCATTGCCCAGGCTGAGCGGGACCGCATTCTTGAGGACCGGGACCGGAAGTTGACGGAGGCTTTGAGGAGTATCATGCAGGCACGAGAACGGCGGAGCTGGTGGCGGAGGTTGTTCGAGGGGTGAGCTTGTGAAGAGGGCTGTACGCTACATATGTGAACCCAAAGGAATTTTTACCCCTGCGGTGCAACACCTAATTATGTCGTAGCCTAACCCGTCTTGCTGGAGGCATGAGGGCCCGGGAGCTAACGCTGCCCAGGTTTTCTCGTGTCCAGAGGATATCGAGCTCCGTAAGCTGGCCGCAGACAAGCCCCGGGCACTGTTTTGGGCGCTAGAATGGCTGGCTGCGAAGTGGGAAGCCCTGCTTAAACTCGGCAAGCCGGCGCCGAGAATAGCAAGAGGTCCGATGATTGACATGGCCCAGGTGATACCGATGGCTTTAGCGAGGGGCGACGACGTGTACGCCAAAGCCCTGCTGGGCGGCTGACAAGAATCGCAAATAGGGGAGAAGAAGGAACAAACGCCAGTTTTCCACAAGGAAACCAACTATGTTATGGCGAATTGATAGCACGACGAAGCTGGCGCCGCTTGTGTCTAGTCAGGACAGCGGCGCCGCGGAAGTTGGGTTTTGGTTACCCGTTGTATTGTCTCCTGATTCTACACGGGTAATCGAAATCCTCCTTCCGACCATTCGGAGGGAGCTTTTTTATGACAAGCACTGGACAAACCCAACAGCAACTTCAACTGCGCTTCCCGGTGACGCCGGCCGATCACGCAACGGTGCTGCACCCTGTGGGTGCCCGGGGTTGCGTGACCGTGGCATGGAAGGACGGCGCGAGGTGGAGAGAGCTCCACGTGCCGGTACCCGAGTTGCCGGAAGTGGTAAGCAGTTTTGCTGGCAAAGTAGACTCCTACCTCTCGCAAAACAGGTTTTACGGCCCACGCAGGATTGCGACGCTTGCCGAACTCAACGCCCTCTTTACGGACCTCGACTATTACCGGGTTCCCCAGTACGACGGGCTGCACCCGTGGGCTGTCTTGGAGCTTGTGCTTGACGCCTTGCAAGATGAGCGTATTCCTGCACCGAGCCTGGCCGTAGCGACAGGGCGCGGCCTAGCACTTGTTTGGTTGCATACACCTGTACCACGTGCTGCAATCCCGCGATGGAACGCCTGCCAACAGCGCATATTCGAGGCCTTGCAGGGTTTCGGCGCGGACCCGAAGGCCCTGGATGCAGCACGGGTGTTGCGGCTTATCGGCACCCGGCACGGTAAAACCGGGCGTTTGGTAGAGGCCCTGACGGTGCCTACAACGCCGTGGCCCTTTGACGCCTTAGCTGACGAGGTCCTGCCGTTGAGCCGAGCCGAGCTGTACGACTTGCGAATTCAACGAGCAAAGAGGAGAGCGAAAAGGCCTCCGGAGGCCTCCAGAACAGTGCCGCAGGGGTTTACCCAGGCAACTCTTTGGGAAGCCCGCCTGACAGATCTCCAAAGGCTGCTTGATCTCCGGCATTGGCGCCCTCTGCCGCCCGGACACCGGGACGCTTGGATGTTCGTGGCCGGGGTTGCTATGAGCTGGATTGCACAGCCAGTAGTGCTCGAGCGCGAACTGTGGTACTTAGCGCGGCAGGTGGGCAGTTGGGACACTAAAGAAGCCAAGAGCCGCCTGTGTACGGTAATGGCGCGGGCCCGGGCGGCGGCTAGGGGTGAGAAGGTGGAATGGTGCGGCCAGGAGGTAGACCCACGCTACAGGCTGCGGACCTCCACGATTATAAATTGGCTCGGTATCACGCCGGAGGAGCAGCGGCATATGTCAAGCCTCATAGGCCCAGAGATACGCCGGGAGAGGGAGCGGCAAAGGTGGCATAGACGACGCGAAGCGGCTGGAGGCCTTAGCCGAGAAGAGTATCTAGCACAGGCCGATGAAAGACGCCGGGAGGCCCACAGGTTACGTGGGGAAGGCCTCACACAGCGAGAGATAGCCAAGGTCTTGGGTGTAACACAGCAGGCCGTTAGCTACCTCTTGCGCGGATACAAAAGTACCTCCGGTTGTATGGTGGCGAAGCCATGTCTTTTGGATCCCCCAGGTGAATAGATCGCCCTCCTTATTGCTGCGGGGGAGCCCGACGGGAACGGGGGGAGCGGCGGCGTGTGCGTGACCTGCGCTGGGTGGCACCGGCGGCAGCAGCACAAGGCGTGGGGCGCGGCCTAGGTGGCCTTGCCCGAGTGGTGGGATTGCGACGGTGAGCTTCACGCCGGGCAGTGCGTGAGCCTTGACGTTGGCGGGCTTTGACGTGCTGCGCGAGGCCGACCCGGCACACCTGGCGGCGGCGCGGGAGGTATTCGCCGATCCCTCAAAGAAACGGACAAAACCAGTGTCGGCATTGTTACGACCTGAAGATGCAGATGTACCAAGCGATTGCAACCACAAAACAGGAGCAAAACAAGTAACCTTGCCTAATGATTTCGGGAAAATGTGGGGTGAATCTGTAAGAATGGGCGGCCCTGGATCAGGGAGCTGGTATCGCTGGAGCAAGAAGAATACTGTGGAGGAGTGCCGAACCCTCGACATTAACCGCTGGAGCCGGGAGGGGCTTTTGCGGCCCGGGCTATACTTTTCTTGGGCCTGGAAGGACGACCAGGGCAGCGTCAAGGCCAGCATAGAGGTCAGGACGCTGCCCGGGGCGGTGGAGCTGGCCTACACCGTTACTCCCAGGGGCGGGGAACCCCAGGAGATCCGTTACCAGGTACCTCTAACCTATACGCCCTGCAACTACGGCGGAGAGCGGCCCTGGTTTGTCTGCCCGGGCAAGGGGTGTGGCCGGCGGGTGGGAAAGCTCTATCTTGGCGGTACTTACTTCCTTTGCCGGCACTGCCATGACTTAGCCTATGAGAGTCAGAGGGAGGATAGGGCAACCCGGTTTTTGAGAAAGGCGCAGAAGATCAGGCGGCAGCTTGGTGGACACCCGGGGCTGGTTTACCCCTTCCCTGAGAAGCCGAAGGGGATGCACTGGAAGACTTATTACAGGCTGAAGTTTGAGGCAGAGAAAGCAGAGTGGGCGAGCTGGGCGGCTCTACAGGAGAGGTTGGAACGGTGGCAGGCTAGCCTTCAGCGGGCTGAAGAGAAGCTTAAGGGCCTTGAAAGGAGGCAGCAGAAATGGGCATAAGCGAAGCCAAGCTTATAGCAAACAGGGCGAATGCCCAGAAAAGCACTGGCCCGAGGACGCCTGAAGGCAAGGCTAGGGTGAGGCTTAACGCCCTGAAGCATGGCATCTTGGCCAGCGAGGCGGTGATCCGGGCAGGGGAAGGAGCAGAAGAAGCCGAGGCTTTTGAGGCCCTTTTGGCCGCACTCAAGGACGACCTGGCCCCGGCCAGGGCCCTGGAGGAGCTTTTGGTGGAGAAGCTGGCCGTCATTGTCTGGCGATGGCGGCGGGTGCTTAGGTACGAGCTGGGGGCCATCCGGGAGCGGGCTGATGAGGCCGTGGCCGCCTGGCGCAAGGAGCAGCACGAGGCCTACCTACGGGCCAAGGCCATGAGGGAGGAGTTCCCCTATTCCCACCGGAACGACCCGCCCTTGGAGGAGTGGAAGCACACCGAAGACCTGGAGGGGGAGCTGGAGGACGCCCGGGAGAGGGCGGAGGCCCTGGCAGAAGCCGACCCTTTGGCGAACTCGAAGGAAGCCCTGGTATGGGTTTTGGCCGAGGCTTGCGAAAGGGAGAAGCTAGACGTCAAGCGGCTTTTGGGGCTGAAAGGCGGCGGGGAATGGTACGACTTTGACCTGGGCCAGCTAGGCCAGGCCCCGGCCCGGCTGTTTGAGGCCCTCTGCCCCCTGGCCCCCTAATTCCGGAGTTTATGC
>ERZ773359.2137-NODE-2137-length-25717-cov-4.516367_pt1 | contig 25717 bp, 19 predicted proteins | sample MGYA00374955_ERZ773359 | MGnify/ENA primary metagenome ERZ773359 (study PRJEB29098, sample SAMN04486028) | biogas fermenter metagenome | study: EMG produced TPA metagenomics assembly of the Biogas fermentation microbial communities from Germany - Plant 4 DNA1...
ATAATCTATGCTGCGGGTGTAGTTCAATGGTAGAATTCCAGCCTTCCAAGCTGGCCGCGTGGGTTCGATTCCCATCACCCGCTCTTTTTTCGATATACGCGCCAATAGCTCAGCTGGATAGAGCAACTGCCTTCTAAGCAGTAGGTCAGGGGTTCGAATCCCTTTTGGCGTGCCAAAAGCCCCGTCAGGGGCAGCATAATGCGTTCCCGGTGGGGAAGACAAGCATATAGAATGTCCCAAATGGTGGGTGTAGCTCAGTCGGTTAGAGCATCGGATTGTGGATCCGGGGGTCGAGGGTTCGAGTCCCTTCATCCACCCTTTTCATTCAGTCCTCCTATACGGAAGGGCTGAATAATAAATGCCATTTTTTGTTCGGATAGCCAGAGCGCGCGATATTGGGATGTCGCCAAGCGGTAAGGCACCAGACTTTGACTCTGGCATTCGCAGGTTCGATCCCTGCCATCCCAGCTTCATATGACCCGTTAGCTCAGCCGGCAGAGCACCTGCCTTTTAAGCAGGGTGTCCGGAGTTCGAATCTCCGACGGGTCATCTGCAAACCCCTGTAACCGTTACGGTTACAGGGGTTTTTGCTATCTGTATTATTGCGCCAGTGTATCTATGCGTGATTTGGTGTCGTAAAACGGTCGTAGTTAGAAAGCTACTAGTTGAAAATTCCTGATACTGGAATATACTTAAACTGTCGAAGACACGCGAAACCAATCACACGAAGGGGGCATAAGGATGGCGCTCATAAACTGCCGGGAATGCGGCAAGGAAATCAGCGATAAATCACAGCAGTGTGTTCATTGCGGATGCCCTACGGCGCCCAGCGACAATATAGACAAAAGATGTATTCGGTGCGGTGCATGGCTTAATAGCTATTATTGTCCAAAGTGCGGCTTTTCTGCTGTTAAGTCAAAGCAGATAAGGAGAAGACTTGCTTGTATCCTTTTACCAATCTCGGCTGTCTTCTTAGTAATCTCAATCGTACTGGTGTGTGTAATGCCAAGGGAACCTGCGGAAGTCGTATATCGGCAGGATAAAATTACGCTTGCCCAGTTTGACGCAATAGAAATGGGCATGACGTATCGGGAAGTCTGCGAAATATTGGGCAGCGGTGGGGAGCTGCTTTCACGAGCTGACTTAGGTATGGGATTTACATATGTAACAGAGCTCTATATGTGGGAGGGCAACTCATTAGGAGGAAACGCTAATGTTACTTTCCAAGGCGGGAGAGCTGTTGCTAAGGCTCAGTTTGGATTGAGGTAATCGCGGAAAAAAAGTCAACAGAAAACCCTGTAACCGTTTCGGTTACAGGGTTTTTGTTTGCCATAAAGAATCCGGACGGTGGAAAAAATGTGTGATTTGTTGCCGAAAGGCCAAAAAATGAGCCTATCAATGCTGCGCCGCCGCTCATCAGTCCTGCCGGCTCACAAAAAGCGCTGCAGCTGCTTGGCGTTGGCTTCCTCCGTCTCAAGGAGCTTTTTCGTGAGGCTCCTCACCGTCTCGTCGCCGCCGCTGTAATTGTTGAGGTGCTTGGCCGTTTTGGTGATGCCGAGTTGGTTGCCCTGAATGGTCATCTCCGCGATTTTGGAGTCGGAGCGGCCTGTCATCATTTTCAGGGACGTCATCATATCGGCTGAGAGCTTTGAAACGGGGCTCACGCCCTTCGGTTTTTCCCGCTTTGACTCAAGGATAGCCCGGGCCTCGTCCCGCAGCTTCGCGTATTCCCGCTGCTGCTGAGTCAGCGTGCTTTTAAGATTTTCGCTTTTTGCGCGGTCTAAGACGGACTGGATGCCCTTGCAGCCCATATCCGTTGTTTTATAAACGTATTGTAAAAGTTCCGTGTCGTGTAACATACTATCACCCTCGCTTCGGATTTAGTATGGCCGACCGCGCCCGCTGTATTCCGCCGGGAACAAAGCGCCCGCTTCAAAACGAAAAAACCTCGCAGCTTTTTTGCCGCGAGGTTTTTTATTGTTAAAAATATTCTTGGCTCAGATATGGCGAGGTCAGGGCATCGTCACACCGATTCGGCGAGGGCTCTGTGCAGCGCCTTAATCATCGCCTCGTTCTCCTCACGGGTGCGCACGGCGACGCGGTAGTACCCCGCCCCGAGGCCGACGTAGTTGCCGCAGTCACGGATGAGCACGCCTTCACGGCGCATCCGCGCGGCAAGGTCCGTCACATGGCTTTTGAAAAAGATATAGTTGGCCTCGCCGTAAGGGGCCGTCATGCCCGCCTCTTTGAGCGCCCCGATGAGATAGGCGCGCTCCTCCCTGATGAGCGCGCGGGCGCGCTGGACGTACTGAGTTTCCTTCAGCGCCGCGATGCCCGCCGCCTGCGCGAGGGACGAGACGGCCCACGGCTGCCCGGCGGCGCGCAGCTTTTCAAGCAGGGCGGCGTTCGAGGACAGGCAGTAGCCGAGCCGCACGCCCGCCATGCCGTACAGCTTCGTAAACGCGTCGAGAATGAGCAGGTTGGGGCTGTCCTTCAGGCGGTTTTTCAGCGAGTGGGCCGCGGGGTCGTCGAGAAAGCCGTTAAAGCACTCGTCGACGACGAGAAGGGTGCCGTGCGCGTCGCACGCGCGCAGGATTTCGTCCATCAGACGGGGACGCACCGTCTTCCCCGTGGGGTTATTGGGGTTGCAGATAAACGCCACGTCCGCGCCGGATAGCGCCGCGAGGATATCCTCTTCGACCTCAAAGCCTGTCTCCGGGCGCAGGGGGTGGTGGATCACCTCGCAGCCGGCGGTCTTAAGCGCGAGGGCGTATTCGGCAAACGTCGGCGCCGTCACGACGGCGCGGCGCGGCTTGAGGGCCGCCGCCAGCCGGAAGATGATGTCCGCCGCGCCGTTTCCGCAGAGGATATACTCCGGCGGCAGGGAAAGGGAAGCGCCCAGCGCCTCCCGCAGGGCGCGGCAGAGCGGGTCGGGGTATGCGTCGGCGGAGCGCGCCGCGCGGGCAATCGCCTCGGCGACGCCCTCCGGGATGCCGAGGGGGTTGCAGTTTGCGGAGAAGTCGAGGGGCTTTCTCCCGTACTCGCGCACGAAGCCCTCAATGTCGCCGCCGTGAATCAAAGCCATACAATCGCTCCTTTTACGAGTATGCACGCTAACCAGAACAAAAGGGACGTCGCCACAAGCAGGCGGTTGCTGCGCAGGATGTCGTCCGGCCGGGCCGGACGCGTACCGTCTCCAATCGCCGGTTTTTCGACGAGGACGCCGCCGTAGTAGCTCGCGCCGCCGAGGGTGATGCCGAGGGCGCCGGCGCAGGCGGACTCCGTGTGCGCCGAGTTCGGGCTCTTGTGCTTTTTGCGGTCTCGTTTGAAAACGCGCCACGCGCCCTTCCCGTCCAGCCCCGTCAGGTACGCCGCGGCGACCATAATGAGCCCCCCGAGGCGCGCGGGGATGAAGTTGAGCACGTCGTCGAGCCGCGCGGCAACGCGCCCGAAATAGAGGTACCGCTCGTTTTTGTACCCGATCATGCTATCCATCGTGCTGGCGGCCTTGTAGAGCATCCCGAGCGGCGCGCCGCCGATTGCCAGATACAGGAGCGGGGCGACGGCGCCATCGCACGTGTTCTCCGCGACGGTCTCGACCGCCGCGCGCACGACGCCGGCCTCGTCCAGCGCGTCCGTGTCCCGCCCGACGATTTCGCCCACCGCCGCGCGCGCCGCGCCGATGTCGCGCGAAAGGGCGTCGTAGACCTTCAGGCTCGCCGTTTTCAGCGAGCGGACGGACAGGCACTGCCAGATAAGCACCGTCTCGACGGCAAAGCGCAGCCACGGGCTAACGAGCCCGGCAAGGCGCAGCGCGGCCGCGCCGGCAATGTATCCGACTGCGCATAAGATGACGACGAGCACGCCGCCGGCGATAAGCTCGCCCGTCTTTGTCTTTGGAAACGCGCGGCGCAGGGCGCGCTCGAGCAGCGCGATGAGCTTTCCGTATCCGAGGACGATGTGGGGCCAGCCGATGGGGTCCCCGATAATGAGGTCGAGGACGAAACCGGCCATGAGCGCGTAAAGGGACAGCATGGCATCCTCCTTCGTGCGTAGCAAAACACCCTCCCGCAGGTACGGAAGGGTGTGAAAAACAGGAAAAGCGCGAGGGCCAACCCGCTTTCACCGGTTTAAGTCCGCGGCGTTGTCGCAATCTCGCCGCGCCGTATTCCTGTTTGATTGCCGCCTTGCTATCGCGCGGCTTTAAGCCGCGGCGCGAAAAGCGGTTCTTCGGCGGCGTAAAGCGGTTCGCCGGCGGCGTAAAGCGCGTTCCCACCCGATATACGGCGGAGAGCGGTAAGCGCCGCCTGAGCGGCGGAAAAGGTTATATGCCGGCGGGGGGGCCCCGCCGGCGCGTTTTCTTAGTAGCTCTTTTCCTCTTCGAGGTTGCCGCCGCACTGCTCGCGGAGGTCGTCCCACGTGTAGTAGACGCCTTTTTCGTGGAGCTCTTTGAGCTGCTCGTCCGTGTAGCCGAGCTCTCTGATAATCTCCTCGCTGTGCTCGCCGAGGAACGGGCCGCGCGCGTACTTGCGCTTTTCGACGCTCTTGAGCGTGACGGGCTGGCGCACCATAGTCCGCTCGCCGGTGAGATACTTCACCTTTTCGAACACGCCGATCGCCCAGGCCTGCTCGTCCTCCAGCACTTCCTCCCAGACCTTGGCGACGCAGTGCGGGATGTCGGCCTTTGTGAGAATCTCGTCCCACTCGTCGGCGGTCTTTTGCGCGAAGGCCTCGTCGAGGATGGAGATAAACTCCTCGTGGAGGTGGTTCTTTGTGATGCTGTCCATGGTGTAGCGCGGGTTGCCGACGAGGTCGGCCCGGCCGATGAGGGGCATGAACTTCGGGTAGAACAGGTCGAACGGCGGCATGGACAGCTGGATGAAGCGGCCGTCCTTCGTCTTGTAGATGTTGTTGAACGGGTTCTGAGCGTATTTCCGGCTGATGGGGTATTTCGGGCCGAGGCCGTACTGGGCCGCCTGGATGGAAATGCCCTGCGTCCAGACCGCGCTGTGGAACAGGTTGATTTCAACCTTGTCGCCGCGGCCGGTCATCTTCGCGTTGTACAGCGCCACCATCATGCCGGCGGCCATGAACATGCCCGTCGTGTGGTCGCCGATGCCGGGGATGAGGTTGATGGGCTCGGAATCCTTCTGGTAGAGCGTGCCGAGCAGGCCGCTGCGGGCCCAGAAGGCGGTAAAGTCGTAACCGGGGAGGTTGCAGTCGGGGCCTTCTTCGCCGTAGCCGGTGAAGGAGCCGTAGACGAGCTTCGGGAAGCGGTCTTTCAGGCTCTCATAGTCGAGGCCCAGCTTTTTGAGCGCCTGCGGGCGCCAGTTGGTGATGAAAACGTCCGTCGTCTCAAGGAGCTGGAAGAGAATTTTCTGGCCCTCGGGGGACTTTAAGTCCAGAACGAGGCCGCGCTTGTGGGCGTTTTCAAGGTCCCACGTCGTGTTCTCGTAGGGCGTGCCGAGGCGGCCTTCCGAGACGCCGTTGAAGCGGACCGCGTCGCCGCTCTTGGGCTCCACCTTTATGACATCCGCGCCGAACTCCGCGAAAAACCGCGCGCAGGCGGGGGCGCCGATGAACGTGCTCATGTCGATGACCTTAATGCCTTCGAGTGGTCTCTTGCTCATTTTATGATTCCTCCTGATGGTTTTCTCCGCAAGCTAAAGCTCCACGCAAAATCTTCAAAGCCTTCTAAGATTTTATTGTACATCCAGCCAAATGTCAATTTATATTTAAAGGAAGTGGTTAAACTGGGAAAAATAGTTCAAAAATCCGCATGATTCGTCAAAAACCGCCGTGTTTGAGCTTGTCCGGGAGCGCGGAAAACATATACCACGCCGCGCCGCGTGGTATATGCTTGCCTCTTAGGCGATGCTAAACTGGCAGACGATGCCGCGGGTCATCTCATCGGCCATCTCGAGGGCTTCCGCCTGGATGAGGTCGTACTGCCGCACGCTCTGCTGGTACTGCCCCGTGAGGATCTGGACCGCCTCGTCTTCCGTCAGGCGCAGGTGCTCGAACAGGAGACGGCGCCACACCGGCTCGCACCAGAAGGGGTTGATGGCGGCGAGGAACCGGGCGATGTCCGCGGCGTTCTGGTACCACAGCGCCCGCTGCCGCTCGACTTCCGGCCCGTCTCCCGCCTTCGCCGCGTTGACGAGGGCGGCGGCGATGAGAAGGTGGTCTGTGAAAAGCCGCTCAAACTCCGCGGCAATTTTCTCGCCGTAAAGCGGCCTGAGGACTCTCGCAAAATCGCCGGGGTTTTGCAAAAGCCGCTCCGTGACGGCCTGCAAATCCGGCAGGCTGAAGGCCGTGCTCACGATGAAAAAGCGCGTCCACAGGACGTGCTCTATCCAGAGCCGGCGCATTGTATTGGAAAGCTCAAACTGCCTGAGCGTTATGACGCAGTCTTTCATGGCGGGTTTCATTGTGATGCATCTCCTTTTTACTGCAATCTGCGGCGGGAAGGCCCGCCTTTGGCGCGTGGAATAGGCATTCCATGCCAGTATATGAGCCTTGCCGTCAGGCTGGCCCGCCGACGAAAAAGCGTGCCCGGAAGTAAACCCTCCGGGCACGCTTTATTTTATGGCTTTAAGTCCACCGCTTCCCGCTCCATCACAATAAGGCAGTCTTTGACCGTGTCGACGCCGGCATTTCTCACATCCGTTGAGCAGGAGGCCACGCGCCATCCGTCCCTGGCAAATGAATTTATCAGCCGCTCAACTTCGTCCGGCTGGAATTTAAGAAAATACTGCCGGTTATGCAAAACCTTGTACTCGTATTTCGCCATTTTTGCGCCCCTTCTTTCTTTTTCGTCCATATTAGCAGATTGTGGAAGCCCCCGCAATCCTGTCCGGATTTTACCCGGAGTAAAACGGCATCGCCTCCGGCCGTGCCGTTTTAACTAAAGTCTATTTTGCCCGCAAAGCGCCGCCTTTAAGAGACAAGGCGCAAAAACGCCGTGAGGATGAGGAGCAGCCCGCCCAGGCGCGACACATCCACGCCCGACGCGCGGGAGAGCGCCTTCCCCGCCAGATGCCCGAGGGCGAGGGCGAGGAAATTGGAGGCGAGGGACAGCGCCGCCAGCCACAGGAGATCCGCCCCGCCGAGCCCCCAGCCGAAGCCGGCGGACAGCCCGTCGAGCGAGAGGGCGGCGGCGAGATAGACCGCCTCCCGCGGCGAGATGGACTTCGAGGCGTCAAAATCGGCTTTTTCCGGTTCGGCGTAAATGGACAGCACAATGCGCACGTCAAACAGGCGCACCGTCCATTTCGACCGGACGCTCTCGCGGCGTTTGAAATAGGATTTGAACGCCGATTCAAAGCTCTTGACGAGCCCGATGACAAGCAGCAGCGCGAAGGAGACGGCCCGCGCCGTCTCCCGCGGGACGACGAGCAGCGCCGCCGAGCCGAGCGCCGCCGCCCCGACAAGCAGCGCCGTGCACACGGCGCACACGACCAGCATGGCTTTCAGCCCGATGCGCGTTTTCGCCGCGCCGTAGGCAAAGCCCGCGGCGAAGGCGTCAAGGCACAGAGCGGCGGCGAGCAGAAATTGAAACATATCGAGACAACCCCTTAAATATATTGTAAAGAAGCAAGACGCGTCGGGGCGCGCCCGACAAAGACAAGGCACGAGGGAGCGTTTATGGAGCGTTTGACAATACCGAAAAGAGTCCGGGGGCTCACGCCGCGGGAAGTGGAGCAATCCCGCAGGGAGCACGGCGACAACAACCTCACGCAGAAGAAGAGGAAGAGCTTTCTGAGGGAATTCCTCGCAAACTTCGGCGACCCGATTATCAAGATCCTCCTCGTGGCGCTGGTGGCGAACGTCGTCGTCAGCTTCGGGGACTTCAACTGGTTTGAAACCGTCGGCATCGCGCTGGCGATACTTATTTCCACATTCGTCTCCACCATATCGGAGTACGGCAGCGAGGCCGCCTTTGAAAAGCTGCAGGAGGAGGCGATGAAGACGAAGTGCCGCGTCCTGCGCTCGGAAGGCGTCGTCGAGCTGCCCGTCGGCGACGTGGTGGTGGGCGACACAGTCCTCCTCCAGCCCGGCGACCGCATCCCGGCCGACGGCCTGATTATCAGCGGCGAGCTGCAGGTGGACCAGTCGCCCCTCAACGGCGAGAGCAAGGAGGCGCTCAAAAAGCCGGGCGGGGGCGCGGGGGAACCCGGCGACGATTTCTCCGACCCCGCGCGGCTTTTCCGCGGGTGCGTCGTCGTCTCGGGCAGCGGCATGATGCGCGTGACAGCCGTGGGGTCTAAGACGGTATATGGTCAGCTGGCCATCGACGTGCAGGAGGAGTCGCGCGCGAGCCCGCTTAAAATGCGCCTGGCCGAGCTGGCGCAGAAAATCAGCCGCTTCGGGTACATCGCGGCCGCGCTCGTGGCGGCGGCGGACTTGTTCAACTCCCTTTTCATCGGAAACGGGATGAACTGGGACTTTATTCTCGAGCAGGTCAGCACCCCGCAGATTCTCTTCAGCTACCTCATCCACGCCGTCACGCTGGCCATCTCCGTCATCGTCGTGGCGATCCCGGAGGGCCTGCCGCTTATGATTACAATCGTCCTCTCGTCGAACATGAAGCGGATGCTCAAGGACAACGTCCTCGTGCGCCGCCTCGTGGGCATCGAGACGTCCGGCAACCTCAACATCCTCTTTACCGACAAAACGGGCACGCTCACCCTCGGCCGCCCGAAGGTCCACTTTTTCCTTTCCGGCAGCGGCACGCTCACGGAAAGCGCCGCCTTCCTGCGTCGGACGGAGCTCGGCCGCCTCGTGCGCCTCAACTGCCAGTACAACACGCAATCTGTCATCAGCCGGACGGGGAAGGGGCTTTTCGGCGGCGGAAAACTGCAGGCGATCGGCGGCAACGCCACCGAGCGGGCGCTGCTGGAGTACGTCATGCACGAGGTCAGCCCCGGCGAGGCGATACAGGTGCTGGGGACCGTCCCCTTCACGAGCGAGCGGAAGTTCTCAAGCGCCCGCGTCGGCGGGAGCGTGAACCTCACCCTCATCAAAGGCGCGCCAGAGCGGATTTTGCCGCACTGCACCCACTATTACGACGACAACGGCAACCGCCGCCCGTTCAACCCCGCGCGCGTCAAAAAGACGATGGACGAGATGACGCGCCGCGCCTTCCGGTTGCTGGCGCTGGCTTCGTCGAGCGCTGAGCCGGACCCCGACGAGCCGGGGAAGAACCTCACGCTCATCGGCGTCGTGGGCATCCGGGACGACATCCGCCCCGAGGCGCCGCGGGCAATCCGGGACGTCGTCGGCGCGGGCATCCAGGTCGTCATGATCACGGGAGACAACGCCGGAACGGCCGCCGCCATCGCGCGGGAAGTCGGGCTCATCCGCGGCGACGAGAAGGACGCCGTGTTCACGAGCGACCAGATCCGGAAAATGTCCGACGCGGAGCTGAAGCGGAAGCTGCCGAACATACGCGTGGTGGCGCGGGCGGTGCCGTCCGACAAGAGCCGGCTCGTGGCCATCGCGCAGGAGCTGGGGATGGTGGCCGGCATGACGGGGGACGGGATCAACGACGCGCCGGCGCTCAAAAAAGCCGACGTCGGCTTTGCCATGGGCAGCGGCACGGAAGTGGCCAAAGAGGCCGGCGACATCGTCATCCTCGACAACAACTTCCTCTCCATCGCCAAGGCCATCCTCTACGGGCGGACGATTTTCAAGAGCATCCGGAAGTTCATCATCTTCCAGCTCACGATTAACTTTTGCGCCGTGGCGATTTCCGTCATCGGGCCGTTTATCGGCATCAACACGCCCATCACGGTGCTCCAGATGCTGTGGGTCAACATGGTCATGGACACCCTCGCGGGGCTCGCCTTCGCGGGAGAGCCGCCTCTGCCCGAGTACATGAAGGAAAAGCCCAAACGGCGCGACGAGCCGATCATCAACCGCTATATGTACAACCAGATCCTCGTCTCCGGCCTGTTTACCACGCTTCTGTGCGTCGTGTTCTTAAAGCTGCCCGCTATTCAGCTTATGTACCGGCGCGACGGTGGTGACGAATACTTCATGACGGCCTTCTTCGCCATGTTCATCTTCGCCGGCGTGTTCAACAGCTTCAACGCCCGCACGACGCGCCTGAATATCCTCGCGCATATATGGAAGAACAAGGCGTTTGTGGTCATCATGCTCCTCGTCTCGGCGGTGCAGCTGCTCATCATCTATTTCGGCGGCTCGATTTTCCGCACGACGGGCCTGTCCCTCTACGAGCTGCAGTTTGTCATATTGCTTGCGCTGCTCGTCATCCCCGTCGACTTTATCCGAAAATCGCTGTTTAAGAGCCACCACCGCGGCAGCGCGATATAGGATTCCGAGAGCGCACCGCGGCGGCGTTTTCGACTGACGGAAGGGCCGCAGGCCTTAAAGCGCCGCAGGCCTTTGATAGAGCCTGCCCGCACGGGCATAAATCTGCGTAAAAAGCCCCGCGCCTCTTTTTGGCGCGGGGCTTTTGTCTTGTACGCGGTCAGATTTCGCGCGCGGGCGCCGCCCCGCGCATCGCGCAGTTTTTGCGGCGGCGGAGGTTAAGCGCCGGCGGCGATGGCGGCATGGGTATCAAAAAGCGCGCGGGGGATGGCGAGCGCGCGCGATAGCAATCGCGCGGGGAGCGGGCGGCGTTTATTCCGATTCGCGGGGAGCGGGAGCCGCTTGTTTTCGTTTCGCGGGGAACGGGCGGCGCTTTCTTCCGTTTTTTGTATAGCGCGGGCGCGATTGGATTATGCTATTTCAAAGGTGGTGATGAATATGAAGGTCACTCTCGCCGGCGACACCGTGCGCCGGAAAGACGCCCGCAGCAAGGTCTCCGGCTCGGCTCTCTACACGGACGACCATCGCGTGCCGGGGATGCTCACGGCGAAAATCGTCACGTCCACGTGCGCCCACGGGCTTATCCGCCGCATCGAGACAAGCCGCGCCGCCGCGGTCGAAGGCGTGCGCGCCATCCTCACGGGGGCGGACGCCGCCATGCTCTGCGGCCCGCTCCTTGCCGACCGCCCGGCTCTCGCGCGCGGCAAGGTGCGCTATTTCGGGGAGCCGGTGGCCCTCGTCGTGGCGGAAAGCGACGCGGCCGCGGCGCAGGCGGCGCTGCTCGTCGAGGTGGAGTACGAGCCGCTCGGTTTCGTCCTCACCCCGTCGGAAGCGCTGCGCCCCGGCGCGCCTTTGGTGCACGAGACGCTCGGGGCGTACAAGAAAATGGTCGACGAGATTTACCCCGAGCCCGGCTCGAACGTGTGCGACCGCATCCGCCTCGTCAAGGGCGACGCGCAAAAGGAGCTCCTCAATTGCCACACCGTCATCGACGCCTACTACACGCACCCGCCGACGGACCACGTCGCCATGGAGACGCGCGCCGCGCAGGCGAGCATCGACGCGGACGGCGTCATCACCATTACCACGTCGACGCAGGCGCCCCACGAGGTGCAAAAGGAGATCGCGTCGCTCTTTGGCGTGGACATGGGGAAAGCCCACGTCACCGCGCCGTATGTGGGCGGGGCGTTCGGCGGCAAGGCGGGGGTGGATCTGGAGATTCTGGCAGTCCTCGCGTCCCGCGCGGTGGGCGGCCGCCCTGTGCGCATCGCCAATATGCGGGAGGAGGACATCGCCTCGTCCCCCTGCGGCGCCGGCGCGGAGGTCTACGTGCGCCTCGGGGCGGACGGCTCCGGCAAATTCCGCGCCCTTGAAATGCGCGTGCTTTTGGACACCGGCGCCTACGCCGACATGGGCCCGCGCATCGCCCGCGCCATCCTTGCCGACTGCACGGGACCGTACAACATCGAGCACGTCTTCTGCGAGTGCGTCACCGTTTACACAAACCACACGTACGCCACGTCCCTGCGCGGGTTCGGGCATGTCACCTCCACCTTCTGCATCGAGCGCACCGTAGACAAAATGGCCGCAAGCTTAAGGCGCGACCCGGCCGCCCTGCGCGCCATGAACCTCGTCCGCCCGGGGGACGTCGCCCCCACAAACTTTACCATCACGGAGAGCATGCTGGGCAATCCCGGAGCGTGCCTCGAGGCGGTAAAAAAGCTCATTAAGTGGGACGACGGGTGCGTCAGGCAGGAGGGGAAGCTCGTTTACGCTAAGGGCCTTGCGGTGTTCTGGAAGACCTCCAGCTCCCCGCCGGACGCCGGCTCGTCCGCCGTCGTGATTTTCAACGACGACGGCTCCGTGACGCTCCAGGTCGGCTGCGTGGAAATCGGGCCCGCGATGCGCACGACGGCGGCGCAGATCTGCGCGGCGGCGCTGGGGATGGACGTGCAAAACGTCCACGTTTCGATGCCCGTTTCCACCGCGGCCGCGCCGCGTCACTGGAAAACCGTGGCGAGCATGACGACGTTCCTCCTCGGCCGCGCGATTCTGTCCGCCGTGGCGGACGCGAAGGAGCAGCTCGGGCGCCTTGCGGCCCTGTCCATGCGCTGCGCGCCGGAGGACCTCGAGGTTCACGGCGGGCGCGTGTTCCGCAAAAGCGACCCGGCGCAGTTCGTGGAGATAAAGTCGATATGCCGGGGGTTTAAGTTCCAGAATGGCAACACCGTCGGCGGACGCGTCATCGGGCGCGGCAGCGTCACCATGCAAAACCTCACGACGCTCGACCGCTTCACCGGCCACGGGCGCGCGGGCCCGTACTGGACCGTCGGCGCGCAGGCCGTCGAGGTTTTGTACGACACGTCGGACCACTCCTTCCGCATCCTCAAGGCCGCGACGGTGCTGGACGCGGGGAAGGTTATGAATCCCGAGGCGGCCCACGCCGTCGTGCGCGGCGGCATGGGGATGGGCCTGTCGCAGGCGACGCGGGAGGGGATGGAGTTTGACCCCTCGGGCCGCCCGCTCGACACGAGCCTGCGCACCTACAAGGTCATGCACTTTAGCCAGACGCCCGAGTACCTGACGCAGTTTGTCGAGACCCCGAACGCCGAGGGCCCCTTCGGGGCGCGCGGCATCGCGGAGCACGGCGCGCTGGGCATGGGCGCGGCGCTGGCAAACGCCCTGTCGAAAGCGGCGGGCGTACAGCTCGACGAGCTGCCCGTCACGCCGGAAAAGATCTGGCTGAAAAGGAGTGAAAAGCCGCTGTGATTCCCTTTGAGTTTGAGTATTTCCGCCCCGAAACGGCGGAGGATGCGGTGCGCCTTTACCATGAGCTCGCGCAAAGCGGCCTTGAGCCCGTCTACTACGGCGGCGGCAGCGAGCTTCTCACGATGGCGCGGGCGGGAAACAGGCGTTTCGGCGCGGTCATCGACGTCAAGGCCATCCCCGAGTGCGCGGCGGTTGAGGAGGAGGGGGACAAAGTCTACTTCGGCAGCGCCGCCACCCTTGGCGCGATTGAGCGCTCGGGTCTGTTCCCGCTTCTCGGGCGCACCGGCGCACGCATCGCCGACCACACCATGCAGCTGCGCATCACCCTCGGCGGCAACATCGCCGGGACCATCCGCTACAGGGAGGCCGTCCTGCCGCTCATCCTTGCCGACGCGTCCATGGAGGTTTACACGCCCGACGGGGCGCAGAGCGTCTCCATCCACCAGGTCTTTTCCGGCCGGCTCGACCTGCCGCCGGGCGCGCTTCTTGTGGGCTGCCGCGTCGCGAAGGAATTTGCGCGGGCGCGGCACGGCCACGTCAAGAAGACGAAAAGCGAGAAAATCGACTACCCCGTCGCCACCGTCTGCGCCCTCGACGCGGACGGGTACCTGCGCTTTGCCGTCTCCGGCGTGCATGAAAACCCCTTCAGGGATTTGACGCTTGAGGAAATTTTCAACGACACGCGCACCGTCCCGCGGCTTAGGGCGGACAAAATCGTCGAGATGGTGCGCCCGGGCGCGGTGAGCGACGTGCTCGGCTCAGCCGAGTACCGGCTTTTTACCTTCAAGCGCGCGCTCATGGAAATCTTCGCGATGGAGCGGGAGGGGGCGATGGTATGATTGCCTACAAGCAGGCGACGGAAATCAAGCTGCGGGTCAACGGCCAGATTTGCGCCGTCACCGTCCCGCCGAGCGAGCTTTTGCTCGACACGCTCCGCAGCCGCCTGGGGCTGACCGGCGCGAAGCCCGGCTGCCGCAACGGCGACTGCGGCGCCTGCACCGTTTTGGTGGACGGCGAGCCCGTCAAGTCCTGCCTGATGCTCACCGTCGAAGCGGCGGGGCGCGACATCCTCACCGTCGAGGGCCTTCAGTCCGCGCCGGTGCAGCAGGCCTTCATCGAGCAGTTTGCCTTCCAGTGCGGCTACTGCACATCCGGCTTTCTCATGGTCTGCCACGCCCTGCGCATGCACCACCCTGACCCGCCCGACCACGTCATCGACGCGTGGCTCGACAGCAATATCTGCCGGTGCACGAGCTACGCCGAGATCGGCAGGGCCGTCCGCTCCCTCTTAAAGGGCGATATCCCAAAAAACGCGGCGAAAAAGAACAATTGAACAAGAATTCAAAAGTATAAAGTCGAAATTTAAGGATTGAACATCAATTCAACAAGTCTTGGAACCCTTGCAAATACGACATTTTTCATTTTCGCGCATGAAAATGCGCGTTTTTTGCGCATTTTTCCGGGCGCGGCGCGACAGATTGAATTTGCCTTCCGCCTGTGTTAAGCTAGAAAAAATGCCGCTTAAAAGCGAAATGTAGCGGCCGCGCCCGGGGCGCGGCTGATTTGCGGAAGAACGGAGGGAGCGCCTTGAAGAATATCCTCGTCGTCATGACGGGCGGCACCATCGGCAGCGCCGCGCGAGGCGGCGTCATCGACGTAAGCGAAAAAGCGGGCGGGGAGCTCATCGAGCGCTTTCGGAAGGAGACGGGCGAGCGCGATGTTCAGTTTCACGTCATCCGCCCGATGGAGATGCTCAGCGAAAACTGCACGCCCGCCCACTGGCGGACGCTTATAACCGCGCTTGACGGAGCCGGCATGGCGCAATACGACGGCGTCATCGTCACCCACGGGTCGGACACGCTCTCCTATACGGCCTCGCTCCTCGGCTACCTCTACGGGGGGCTCGGCGTCCCGATTGTCATCACGGCAAGTGGAGCGCCGCTTGCCGACCCGCGCTCAAACGGCGTGCGCAACTTCGCCGCCGCCGTCGCGCTCATCAAAAACGAGGGGCTGCCCGGCGTGTTTGCCGTCTACGAAAACAGCCGCAGCGTCATGGACGTCTTCCTCGCCACGCGCCTTATGGAGGCTGACCTATACACCGGCGATTTTTCCGGTTTCGGCGGCGGCCCCTTCGGCGTGATGGAAGGCGGCAGGCTCAAGGTCTGCGCGCGCGAAGGCAGCCCGCCGCTCGACGCGCTGAAAGCGCCGCGCCCTCAGTTGCGCGCCCCGCGCGCGTTTGAGAGCGGAGTGCTCGCCATCGCGCCCTACCCGGGGCTTGATTACACGCTGTTTGACCTGAGCCGCCCGGACGTCAAGGCCGTCCTCCACCGCCTGTACCACTCCTCGACCGCCTGCGCCACTCCGGGGCGGCACGCCCTTGCGGAGTTTATCCGCCGGTGCCGCGAGCGGGGGATCGAGGTGTTCGTCCAGTCCGTGCGGGGCGGGCGGGATATGTACGTCACGGCGCATGAGATGCTTCAGGCGGGCGCCATCGCGCTTCCCATGATGTCCTTCGAGGCGGCGTACGTGAAGCTGTGCCTTGCGGTCAATCAGTCGGAGCTGCCTGTGCGCGAGTTTATGCTCCGCCCGGTCTACTTTGAGTTTGTCGAATAAGGAGTTTTCAGCATGAGAGAGATAGATTACGGAAAACTGCGCTTTGAGCCGATGGCGGAAAAGTACCTGCCGGATGTGCTGGCCATCTACAACCACTATGTCGCCAACACCACCGTGACGTTCACCATAACGCCCCTGACTCTGGACGAGATGCGCGCCCTCGTGTTTCACGAAGACCCGCGCCACAAGACATTTGTGCTCTTGCTCGACGATCAGGTCGTCGGGTATGTGGGCCTGTCAAAGCACCACCCCCGCGAGGCGTACCGGAACACGGCGAATATTGCCATTTACATAAAGGAAGACTTCCTCGGCGCGCGCCTCGGCGAGGCGGCTGTGCGGTTTATAGAAGAGTACGCCCGGAAGCAGGGCTTTCGCGCGCTGATTGCCTCCATCAGCGGGGAGAACGCGGCCAGCATCGCGCTGTTTCGCCGGCTCGGCTTTTTCCAGTGCGCCCATTACATCAAGGTGGGCGAGAAGTTCGGGCGGCTGCTCGACGTCGTGGACTATGAAAAGCTCATCGGCGAAGACATCGAATAGAAAAAGACGGCGGAATTTTCCGCCGTCTTTTATGTTAACTAATTTTATGTCAACGATCTAAACACGCGATGCGCCGGATGCGAAGATATTTTGCGTGTCCGCGCCGCTTCGGCGAACGCATCGTAGCCATATAATGCCGCCCGATGCCATGGCGCGAGGGCGGCGCCCGCTGAACGGCAAATCTTTACCGCGCGCGCCGGGAAGCGAAGCGCGTCCGCGCGCTCAGGCGGCGCCTTGAGCGCTTTGCGCGGCGGCCGCCTGTTTCGATTGCGAGCTGTACCGCCCTGTATTGCGCGCCGCGCCGCTGAGCAGTACCGCCCGAAATTGCGCCGCGCCGCTTACGAGCTGTACCGCCCGATGGTGCGCGCCGCGGCGTCGGCCATAGCCGTCGCCTGCATGATGTTCTTCGGCTCGACGCAGTCGCCGATGACGTAAAACTCCGGCGCGATCTCGGCGAGGGCGTACGCCTCGTCCGACAGCGGCGCCTGACCCGTGGCGCACACGACGGTGTCCGCCGGGAAGAAGAGCGTCTCGCCGTCCCGCTCCGCCGTGACGCCTTTTTCGTCGATGGCGACGGCCTTTGTGGACAGGGAGGTCTTGATGCCGTGCTTTTCGATTTCGAGGTCGAGGGCGAACTGGTGGATGAAGTTGCCGCCGCTGTTGAGGGCCGGCAGCATCTCAAGGATGGTCACGTCGCGCCCCATGCCGGCAAGGTACACGGCAAGCTCCTGCCCGACGAGCCCGCCGCCGAGCACGACGACGCGCTGTAAGGCCTTGGCGGGGTCTTCGTAGATCTCCTCCGCGGTGAAAACGTGCGGCAGGTCGATGCCGGGAATGGGCAGGCGCGCCGGCCGCGCGCCGAGGGCGGCGATAATGACGTCCGGCCCCAGCGCCTTCGCGTATTCGGGCGTGACGGCTGTGTTCAGGCGCACCTCCACGCCGGCTTTCTCCACCATGCGGACCTGATAGTCGAGGTACGCCTTGATTTTCTTCTTAAACGGCACGTCCTCCTCGCACCGGAGCACGCCGCCGAGCCGGCCGCTCTTTTCACAGAGGATGACCTTGTGCCCGTTTTTCGCGGCGGTAATGGCCGCCTGCATCCCGCCGACGCCGCCGCCCGCGATGAGGACGGTCTTGCGCTCCGCCGGCGGCTGGGCGTGCCGGTACTCCAGCTCCCGCCCGATGAGGGGGTTGACCGCGCAGAAGGTGTGGAGGTTGAGCACGGTGTTCGAGAAGCAGGCAAGGCACCGCAGGCACGGGCGGATCTCGTCGATCTTGCCGGCGCGGGCTTTGCGCGGCAGGTCCGGGTCGGCCAGCAGCGCGCGGGCGATTTCGATGACGTCCGCCTTGCCCGAGGCGATGATTTCCTCCATCAGGTCCGGGTCGCAGTGGGCGCCGACGGTCGCCACCGGCGTTTTGACGTGCTTTTTAATCTCCGCGGCGAGGTAGACGTTGCAGCTGTCCTCCATGAACAGGCTCGGGTGCGTGATGGTGAACACTTCCTGCCGCTCGTGGTGGCCGGCGGAGACGTGGATGAGGTCGACGTGCCCGTCGAGCATTTTGGCGATGGCGACGCCTTCGTCAAGGTCGTACCCTTCGGGCGTAAATTCCGAGCCGCTGATGCGGATTTCGATGGGGAAGCCGGGGCCGACGGTGCGGCGGATTGCCTCGCAGACGGCGATGGGGAAGCGCATGCGGTTTTCCAGCGAGCCGCCCCAGCGGTCCTTCCGCTTGTTGACCTTCGAGGACATAAACTGGGACAGGAGCCAGCCGTGCCCGCCGTGGAGGGTCACCATGTTAAATCCGCACCGCTTGGCGCGCGCCGCGGCTTCGGCGAACGCGTTGATGGTCTGCTCGATGACCTCCTCCGGCATCTCATAGTAGACGTTGCCGTAGTTATCCACCCCGTCGCACGGGCCGTAGATGACCTCGCCCCGCGCGCGGGAGACGGCGGCGTACAGCCCCGCGTGCTGCAGCTCGGCGGACGCCACCGCGCCGTGCCGCCGGATGGCGGCGGTCAGCAGGTTCATGGGGCGCTCGCAGTTCGGGTCGTCCATCGAGATGACCTTCTCGCGGGACATGCCGCGTTTGGAGTCGACGAGGCAGTCGCCCACGCAGATCGAGGCCGCGCCGCCGATGACCTTCTGCTCGAAGAACGCGATGCTGTCCTCGTTTGTGTAGGCCATGCTGTCAAAGGTTCTTCCGGATATGGGCGCCGCGAAAATGCGGTTTTTGAAAATGACGTTTCCGAGGCGGATGGGCTCGAAGAGATGGGGGTACTTGAGCATCGTTCTTATCTCCTTTGCGCGCTTTTTGTCGGTTTATCAGTTTATGGGACTATCGTACTACACATATTCTTCCAAATCAAGGGAAAACAGGCACAAAAGAAAACCCCGTAGGACGCGGGGGAAACGTCAGCGCAGGGTGGCGACGAGCCTTTTTATATCCTCTTCGGGCGTCAGGCCCAGCTCGTGCCGCATGGTGTGCTCGTATTCGTCGTATAGCCTGAGGGCCGCGGCCTTCTGGCCGGAGTCGATGTAAAACTTGAGCAGGACTTCGACGGTGTGCTCCTCGTACGGATCTTTGAGATACGCCGTGCGCAAAACGCTTTCGGCTTTCGTAAGCTCTTCGGCTTTCATATAGAGCCTGGCGAGCCGGAGGGCAATTTCAATGCACCGTTTCTGCAATATCTCGCGCTGCAAAAGCGCCCACTCCCAGTCTTCGCCCTCCATGAAATCGTGCTTTAAGAGGTTAAAGAGCGCTTCAAGGTCGGCGACGGACTTGTCCGCCTTGGCGTAGAGCCTTTCGTACTCGTCGTAGTCGACTTCGACGGACTCCGACAGGACGAGCGAATAGCTTCCGGCAATTTTCATCACGGACGGACAGATGTTATAGCCTTCCAGGCTTTTTCTGATATAATAAATGCTGTTATGCAGGTACCGCGCCGCGCGGCCGGGCTCGGTGTCCGGCCAGAGCAGCTCGATGATCTCGTCCCGCGAGACGACGCTGCCGCGGTGGTAGACCAGAAGGGCCGCCAGCTCCTTTGATTTTTCCGTCCGCCAGCGGACGGGGGCGGCGTCCGGGCGGGAGATGGCAAACTTCCCGAAGCAGGTGATGCGCAGGCGGTCTGCCTCCGCGGGCGCGTGCTTTTTCAGGACGCGCTGCATGGTCAGGTCAAACCGCGACTTCATGATGGGCTTGACGAGGTAGTCCGTGGCGTTGATTTCAAACGCTTCGACGGCGTAATTGTCGTACGCCGTGGTGAAGATGATGTCCGTATCGGGGCAGGCGGCGAGGATTCTTTTCGCCGTGTCCATGCCGGAAAGGGCGCCCATGCGGATGTCGAGGAACACGATGTCCGGGGAACAGGTATCCAGCTTTTCAAGCGCTTCCGCAGGGTCCGTAAAGGAGCCGGTCAGCTCGACTTCGGGGTACGCGCTGAGGAAATGCTCAACCACGCGTATCGAGGGCAGGTCGTCGTCAATAATAATGGCTTTAATCATTGATGGCGCACCTCCTTCCCAATCAGGCAAACGGGCTTTAATTCCAGTGGCGCTGACGCCTGATTATATAACGGTTGGAAGAAAAAAGCAACCGGCGCGAGCGGGACAAGCGATGTGAAATTATACCGGGGCGGCAGGGGATGAGTGCGATGTCCGAACAGCCAAAAAAGAAAAAGAAGCTCTACGACTTTATCTGGCAGGCGTACTACAAGACCGTCATTTTCCCGCTTTTGCTCATCCAGGCGCTTTTGGTGCTCAGCTATTTTGCCGCGAACAACTGGGTCAAAAACGAGATGTCGGTCCACATCATGGAGCAGGCCGACATGCAGCTGGCCGAAGCGGCGCGGCTTCAGGCGGAGCTGATTGACGACCAGCTGCACCGCGTGGCGAGCGACACGACGGTGCTGGCCGCGTCGATGGCGCGCGCGCTCCAGCAGCCGGCGCAGCTTCGCGCGAAGGACGCAAGCCGCCTTGCCTATACGCCGACCGGCGAGTATTACTCGGCGGTCGACACGGGCGGCGTGAGCATCTACTACAACGGCATTGTGCCCGTGAAGGAGGAGCAGCGGCAGAAGGTGGCCCGCGTGCTCACGATGGAGCCGCTGATTGTGGACGTGGCGGGACGGAACGAGCTGATTGCCTCGGCGTATTTCTGCACGTACGACGGGCTGCTCGTCTATTACCCGTTCGTCGAGCCGACGGCGCGCTTCGTGCCGAAGTACGACATCACGCGCCACCCGCTTTACATTGAGGCGGGGCCGGTGCGCAACCCGGAGCGCCGCGTGCGCTGGACGATGGCGTACAGCAGCTTTTCGGGCCTCGGCTACATGATATCGGCCGTCGTGCCCGTTTACATCGGGGACAATATGGAGGGCATATACTGCGCCGAAATCCTCGTCAGCCGCATCGCCAAGCAGATCGAGGACATGCAGACGCCGTGGGGCGGCTACGCCATTTTAATCGGGGACAACGGGAAACCCATGGCCCTCCCGAAGCAGGCGCGCGCCGACTGGGGCATCGACGTGCCCAACGCGATGCCGTCAAACTGGGCGGCGGCCTTGGAGCAGCGGATTGACATCGGCAGCACGGAGTTTGCCGGCCTCGTGCCGCAGATTGAGGCGAGCGCGTCGGGCTTTTCCAAGATCATCGTCGGAGGCGAGCCGCGCGTCGTGGCGTGGAACACGGTGGCCGAGACGGGCTGGAAGCTGCTCGTCGTTGTAAGCGAAAAGAAGATGTACGAGAAAGTCTACACGGTCTCGGAGACGGTCGAGCGCATGGGGCTGTTTTTGCTGGGCGTGTCGGTACTGTTTTTCGTCATCTTTACCGAGGTGCAGCGGCTGCGCTGCGAGAGCTACAGCAAGAAAGCGAGCACGTCGCTTCTGATGATGAACCAGCTTATCAAGAGCATCGCGCAGGGCGACTACTACCAGGCGGCGCCCGAGGCGCAGACCGTCGAAATCGACGAGACGCTCCGGCTCATCACGGAAACGGGCCGGCAGCTCGGGGATACGAACAAGTCGCTCATGCTGATGAACAACGAGATCCGCCAGAAAGAGGCGTACCTCAAGGCGGCGCTCAGCTCCGTGGACGACTTCCTCCTCGAGGCCGGGCGGGACGGCGCGGACCTTCGCCCCGTCGTCTCCGGGCGGAAAGCGGAGACGGAGGAGTTTGCGCGCCTCGTCCACTGGCTGGGGTCGTCGGGCTCCCTCGTCGAGCGGCGCACCATCGAGGCGATCAACCAGGTCATCGACACGGGCGAGCCGATGCTGATTGATTTTGAAATCCCCACGCGCTACGGCACGCGCTGGTATATCGCGCGCCTTGCCCGCATCGACTCGGAGCCGCCGCGCGTGATTATCTCCGTGCGCGACAACACCAAGCGCATCGAAATGGAGCACTCCATCATCCGGGCGCGCGACGCCGCGGAAGCCGCCAGCCGCGCCAAATCGCAGTTTTTATCCAACATGAGCCACGAGCTGCGCACGCCGCTCAACGCCATACTGGGCTTTGCCCAGATATTGCAGATGGACGAGAAGCTCACCGGCGCGCAGCGCGAGTACGTCGGGGAGATCATCAGCGCCGGGCAGCACCTTCTGGGGCTTATCAACGGCGTGCTCGACCTTGCGCGCATCGAGGCGGGGAAGCTGCGCATTACGATCGGACCCGTCGACGTCCGCTCCGTCGTCGACGAGGCGGTGACGATCGTCACGCCGCTTGCGGAGAACAACCGCATCGCGCTGCACGTCGGCCACATGCCGGGCGTCGTTATTCAGACGGACCGCACGCGCCTGAAGCAGATTCTCCTCAACCTCCTGACGAACGCCATCAAGTACAACAAGCCGGGCGGCAGCGTGCGCTTCACCTGCGCCGTCGAAGGGGAGATTATCCGGTTTTCCATTCAGGACACGGGCATCGGCATGCGCAAGGAGGAGCTCGACAAGATTTTCAGCCCCTTTACGCGGCTTGAGCGCAGCTCGGACGCCGTGGAGGGGACGGGCGTCGGCCTGGCGATTGTGCGCCAGCTTGTGCAGCTTTTAGGCGGCGCCATCCACGTGGAGAGCGTCATCGGGGAAGGCAGCACCTTCTGCGTGGAGTTTCCGCTGTACCTTAAGCGCTGGGAGGAGCCGGCCCGGACAGAGATTAAAATTCTGCACGTCACCTCAGGGCGGGACAGCCGCATGAACGTCGCGCGGGCGCTGCGCGGCCGACCGGACGTGCAGTACACGGCCGCCGTCGCCGAGGACGCGCCGCAGCGTATGAAGGCAATCTCGCCCCGGCTCGTGCTCGTCGACTACCCCGCGCCGGAGCTCAAGCCGCAGCTGCTTGACGAAATATTAAAAACTGCCCGTGAGCTGGGCGCCGCGGCGGCGGCCGTTTTAACGCAGGAGGGCACGCGCGAGAGCGCACTGAAGGAAGGCTTTTCCGCCGCCATCGCGCCGCCCGTGACGGAGCGCGCAATTTTGCAAATTGTGGAGCCGCATAACGCGGAAAGCAAAAAAAACGAAAAGGAATAACGCGCGCGGCAGAGCGCACGCTAAGTGTATGAAACGGAGACGGCAGGTGAACCCATGAAAAAATTCGGAAAAGTCCAGCGCGAATTTGATCTGATCAAGAGAGCGCTCCGCCGTACGGAACAAATCATCGCCAGCACGAAGGACTCGCGGCTTTGGGACCACGAGGCGGCATTGCGCAAAAAAATCAAGGCGCTGCGCAGCATGCAGTGGGCCGAGCTGGAGGGGTTTGAGGAAGTATACGAGGGCTACGTCGCCCTTCTGGACACCGTCTCGGAGCGGCTTTTGAATCACTACAACAGGCAGAGGGGCACGAATTACAGGTTTGAGGAAGTCGTCGCGGAGGACAGGCGCGGGTATCTGCAGTCCGGCATCATCTCCGTGCTCGTCACGCACCACATCCCGCGGCGCATGCGGGAGGAGATGGCGCGCCGGTTTGCCGAAAACCCGAAGGACGAGTACCCGCGCGCGCGGATGATGCGCCGGCGCGTCATCGTCCATCTCGGCGAGACGAACACGGGCAAGACGTACCGCGCCATCGAGCGCCTGATGCAGGCGCGGAGCGGGGCGTACCTCGCGCCGCTTCGCGTGCTGGCCCTTGAAAATTTTGAAAAGCTCAACGAAAACGGCATCCCGACAAACCTCGTCACCGGCGAGGAGGAGCTTTTGGTGGAAGGGGCCAGCCACGTCTGCTCCACCATCGAAAAGCTCGACCTTGCCCGCCCGTACGACGTGTGCGTCATCGACGAGATCCAGATGATCGCCAACACGCAGCGCGGGCAGGCGTGGACGCGCGCCGTTTTGGGCCTGTGCTGCCCGGAAATCCATATCTGCGGCGCGGAAAACGCCCGGCCGCTGCTCATGCGCATTCTGGAGGACTGCGGCGACGAGGTGGAAGTCATCGAGTATAAGCGCAAAACGCCGCTTGAGGTCGAGGACAGGCCGTTTTACCTCCGCGACGTGCAGCGGGGCGACGCGCTCGTGGCCTTTTCAAAAAGAGGCGTGCTGGAGCTGGCCGCCTTGTACCAGTCAAAGGGCATCCGCACGAGCGTCATCTACGGAGACCTTCCGCCGGAAGTGCGGCGGATGCAGTACCGCGACTTTTTAAGCGGGAAGAGCACCGTCCTCGTCACGACGGACGCCATCGGCATGGGCGTCAACCTCCCCATCCGCCGCGTTGTCTTCACGGAGCTGACGAAATTCGACGGCAACGAGCGCCGGCAGCTGACGTCCCAGGAAGTCAAGCAGATTGCCGGGCGCGCCGGGCGGCAGGGCATCTACGACGTCGGCTACGTCGCCTCGACGGAAGCCGGCGGCGCGGAGTTTCTGCGCGAGTGCCTCGAGGCGGAGGACGAGCCGCTCGAGCAGGCCGTTTTAGGGCCGAGCGAGGCGCTGCTTGAAATCAAGGGGCTGCCGCTTCGGGAAAAGCTCGCGCTCTGGAGCGTGACGGAGGAAAAGCTCGGCTACTACCGCAAGATGGACGTGCGCGACTACCTGCTGGTGCTCGACGCGATCGCGCCCTTCAAGCTCCCCGAGCCCATCGCATTCAGGCTTATGATGCTGCCCTTCGACGTGCGCAGCACCGAGCTGATGCAAACGCTCCTTGAGTATGTCGACGCGTTTTTCATCCGCAAAAAGCCGGCCGTCCCGCGCCCGGAGGAGACGGGATGGGAACTGAGCGACCTTGAGCGATACTATCAGAAACTTTGCCTTTATTATTCGTTTTCGAAAAATTTTGGCGCGCAGTTTGACCCGATTTGGGTCTACAAAGAGCGGGACGACACGTCCGAGCGCCTCAACAGGCTTTTACTGCGCCTTGAAAAATCGGGGAAAACCGCTAGATTTCTATCAACATAACAGGCGGGCGCGCGCACATACTAACGATGCTTTGAGAAACCGTGGATGCACGGCTCAAAGCAAATGCCGGAGTTTGGTTTTGCCAAACTTGAGGAGGCATAAAAATGGCAAGTCGGGGCATGATGTCCGAAAAGCTCAAGATGGAGATCGCCAAGGAGCTGGGCGTCTACGACACCGTTAGAACCGCCGGCTGGGGCGACGTCACATCGCGAGATTGCGGCAACATGGTGCGCAAAGCCATTGAAATAGCCGAGCGCAGTATCCCGAAACAGTAGCGCGGCAGCTATGGCGCCGCCCTACCGCAGGGAGGGGGAGCTTTGAGCTCCCCCTTCTTTATGATTGACAGGGCTGGAAATGCGTGTCATAATGAAAACAGAACAATTGCATAAGGGGTGCTGAGTAGTCTCGGCTGAGAGTCGGCGGATTGACGCCGTAAACCCTCTGACCTGATCTGGATAATGCCAGCGTAGGGAATGAAATGCCGCACTCTGGGGCATTTCAGAGTGCATTTTTTTACCCAAAAGCGCAGCGCATCCGGACGAGGACCCTTATGCCGTTCAAATCTTGAATGGATAAGGAGAGACGCCATGAAAACCAACACGACGCGCAATCTTGTAGAGTGTGCCATGATGATCGCTCTGGCCACGGTCCTCAGCTTCGTCAAGCTTTTCAGGATGCCTCAGGGCGGCTCCGTCACGGCGGCGAGCATGGTCCCGCTCGTGCTCATTTCGTACCGCCACGGGGTGAAATGGGGGCTTGCGACGGGCTTTGTCCACAGCCTGCTGCAGATGGCCCTTGGATTCTACCCGCCTCCGGCGGGGACGTTCCCGGCCTACATCGGCGTGATTCTTTTCGACTATGTGCTCGCGTTTACCGTACTCGGCGCGGCCGCCTTCTTCGGGAAGGGGATCAAAAACCGCGCCGCCTCCGGCGCCGTGGGCGCGGCCGTCGCCGTCTTCCTGCGCTTTATCTGCAGCTTCCTGTCGGGCATTTTAATCTGGGAGTCGTACGCGCCGGAGAACGTGCCCGTCTGGTACTACTCCCTTACCTACAACGGCGGCTACATGCTCCCGGAACTGGTGATTACGGCGG
>ERZ773359.2141-NODE-2141-length-25686-cov-10.091179_pt1 | contig 25686 bp, 21 predicted proteins | sample MGYA00374955_ERZ773359 | MGnify/ENA primary metagenome ERZ773359 (study PRJEB29098, sample SAMN04486028) | biogas fermenter metagenome | study: EMG produced TPA metagenomics assembly of the Biogas fermentation microbial communities from Germany - Plant 4 DNA1...
AGGTTTAAGAAATTTTATTTAGAACCGATACTTTTTGTGGGATAATCATATTATAGGTAAAAAAAGGTTGCAAAGGGACCTTTAAAATGTTATGTTACAAAAAAGAAGCTTTTATTACAAGAATTGAAATAGGATTAATATGAAGATAATGGCTAAAGGGAGAAGAGATAGAAATATCCCAGGACTGATGATAATAATTAATATAATAACATATTAACGAATTAAAATAGTTATAGGGAAGAACAGAAGTTTTTGTGAGCCAAAGAGGGGGGATCCGCAATGCCGATTAAGATTTTGGTTGTTGACGACTCGGCACCAGATAGAATAACCTTTAAAAATGCACTGAATAGTAAGTATAGTGTATTAACTGCATGCGATGGTTTTGAAGCAATGCGTATGCTGGAAGAACATGATGATATAAACTTGCTCTTACTCGATTTGGATATGCCTGACATGGATGGTTTTCAAGTTCTTGAATCACTAAAAAAGAATGAACGGTTCAGGAAGTTGCGCGCCATAATATTGACTGACGATGATGAAACGGACGATGAAATCAAAGGTATCAGGCTTGGGGCCGCAGACTATATTCGTAAGCCAATTCACGCGGATTCTCTGAAAGCCAGAATAGATGTCCATGTTGCACTAATACGTGCCGAGCAAGTACTTGAGCAGCAACGGGATGAACATACTTTTACCTTTGACATGTTTTTCAACCAAATTCCTGTCGGTGTTGCTATTTCATACGGTCCGAACCCAGGAGGTTCACATGAGGCTATTGTAAGAATCAATCCGATATATGAGCAAATCACTGGCAGAACAAAAGAAGAGTTAATTTCATTAGGTTGGGCAAAAATAACTCACCCGGACGATTTGGAAGAAGAAATGGAAAATTACAAGAGACTTCAATCAGGCGAAATCAGGATGTATTCAATGGATAAACGGTATATCAGACCGGATGGTTCGATCGTTTGGGTGCATAAGATTGCTGCTCTGCTTTCTTTATCAAATGAACAGCAATACAATATATGCCTGATCCAAGATATTACCCAACGTAAGATGATTGAAAATATATTGCATGAGAGTGAACGCAGTAAAGCCGTCTTTCTTTCCCATCTTCCAGGACTTGCATATAGATGTAACTATGACCATGAGTGGACGATGCTGTATGTTTCGGAAGGCTGCTTTAATCTTACGGGTTATCCCCCGGAAAGCCTGCTTTATAACAGAGAGCTGTCCTATAACGATATAATATCCCCTGAATATCGTGAACCCATACGTAAAGAATGGGAACGAATACTAAAAATAAGGGAGCCGTTTAATTATGAGTATGAGATTATAACTGCAACAGGCGAGAGGAAATGGGTTCTTGAAAGTGGGCAGGGTGTATATAACGATGATGGTGAAGTCGAAGCGTTGGAAGGAATTGTTCTTGATATATCAGATCGAAAAGCAGTTGAAGATGCCTTAAAATATAATAATGAACATGACAAATGGACAGGATTGTATAATCGTGAGTATTTGATTTCATTCTTGAAAAAGGAATTCAGGCAAAAGAAAAATATAAAAAAAGCGCTCATTGGTATTAACTTAAGTACGGTTCATTTTTTAACGGCCAATTATGGATTCCAGTATTCTCAGAATCTGATAATAAAAGCTGGCGAGGCTCTTAGCCGGCTTTGCACTGATAACCGTATTTTGTTTCAACCACGTGAGAACCGTTTTGTTTTCTATATCTGTGATTATAAAGATAAAGATGAACTTGTTGGTTTCAGCAATGCTATCATAGAAACTTTAGAACCCTTGTTAGCAACTGAAAGAATAGGCGGCGGCATTGGAATTCTGGAAATTGAACAGGATTACGATGAAACTGATATCGAAATGCTGTTGACAAAACTCGTAATTGCTTCAGAAAGATTTGTCAGCTTGTATGAAAGGGATTTCGATATTTCTTTTTATGATGAAAAATTGGAAGCTTTGGTGAACCGTGAAAGGGATATTATAGATGCCCTCAGTTCTATAGCAGAGGATGAGCAAACTGATGATGAACTGTTTTTGCAGTATCAACCGATTATGGACTTAAAAGCAGGTTCAATTTCCGGATTTGAAGCATTGTCCAGGTTAAGGGCAGAAAAGCTTGGATTAGTGCCACCTTTGGAATTCATCCCGATTGCCGAGAAAACAAAGCTCATTCTTCCGGTTGGTGAAAAAATAATGGTTAAGGCATTTGGTTTTTTGAACAAGCTAAGAGAGCGAGGACATAACGAAATCAAGATTTCAATCAATATCTCCGTTATTCAGTTGTTGCACCCGGATTTCACAAGCAGACTGTTTGAATTAATGAGAGAGATGCAGATTAATCCAAAGAATGTCGTTATTGAGGTTACAGAATCTGTATTTATATCTGATTTCGCCAGAATTAATAATATTATCAGAGAACTGAGGGAAGAGGGGGTTTTCATAGCTATTGACGACTTTGGAACCGGTTATTCTTCCCTGTCCAGAGAAAAAGAATTGAAAGCTGATTGCATGAAAATTGACAAGTATTTTATTGATGAAATAGCAGAGGGCGATCCCAATAAATCTATAACCGGAGATATTATTTCCATGGCGCATAAACTGGGACATTGTGCAATTGCCGAAGGCGTTGAGCATGATATACAGTTAGATTACCTGAAAAAATATAACTGCGATAAAATACAAGGCTATCTTATAAGCAAACCACTTGATGAAAAAGAAGCCATTGAATTTTTAAAAAAGCATTATATGCATTGTTGAGTATCTTGTAAAAAAAAAAACTATATAAGAAAGAGGGATGAGCATGGGAAAAATTTTATATTATGGCATGACAGGTGAGAAGATGTGTTTTCAACATATTTTAATGAATGCATTGGATTTAAATTCTGCTGGTCATGAAGTTAAAATAATATTTGAAGGTGCATCAGTCAAACTGGTTTCAAAATTTGAAGATGAGAACAATCCGCTTTACCGAAAGGCCAAGGAAGCAGATTTAATAGCCGGTGTTTGTATGGCATGTTCAAAAATTCTTGGTGTTTATGAAGCCAATTTAAAGACGGGACTTCGTATGCTGGATGACATGTCAGGTCATGCAGGAATGAAGAAGTATATACAAGATGGATACCATGTTATAAGTATGTAATCATACATATTAATATGAATTTTATCGCTGCATAATTGACAAGGCCAAAATCCTTAATAAGTGAATATGGCTCTATCCAACTTCATGATAATCCTCATTTCCATTTTATGCTTCTTTATTTATTATACAGGTAAGATGTTATCAACTGCAATGAGGATATCTGCGTTGCTTATATCATGTTTAGAATATTTGAGAGCTTTATGATATCTATTATCATACGAGATTACTTACCATGGCTCTATAGTTTTCGGTATTATATTTATCTTCGCATTAACTCAATATTTTAATTTTTGAAAGTTGCAAAAAAATACTTGCAGAAAGAAAAAACGATATGCTATAATTACAAGGTAATTTTGCGATAAACTATAAGAAATGAGAATTAGCTCTGCCATAAATGCAGGAAAATGTTTCATGTGTTGCATTTTATATTAGCTGTAAATATAATCATTGCATTATGTTACGGCGGAATGTAAGCGAGGTGGGCTTTATAAATGTTAATAAATAACAAAAATAATAGTTTTTGTATGATTCTGAAATCAATGAAGGAATAATGTTGCAAATAGATGATAGTAATTTTCGTGTTGAATATTTATGAGTTTAGATGAAGGGAAGGGTACTTTGTGTCCTATATAAAAGATGTAATTAATCAGGTAATAGAACGTAATCCCGGTGAACCGGAATTTCATCAGGCTGTGACCGAGGTGTTGGAATCACTGCAAGTAGTTATAGACAGGCATCCGGAATATATAAAGGCCGGTATCTTGGAGAGGATTGTCGAACCCGAACGTCAGATTATTTTCAGAGTACCATGGGTAGATGACCAAGGGAGGGTTCGGGTCAATCGTGGTTTTCGCGTACAGTTTAACAGTGCTATTGGTCCGTATAAAGGTGGTATTCGTTTCCATCCATCCGTATATCTGGGTATTATTAAATTTTTAGGGTTTGAACAGGTTTTTAAAAACTCTCTTACAGGTATGCCCATAGGGGGAGGAAAGGGCGGCAGCGATTTTGATCCCAAGGGCAAGTCCAACGATGAGGTTATGCGTTTTTGCCAGAGTTTTATGACCGAATTGTACAGACATATTGGTGCTGACATTGATGTACCTGCCGGAGATATAGGCGTGGGGGCAAGAGAAATAGGATATATGTTCGGACAGTACAAGAGAATCAGGAATTCTTTTGAAAGTGGCGTGCTTACCGGCAAAGGGCTGGTCTATGGAGGAAGCCTGGTACGAAAGGAAGCTACGGGATATGGTTTGGTGTACATTACCGATCAAATGATTAAGGTCAAAGGAAAATCCTTGGATGGTGCCAGGGTAGTAGTATCCGGATCCGGTAATGTGGCGATATATTGTGCTGAAAAGGTATTTGCGATGGGCGGGAAGGTTGTAGCCATGAGTGATTCCAACGGGTATATATATGATCCTGATGGTATTAAACTGGATACGATAAAACAGCTAAAAGAAGTAGAAAGAAAAAGGATAAAGGAATATAAAGAAATTCATTCCAAAGCAGAGTACCACGAAGGCGCGGTTGGTATCTGGGAAGTACCCTGTGATATTGCCTTTCCGTGTGCTACTCAGAATGAATTGGATGCAAAAGCAGCCAAAACTCTGGTGGCTAACGGATGTTTTGCAGTTGCTGAAGGTGCGAATATGCCATCAACACCTGAAGCTATTGATGTGTTTTTAAGCAATAATATACTTTTTGCTCCGGGTAAAGCTGCCAATGCCGGTGGGGTAGCGGCTTCGGCACTGGAGATGATGCAAAACAGCATGAGGTACTCCTGGTCATTTGAGGAAGTTGATAGCAGGCTTAAAAGCATAATGATCAATATTTATAAAAATATCAGTGCAGCCGCCAGGGAATATGGACATGAGAACAATCTTATATTAGGAGCAAATGTAGCCGGGTTTATAAAGGTCGCTGAAGCAATGATGGTTCAGGGGATAGTGTAATTTGGAAAAGATATGTGTATAAAAAGCTTGAAGTGCATATTGCTCTCAAGCTTTTTTTCATTTTTTTGTTTTTTGGTAGACATTGCCTAATATATATTGTATTGGGGAAAATACATTATAAAGGGTGTTTATTGGGCATACTCAATTATAGTTTGGAGGCTTGTAAACTAGCAAAAACGGAGGAATATAGAATGTGTGGAATTATCGGGTATATTGGTGATAAGGAAGCTTTACCCATACTGATAGATGGGTTAAAAAAACTGGAGTACAGAGGTTATGATTCTGCCGGTGTGGCCATTCATAATGGTATATGTATAAATATCGGCAAAACAGAAGGCAGGTTAGCCGTATTGGAGCAAAGGATTAATCGCGACGAATTAACAGGGACACTGGGAATAGGGCATACCAGATGGGCTACTCATGGTGAACCATCAGATATCAATTCCCATCCGCATACAAATCAATCGGGCGATATTGCGGTTGTACACAATGGCATTATAGAGAATTATATAAAGCTTAAAAGTTGGCTTCAGAGAGAGGGATATGTGTTTGTATCGGATACCGATACCGAAGTAGTTGCTCATATGATTGATTATTACTATCACGGTGATATTATAGAAGCGGTCAGAAATACCCTGGACAGGATTGATGGTTCTTATGCATTGGGAGTGATAGCTAAAGACCATCCTGATTGTCTGGTGGTGGCGAGGAAGGACAGTCCGCTGGTAATAGGCTTGGGTGAAGGAGAAAATTTCATTGCCTCGGATATACCTGCCATATTGAAATATACCAGGAAGGTATATTTTCTTGATGATAGGGAGATGGCTTTTATCTACAGGGACAGAGTGACCATCATGGATCGGTATGGTGAAGAGGTTGAAAAGGAAGTGCTTGAGGTCACATGGGATGTTGAAGCTGCTGAAAAAGGCGGATATCAGCATTTTATGCTAAAAGAAATACACGAAGAGCCAAAATCTTTAAGGGATACATTGATGCCACGGATTATAGGTGACAGGATATGCCTTGGCGACATTAATATAACGCGGTCACAGCTTGAAAAGGCAGGCAAAATTATTATAGTAGCATGCGGAACGGCATATCATGCAGGTGTAGTAGGCAAATATATAATTGAGAAGCTGGTCAGAATACCTGTGGATGTGGAAATTGCCTCTGAGTTTAGATATAAGGAGCCGCTAATTAATGAAAACGATATAATAATTATAATTAGCCAATCGGGAGAAACGGCTGATACGCTGGCTGCTATGAGGATGTGTAAAAAGATTGGTGCCAAAACAATTGCTATTACCAATGTGGTGGGCAGCACTGTATCAAGGGAAGCCGATCATGTTTTGTATACCTGGGCCGGGCCGGAGATTGCCGTGGCTTCGACCAAAGCTTATACCACTCAGTTGTTGTGCCTGTATATGATGGCTCTCAATTTTGCAGAAAAAATGGGCAGGATCTCAGAAGAAAAATACAGGCAGATGCTCAATGAAATGAAAAGACTTCCTGATTTGGCGCAAATAGTTCTTGATAACAAGCAGATTATACAAAGATGTGCTGATGAGACATTTAATGCGAACAGTATATTCTATATAGGGAGGGGCTTGGATTACGCCGTTGCAATGGAGGGTTCCCTAAAGTTAAAGGAAATATCATATATTCATTCAGAAGCTTATGCCGCGGGAGAGTTGAAACATGGAACAATTGCATTGATAGAGGAAGGCACACCCGTGATTGCTTTTGCAACGCAAAATAAACTGTTTGAAAAAACATTGAATAATATAAAAGAAGTTAAGGCAAGGGGCGCCTTTGTTATAGCCGTTGCAATGGAAGGGAATACCGAGATAGAGAAGGAAGTAGACAGGGTATTATACATTCCCAATACCTATAATATGCTGGCACCAATTTTAATGGCTATACCGCTCCAGCTGTACGCATATTATGTAGCTGTAGCAAGGGGTTGTGATGTTGATAAACCGAGAAACCTGGCAAAAAGTGTTACGGTTGAGTAGAGGGTAGGCAATGCATCTATAAGTTGTTATATAATTCAAATAAAGTCCACTCTATAATAGTAAAGTTCGCTCCATAAAAATAAAGTTCGTTCCAAAATCCCGTAGCAGATGAAAGAGAAATTTTCATTTGCTGCGAGATTTGAATTTTGTAAGTGAAAGGGGTTGTGAAAGGGTTAAGGTATAATTATGGTCAGGAAGTATTTAAAAAGGATATAAATATTGATTTTAAAGGGATTGAAAGACTATATTGGATAATGATGCCGGAGCTTTAAGGCTGTTGATTGCCAAGGCTCCGGCAGTTTATTTTTATAAACCGGATTATGTATAAGTGAAACTTATCATTTATATCACAATTGATAATTTTACCGACGTATTATTTTACCGGTATAATATTGAGAAAAGATTAAAACAAGTGTTTATGAAATATTCACTATAGAGTGTTTTAATGCCACAGCTGGTTCAGCCGGTAATTTATCTGCAGGGGGATTACTGATAGAAGGCAATGCGCATATATACTGCATAAGCATGCGGTGATTATGGAGGGAACAATGGGAGGGACAGGGTTTTTAGTACTTGAGGATAAACAATTTTTGAAGGGGTTTACTTTGGAAACCAGGATAAAGCGGTGGGAGAAGATGATGATATTGTTCAAATCAGGGAATACAAGCTGGATAACCCGATTGAAAAAGTAATGACCAAATATATATAACGTTCCGGGTAATGACAAACACGTTGCGGAAATTGATTTCCGTGTAAAAAGGAATATTATTAAATCCCTAATGCCATAAGAATGAGTAAAGAAGATAATAATCCGAGTGAGGTCTGTTTAAATGATATTTGAATTATGAATGGAGGCTGTGAATATGTATGGAGAATTATCACAGAAGCTTGTGGAATGGATACGGAACAAGGTAGTGGAGGCAGGCGCAATGGGTTGTGTGCTGGGTATAAGCGGAGGAGTGGATTCTGCAGTGGCAGCATCGCTATGCAGCAAAGCCTTACCCGGCAATGTTTTGGGGATTTACATGCCCTGCTACAGTTTGCCACAGGACACTGCCGATGCCAGGTTAATTGCTGAAAAACTGGACATTTGCTACATCGAGATTAATCTTGAAAAAGCATATGATTGCATTATTGAGATGTTGGCCGATTTAAGAGCAACCCAGGAAATACGTAGGTTTGAAGCAAGTATTCCTATCACACAGGAAATCGAGAAACTTGCGGCCAGCAACATAAAACCCAGGCTGAGAATGATTACGCTGTATTATTATGCCAAGTTGTATAATTACATCGTTGTGGGAACGGGCAACAGGAGCGAGCTGGAAGTTGGTTACTTTACAAAGTACGGTGATGGAGGTGTTGATATACTGCCTCTTGGGGGTCTTGTCAAAACCCAGGTCTGGGAACTGGCAAAGTATCTTGGCGTACCTGATGTAATTATTCGAAAACCTCCATCTGCCGGTCTATGGACAGGTCAGACCGATGAAAGTGAATTGGGCATCACGTATAAGCAGCTGGATGAGGTGATTTTGACAGGAAAGGGAGATAAAAGGGTGATTGATGAAGTGAACAGGTTAAGGGCTGTCAACAGTCACAAAATGAGAATGCCTGCCATACCGGATATCAAACTTGACTGTTCAACTGATGGGTCAAAATGATCGCTTTAGCTAGTTCGCGTAAAGGCGTTCCGGTATCCATACTTTGTTTCTGCAGCAGTCGGTAAGCTTCCTTTTCGGTCACACCCAGTTTGTCCATGATAATTCCCTTGGCTTTCTCGATGAGCTTTCGATCTTCAAGCTGTTCTTTAAGCTTTTTTATCTCATCCTTAAGACTTTTTTGCTTGCGGTAGTTCATAAGAGAAAGCTGGATGGTTTGCATAAGTCCTGCTTTTGTCAGGGGCCGTTGAAGGAAGGTTATCCCCTGGGATTGCCCGGAGTTCATCCATAACCCCTCTTTATTTGAGTTGGTTATTACAATGACAGGGGCAACGTCATCTTCATCCATAATTTTGGCCAGACTGATGCCGTTTATACCCGGAAGATCAGCATCTGCGATTACCAAGTCAGGGTGCAGCATATTAATGTTCCTTAAAGCTGCTGCACCGTCGGTTGATTCATCGATGACTGAAAAGCCCTGGTGAGTCAAAAACTGCTTTATCTTTTTCATCTCTTCAATTTGGTTGAGTGCAAGACATACTCTGATTCCTATCAATAAGTTTTCACCTCATATTGCAGATTCCCTTGATTATTATATAGCTATGGCAATGAATGTGCAATATGGGAATTTAATTGTTGCAAAATAAATTTTTGGATTAAATGGTAATATATAATTTTGCGTTATAAATCCATTAAATATATATTATATCAAAAATGACTATAAGCAGAATTGCAACATTTGTATTTCAACTTGCATAATATACTTAAATGTATAGTTTTAACATTACATCCATTAAATAAAAATGGAGGGGATTTATGCTCAGATTTACAAAAATGCATGGCCTGGGTAATGATTATGTGTATATAAATTGTATTGACCAATATACGGATGAATTAATGCAGGACATTTCCGGAACAGCTAAACTCATAAGCGACAGGCATTTTGGGATCGGTTCAGACGGCCTTGTGCTTATATTATCATCAGAAATTGCTGATTTTCGAATGCGAATATTCAACAGTGACGGTTCTGAAGCCGAGATGTGCGGTAATGCAATACGGTGTGTTGGGAAATATGTATATGATAACGGCTTAACCGGAAAAACTTCAATAAGTATTGAAACCCTGTCTGGTATCAAGAAACTAGATATGATGGTGAGAAATGGCAGGGTGGATTTGGTGAAGGTTGACATGGGAGAGCCAATTTTAGCTCCGGCAGATATTCCTGTCAAAAGCAGTAAATCCCGGTTTATATCCCAGCCGGTTGAAATTGATAATGATATTTACATGGTAACTTGCATATCAATGGGAAATCCCCATGCTGTAGTTTATGTTGATAAGGTGGATGCTTTTCCGTTGGAAAAGGTGGGGCCCAAAATGGAAAACCATTATCTGTTTCCAAGAAAGATAAATACTGAGTTTGTCCAGATTATCGACAGGAACACCATAAAAATGAGAGTATGGGAAAGAGGGGCCGGTGAGACCATGGCTTGCGGGACGGGTGCATGTGCAGCGTTGGTTTCTTCAGTATTGAACGGAATATGCGGGAGAAACGCCGTTATTAAGCTGTTAGGCGGTGATTTGTTTGTAGAGTGGAATGAGGTCGATAATCATGTCTACATGACCGGCCCCGCTGTAAAGGTATTTGATGGAGAAATTGATATCAACCTTCTGATTTGTGCCAGGAGACCAATCCTTTGAACCACGGTGCCGGTATGCTTTGATAAGGATTATTCATTTTATTTGAAGGAGATGAGTTTTTATGATAACGATAAACGAGAATTACCTGAAACTACCGGGAGTATACCTCTTCAGTGAAATAGGGCGCAGGATAGCAAGGTTTAAATCGGGGAATCCTGATGCGGATATAATAAACCTGGGGATAGGAGATGTTACCAGGCCTCTTCCCCTGGCTGCGATAAAAAGCATGCGCCAGGCTGTGGATGAAATGGCAAGGCCGGAAACATTTAGAGGTTACGGACCGGAGCAGGGATATGATTTTTTGATAAACAGTATTATTGAGCATGATTACAGACCCTTGGGCGTAGAGCTGGAAGCGGATGAAATTTTTATAAGCGACGGTTCGAAATGCGATACCGGCAATATACAGGAGATATTTGGCGTGGACAATGTTGTAGCTGTTACCGATCCGGTCTACCCTGTATATGTAGATACTAACGTAATGGCGGGAAGGGGAGGCAATTTGAATCCTCCGGCAGGATTTGAGAAGATTGTGTACCTTCCGTGCAATGTTGAAAATGGTTTTGTTCCCCGGCTGCCCGGCTGCCGCGTGGATATGATATACTTGTGTTATCCAAATAATCCTACGGGTACAACCCTTTCAAAAGCGGAACTTAAGAAGTGGGTGGACTATGCGCGGGAGAATCAATCGGTTATATTGTATGATGCAGCATATGAGGCTTATATCAGAGAGCAGGATGTGCCTCACAGCATATACGAAATAGAAGGGGCTATGGAAGTCGCAATAGAATTCAGAAGTTTTTCCAAAACTGCCGGTTTTACCGGAACCAGGTGTGCATATACCGTTATTCCCAAGCGAGTGATGGGATATACAGCTGACGGTAAAGCTGTGTCGTTAAACAGACTGTGGACCAGGAGGCAGACTACAAAATTCAACGGGGTATCATATATAGTCCAGAGGGGAGCAGCGGCTGTTTATTCCCCGGAGGGGAAGAAGCAGGTCAGAGAAATGATAGACTACTACATGACCAATGCCTCTATTATCCGGAATGGTTTGCTGGGAATGGGTTTCCAGGTTTTTGGAGGTATAAATGCTCCGTATATATGGCTCAAAACACCCGATGGAATAGATTCCTGGACATTTTTTGACAAGCTGCTCAATGATGCTCGCGTGGTTGGAACGCCCGGTGTGGGTTTTGGACCGTCCGGAGAAGGTTATTTCAGATTGACGGCTTTTGGCACCAGGGAAAATACAATAAAGGCTGTTGAAAGGATAAAAGATGGGTTAAGGCTGTAAGGAGCGGATAATTATAAAATGGACAACCCGTGATGGTGACTCGATGTTTTGATATAACCTGTGGTTATAAAAAGTATAAGAAATTCTTATATTGACTTGGTGGAATATAATGTGGTATTATATTAGCGAATTAAATAGAGTATTTAGCTGTGCAAAGGCGTACAGTATTGATGTAGTCTGACAGGCGTACTCAATGGAGAGTATGTAACTCCATTAGTACGCCTTTTTATATTGTCAATTCAAATTTAATTTTCGAAAAGGAGAGTGCTTTTATGGCAAAGTACAGCAAAGAAGATGTTTTAAGACTGGTAAAGGAATTGGATGTTAAGTTCGTACGGCTTCAGTTTACTGACATTTTGGGGACGCTAAAAAATGTTGCTATCACTGCGGAACAACTGGACAAAGCCCTGGATAACAAATGTATGTTTGACGGCTCATCCATTGAAGGATTTGTGAGGATTGAGGAGTCGGACATGTACTTGGCACCTGATCCATCTACATTTGCTATTTTTCCGTGGAGGCCACAAACAGGTAAAGTTGCACGGTTAATTTGCGACGTGCTTAATCCCGATGGTACGCCGTTTATTGGCGATCCCAGGTATGTATTGAAAAGGGCTTTGAAAAAGGCTGCTGATATGGGATACGAGAAGTTTAATGTTGGCCCTGAATGCGAGTTTTTCTTATTCCTTACCGACAGTGAAGGAAAACCCACAACAGAGACACAAGATCACGCCAGCTACTTCGACCTTGGCCCGGTGGATTTGGGTGAGGATGCAAGAAGGAGTATATGTCTTGCCCTGGAGGATATGGGTTTTGAAATTGAGGCTTCTCACCATGAAGTTGCATTCGGCCAGCATGAGATTGACTTTAAGTACCAGGAAGCCCTTACTACCGCGGATAATATTATGACCTTTAAAATGGTTGTTAAAGCTGTAGCTCAAAGATGCGGTTTACATGCCACCTTTATGCCAAAACCAATCTTTGGTATTAACGGTTCGGGGATGCATACGAATGTATCATTATTTAAAGACGGGAAAAATGCATTTTATGATGAAAACGATCCGCTGCAGTTAAGCCAGGATGCCTATTGGTTTATTGGTGGAATTATTAAAAATATAAAAGCTATAACGGCAATAACCAATCCCCTTGTAAACTCATATAAGAGACTTGTCCCGGATTATGAAGCCCCGGTATATATTGCATGGTCTGCGAGAAACAGAAGTCCTCTTATAAGAATACCTGCAACCAGGCAAGAATCCACCCGTCTGGAACTTAGGACTCCCGATCCGTCCTGTAATCCATATTTGGCACTGGCTGCAATCCTAATTGCCGGTTTGGATGGGATACAAAATAAAATACAACCGCCTCCACCGACCAACAAAAATATTTTCAGGATGACGAAGGAAGAGAGAGCCAGGGAGGGCATTGGGTCGCTTCCGACGGATCTCGAAGAGGCTCTCAATGAGATGGAGAAGAGTGCGCTGGTCAGGGAACTTCTTGGAGAACACATATTTACCAAGTACATTGAGGCTAAGAGAAAAGAGTGGGATGATTACAGAACAAAGATCACGGAATGGGAGATCCAGCATTACCTGACCAAGTATTAATAGATTTGGGTGGTATTATGGATGTTAATCTGGAGCTGTATAAGATTTTCTACTTCGTGGTAAAGGCGGGAAGCATATCAAGAGCTTCCCAGGAGCTCTATATATCACAGCCCGCCGTCAGTCAGGCTATAAAAAAACTTGAAACCAGGCTTGGAGGACAGCTGTTTGCCCGAACTCCCAAGGGGATCGTTCTTACACCGGAAGGAGAGGTTCTGTTTAAATATATAGAACAGGGCTATAACATGATTATGCTGGCTGAGAGCAAGTTTACTGAGGTTATGAACCTTGACCTGGGGAATATACGCATTGGCGCAAGCGATATGACTTTGAGGTATTTCCTTCTTCCATACCTGGAAGAATTCCACAAGCGGTATCCCAAGATTAAGATAAAGGTTACCAATATGCCCTCTCCTGAGACCGTGGAATTTTTGAAGATGGGGGCAATTGATTTCGGGGTGGTAAGCCTTCCCCTGTACAGTAATGAAGCAATTGAGGTTTTTGAAGTAATGAAAATCCAGGACTGTTTCGTGGCCAATCACCAGTTTAGCCAGCTTGCCGGACGGCAGGTTTCTATAAAGGAGCTTGTCGAGTATCCAATAGTTATACTGGAAAAAAATACTACAACAAGGCAGTATATAGATGACTTTTTATCTCAGTATTCAATATCGTTGTTACCGGAATTTGAACTTGCCACAAGTGACCTTATAGTGCAATTCGCCTGCAGGGGATTAGGAATATCCTGCGTTGTCAGGGACTTTGCCGATGAATATATAAAAAACGGCAGTTTGTTTGAAATTGACCTGAAGGAAAAAATACCGCCAAGGCACATTGGTATAGTCAAACTCCGCAATGAACCTCTCACTACGGCTGCCAAGAGATTTATGGAACTAGTCCAGGGAAACAATAAGCTCAAAACAGAAGCCGGCTTATTATAAACCGGCTTATTGTATATGCGTTATACAGTTAATGGGCAGTAAAATTTCCTGTGATTAGTTTTTTTAATAAGCATACAGGTTTTTGTAAGGCCTTTTATTGTAAGGATAGATTTTTACAAAACGCCGATCCATGATGGAATCATATCCAAGCCCGAAATAACTGCAAAACTTTCTTACATATGAACTTATGGACTTCATATCATTATCATCAGCCTGTATCTGTTTTACTTCTTTTCCCAGCTTGTAGTCGTCAATGGGGATGCGGGAGTATATTACGCCTCCATGCATTCCCGTACTGCAATAGCTTCCGACGATCTTTTGAGTATTATATACACTAAGTCCAAGTAAGACTATTGTGCCTCCTGCCATATATTCTCCAAGGAAATCTCCCGCTTTTCCTCCGATTACGATAACCGGTTTTTTATCCAGGTATTCCTTCATGTGTATACCCACACGGTATCCTACATCGCCTTTTACATATACCTCTCCGCCTCTCATTGCATATCCCAGGGTATCTCCTGCGTTGCCGTGGATAATTACTTCACCGTTATTCATTGTATTTGCTACGGCGTCCTGCACATTTCCGTAAATGATTATTACCGGTCCGTCCATGTAAGCTGCCATATCGTTACCCGGTGTCCCCTCTATAACGATTTTGTAGTTTCCCTTTATTCCATTACCGATATACCTTTGGCCTTGGATATTTTTGATTAATACTTCATTTTTTCCCGCATTGAACAAATCCTTTATCACTGCGTTCAGCTCCTGGTAATGTATACCCCTGGCATCAATTGTTTTCATACTAATCATCCTTCCGGCATTATTTGCTTTCTCGGTTCTTTTGCATATACTTTCTTTTGAGCTGCAGTATTATCCATACAGAAGTCCTATAACCTTTATTTTTACCTGTTTTTACTGAAAGACCCTTTTTGCATTTTCTATAGTAATACCGGAATACCCGGTTTAAAACGTGATTACCTGACAGGTACTATTCTCCGGCTGCCTTGATACCCAATATATCAAGTTCCCTGGAGGTTAATCCTGTCCCTCTCAGCATAAGCCTGTTTCCCTTAAGGCTTTCAATTGCATTGATCCCCATACCGCCCAACATTTCCTTCATTTCATGTGCCCAGGCATTGAGCAGATTTTTAAGCCTTTGTGCTGCTATTTCGGGATCAAGCCTTTTTACCAGGTTTGGATCTTGTGTTGCAATTCCCCAGTTGCACTTGCCCGAGTAGCATTTTTGACACATATGGCATCCTATGGCTATCAAAGCTGCCTGACCGATATAAACTGCATCCGCACCCAAGGCAATTGCTTTTATGATATCAGCGCTGTTTCTTATTCCTCCTGAGCAGACCAGTGACACCTGACTTCTGATGCCTTCTTCTCTTAACCGTGTGTCTACGGCGGCCAGCGCAAATTCAATGGGGATACCCACATTATCCCGTATCCTTAGCGGAGCCGCCCCCGTACCGCCTCTAAAACCGTCAATTGCAATGATATCGGCTCCTGCCCTTGCTATTCCCGAGCATATGGCTGCTACATTGTGAACAGCTGCTATCTTAACAGAAACAGGTTTGCGGTAATCGGTTGCTTCTTTCAAGGAGTATATAAGCTGCCTCAAATCTTCAATGGAATATATGTCATGATGGGGAGCGGGGGAGAGAGCGTCCGATCCTACCGGTATCATCCTGGTCTGGGATATTTCGGCCATGACTTTTTCCCCGGGCAGGTGACCGCCTATACCGGGCTTGGCTCCCTGGCCTATCTTTATTTCGATGGCAGCTCCGGCTTCCAGGTAGTCCGCATCTACGCCAAATCTGCCCGAAGCAACCTGTACTATGGTGTTTTTCCCGTATTTACGCAGATCCTTATGAAAGCCTCCTTCACCGGTATTGTACATGGTACCTGTCTCTGACGCTGCCATGGCAAGGGCTTGACAGGCATTAAAACTTATTGAGCCGAAGGACATGGCCGAAAACATGATCGGGATTTCCAATTCCAGCTGGGGAGGCAGTTTTTCTTTGATTTTTCCGTTTTCAATTTGCAGTACCTCCGGTTTTCGTCCAAGGAGCGTTTTGAGTTCCATTGGTTCGCGCAAAGGATCTATGGACGGATTGGTGACCTGGCTTGCATTTAAAAGCATTCGGTCCCAGTATACTGGATAAGGCTTGTCGTTGCCCATACCGGTGAGCAGTATTCCTCCGGTTTCTGCTTGTTTATATATCTCCCTGATGGCTGTTGCAGTCCAATTGGCATTTTCTTTAAATTCAAGGGGATTTCTCCTTATTGTAAGAGCTCTGGTGGGACAAAGGGTTACACATCTATGGCAGTTTACACATTTTGAATCATCTGCCAAAACCCAGTCTTCTTCTGTGTCATATGTGTGAGCAAGATTAGCACACTGTCTTACACAAACCTGGCACCGTATACAGCGTTCATCGTTTCTTTCAATAATGAATTCCGGCGTAAGAAAGCTTAAACTCATATACTTTCAACTCCTTCCAGTAATGCAATTACCGGCTCTCCGCCCATTGGAGCCCATACCCTGTCGGGTTTGGGACATATTACCCTGATTGCCGATTCTTCGCTGGCAATGTACACAAAATCATCCTTGACTGCTGCCACCAGTGAACGAAGTTTTATCCTGTCGTTTAAAGCGACGATCCCGTTTTTGCTTCCCAATATTATCGAAAAGGGGCCGTTGATCAGGGCACTGCCGTATACGGCTCTTATGGATTTCATTAACTCCCGTTTTTTCCGGTCCATTCTTTCTATTTCGTCCCACAGGGGCGCTGCCATAGCGGTCAAAGCAATTTCCAGCGGTAGCCTGTGCTTTCTGTATAGAAGATCAAACATGTAGGTGATGACTTCTGTATCGGTCTGAAGAGTGCATTTGTAGCCGTACATTTTAAGCCATCTCTTGTTTGCATCATAAGAAGAGATCTCGCCGTTGTGAACAACCGACCAGTCAAGCAGCGTGAAAGGATGGGCACCTCCCCACCAGCCGGGGGTGTTTGTTGGGAACCTGCCGTGCGCCGTCCATATATACGCCTTGTATGTGTCCAACATATAGAAGTCTCCCACATCCTCGGGAAAACCAACTGCTTTAAAAGCACCCATATTTTTTCCGCTTGATACTACAAAAGCGCCTTCAAAATTTGCATTTATTTGCATGACACATCTTACGACAAACTCATTTTCATCCAGGCCGGATTCTATAAGCTTATCCTCCCTGGGAAGCGCAAAATATCTCCAGATAATGGGGGCATCCTTTATGGAAGAAACCTTCCTGGTCGGGATCTTTTCGGATAGCTTAATGTTAAAATGCCGGTTCAAAAACAATTCCACAGTTTCTTTTGCGCCGTTGTGATCGTAAAACATGTGTATTGCATATAGATCTTTGTATTCAGGGTATATGCCGTAAGCGGCAAAACCTCCTCCCAGACCATTTGAACGTTCATGCATCAAGGCGATGGATTTTACTATATCATTACCCGGAAACAACTGTCCTTTTTTATTTATCATTCCGGAAATTGCGCATCCTGATGGAATCCTTACTTTGCCTTCATACTGTAACATCATTTATCACCTTACTTTCTGTTTCTTGTGAGTATTTCATATAAACAGCTGGACAAAATGAAATATAAAAAACACAAAATTGCATTGTAACCGATTAGTACAGATTGAGTTTACATTATGCATCCTGCGCTGCATAAACTGCAAGGGGCTTGTATACCCCATTATACATGGTGTCTGTTCCATTATTATATTTAAATAGTTGGAAAAAGTAAAATTCATAATACTTATAGTCAGTATAAAATTAAATTATGCAATTAAAAATTTGCAATTTATGCAAAATAAAATTGCATCGCTGCAGCAGAATGTTATATAAGTATGCAGATGGCAGTAAAAGATGAGATACCGGTCTGCGTTGCATATGAGATTGACGGGAATACTACCGTGACTTTTCCGGTTACTTCTTTGCCTGAAGCGGCTGAGCTGGTAGACAAGATATTATCCGGCTGGAAATGTGATATATCAAGGATAAGGAAGTACAGTGACCTGCCTTCCGATGTCAGAAGACACGTGGCGTTTATGGAAGAAGTTATTGGAATCCCCGTCAGGATAATATCCAACGGGTTCTGAAGGGAAAAGCATAATAATATTGAGGTGATGAATAGAAAAAGTCCTTCCCGGTGTGTTCAGTTAATATAAAGGGAAGGACTTCCTGTTTATTCTTCCAGCTTCTTTGTCAGCATTTCGTTTATTATTTTCGGGTCAGCCTTGCCTTTGGTTACCTTCATGGCCTGTCCGACAAGAAATCCCATTGCCTTCTTTTTTCCTTTCTTATAGTCGGCTACTGAATTTGGATTTTCCTTAATTACCTTTTCTACCACATCAAGCAGAATCGAACGGTCGTTTATAACCTCCAGTCCTTGCTCCTTAACTATGACTTCGGGAGCTTTTCCGCTGCTAAACATCTCCTCAAAAACTTTTTTAGCTGTTGGACCGTTGATTACACCGTTATCGATTAACGAAATGAGCTCTACCAGATATGCTGGAGGGAACGGAATTTCAAATGCTTCCAGACTTCGTTCATTAAGTATCCGGAGCATATCTCCCATAATCCAATTGCTGACAGCTTTTACATTGGTGCTTTCTTTTATGGCTTCCTCGAAGAAGTCGGACAGATCCTTTGAAGAGGTGAGAATACCGGCATCATATTCGGGTAAGCCGTAATCTGATATATATCTTTGTTTTCTGGCATCGGGGAGTTCGGGAAGCTCATTTTCCAACCTTTCAACGAGTTCTTTCTTAATTTTTATAGGAGGCAGATCGGGTTCGGGAAAGTATCTGTAGTCCTGGGCGTCTTCTTTGCTTCTCATGGGATAACTTTCTCCTCTGTTGTCATCCCAGCGCCTGGTCTCTCTATGAATTATTCCGCCCGATTGCCGAACTTCAATTTGCCGTGATATTTCTGATTCGATTGCCCTGTAAATAGCTCTAAAAGAGTTTAAGTTTTTCATCTCTGTCCTTTCGCCAAACTGATTGGAACCTTTCGGCCGGACAGAGATATTGATATCGGCACGAAGTGAACCTTCTTGCATTTTGCAGTCCGAAACATCTATGAATTGAAGTATGGCTTTGAGCTTTTCGAGATAAGCCTTGGCTTCTGCTGCCGATGATATATCAGGTTCACTTACAATTTCAATCAATGGTACTCCTGCGCGGTTGTAATCGATATAGGAATAATTGCCTTGTTCGCTGTGCAGTAGTTTACCGGCGTCTTCTTCAATGTGTATTCTGTTAATGCGTATTTTCTTTTTCCCGTTTTCTGTTTCAATTTCCACGTATCCATTTTTACATAATGGCAGGTCGTACTGTGATATCTGGTATCCCTTGGGCAGGTCGGGATAAAAGTAGTTTTTTCTGTCCTGTTTTGTAAAAAACGATATTGTACAATTTGTGGCCAGACCCGCTTTTATTGCATATTCAACCACACTTCTGTTAAGAGCCGGCAATGTTCCGGGCATACCAATGCAAACAGGGCAGCAATGAGTATTAGGGGAGCCGCCAAATTCAGTGGTACAGGAGCAGAATATTTTTGATTTGGTTGACAGTTCGGCATGTACTTCCAAACCAATTACTGCTTCGTATTCCATCGTTTCACCTCAAATCGTATATTAATCTGGGTTGTAAACTTATCAGTTTATTTTGGGTCTTGCTCTATGATAATCTGTATTCTTTTCAAATGTATAAGCCGCCCTTATAATGGTTGGCTCATCAAACCGTTTTCCGATAAGCTGAAGTCCTATTGGCAGGGACTTGCTGTCAAAGCCACATGGGATTGACATGGCTGGAAGCCCGGCGATGTTTACCGGAACAGTAAATATATCTTCCATATACATTTGAACCGGATCATTGATCTTTTCACCTATTTTGTAGGCCGTTGTGGGTGATACGGGGCCAATAATAATATCACATTTCTCAAAGGCTTTATTAAACTCCCGGGTAATAATAGCTCTTGCTTTAAGGGCCTTCTTGTAATATGCGTCATAGTATCCGGAGCTTAACACATAAGTTCCCAAAAGAATGCGCCGTTTTACTTCGGTACCAAATCCTTCACTTCTGGTGCGCATGCAAAAATCCAATATATCTTCGGGCTCTGAAGCCCTGTAACCGAATTTAATACCGTCATATCTGGCCAGGTTGGAACTGGCTTCTGCAAGCGCTATTATATAGTAGGCAGGGACAACATATTCCATGACAGGAATTGAGATCTCCACGCATTCTGCACCAAGATCGGCAAACACTTTAACGGCGTTAAGTATAGCGTTCCTTACGTCCTTATCTACACCATCATCTACAAATTCGCGAGGCAAGCCAATTTTCATACCTTTTACATCATTTATCAGTGCTTTGGTGTAGTCAGGTTGTACCCTTCTTGAAGAAGTCAAATCCATCGGATCGTGACCTGCTATCGCATTTAGCACCAGTGTGCCGTCGGTTACGGTTTTGGTTATTGGGCCGATCTGGTCTAAAGAAGACGCATAGGCAACAAGACCAAATCTGGAAACCAGACCATATGTCGGTTTTAATCCTACACAGCCGCAGAATGAGGCAGGCTGCCTGATGGAGCCACCGGTATCTGAACCGAGGGCGTATATTGCCTCTCCTGCAACAACAGCTGCTGCTGAGCCGCCGCTTGATCCTCCGGGTACCCTTTCTGTATCCCAGGGATTCTTAGTCATCTTAAAGTACGAGCTCTCGGTTGAACTGCCCATCGCAAACTCGTCCATATTGAGCTTGCCTAAGAGTACCGCTCCGCTGTCGTATAATTTTTTTACTACATAGGCATTATATGGTGGAATAAAATTGCTCAGCATTTTGGAAGCACAGGTAGTGGGTATACCATCGGTACATATATTGTCTTTAATCCCCATGGGGATTCCCGCTAACGGGGAGTTTAAAACACCATCATTCAGCATACTCTGAACCTTAGCTGCTTGCTCCATAGCCTTGTCTTCAACAATGCTTATGTAACATCCCAGCTTTGGTTCAAGTTTTTCTATCCTATCCAGCATGTGTCTGGTCAGTTCGGGTATGCTGATTTCCTTTTTTGATATAAGACTGCTTAATTCACTTATGGTATATTCATGAAGTTGCACAGGATTCCCTCCGTTCTTATGTTAGGCTATTCAACAACTCTTGGCACTGTAAAATATTCCGAATCTTTCTTTTCTTCCGGATGCAGCAGTTTATTTCTGTCATAGGATTTGCCGACAATATCATCCCGTAAACTATTTTCTACCGTATCCTCATCCATAAACAAAAATTCCATGGAATCGATATCTGATGTATCAAGTTCTTTCAATTTATCGAAGTACGATATAATCTGGCCTATTTCAACCGCCATGTTATCCTGCTCTCTTTCGTTGAGCTGCAACCTTGCCAGTTTAGCAATATATTCGATAATCTCTTTTGTTATTGCCATAAAAACTACCTCCGGGTATCAAAAAGTTATATTTAATTTAATTTAAACAATACTTTACCCAAAAATTTCTTTAATAGTACATTTTTGAATTATTATTTTTAGACAATAAATTATAGCACGTTGTTTCAAGTATATAAAGAAAAAAATGTAATAATATTAAATTTTTGCTGTTTTAAAAATTTCATAAATATCTTTTTTCTTGAAACTAATTACAAAAAATAGTATATTGAGAAATATAATCAACGAGTTTTCTTAATTTAAAACGACAGGTTATATTTGGTTTGATAAGATTTTTCGCATATGGTTTCTGGAGACAAAGGGGGAGAGACATTTTTATCTTTATTTTAATAAAGTTTAACCGGTAAAGAGCAGTCTCTGCCCTTGTTTTATAAGTATTGAAGACTTTTAAGAAAATTGAAAGGGGTTGAATTATATGACTAAAGAGATTCTTGAGATATTAAGTGAGGACAGCAGGAGAACACCGGAGGAAATTGCCGTGATGCTGGATGCTGATGTGGATGATGTCAGGCAGAAGATAAAAGAGCTGGAAAATAAGAAGGCTATTGTAAAATACAATACAATAGTGAATTGGGATAAAATCGAGCGGGAATATGTAACCGCATTTATTGAAGTTAAGGTGACACCACAAAGGGATCTGGGGTTTGACGCAATTGCAGAGAGGATTTATAAATTTCCTGAGGTCAAGTCGGTATATCTCATGTCGGGGGATTTTGATCTGGCAGTAATGATAGAAGGGCGAACAATGAAAGAAGTGGCTTTTTTCGTAGCAGAAAAGCTGGCGGTGCTGGATTCGGTAGTCAGTACTACAACCCATTTTGTTCTGAAGAAATATAAAATAGATGGAGTTGTACTGGAAGGGGAGGAGAAAGATTACAGGCAGGTGATAGTTCCGTGAACATGGAAAACAAAATAGCAGCAAGGGTAAAGGAGGTACCACCTTCCGGGATTAGAAAGTTTTTTGATATTGCCAATTCAATGGAAGGCGTTATATCGTTGGGAGTAGGAGAACCGGATTTTGTTACCCCCTGGAATGTTCGCGAGGCGTGTATATATTCTTTGGAAAAAGGAATGACTTACTATACGTCCAACTGGGGAATGCCTGAGCTAAGGAAAGCAATAAGCACCTATTTAAGCCTGCGGTTTGGGGTTGATTATAATCCTGAAAATGAAATTATTGTAACTGTAGGTGCCAGCGAAGCGATAGATCTGGCATTAAGAGCTATATTAGAGCCGGAAGATGAAGTATTAATCCCAGATCCTTCATATGTTGCTTATATGCCCTGTGTACGATTTTGTGGTGCCAAACCCGTAGCTATTGAATGCAGCGCCGAAGATGGGTTTCGTATCACACCTGAGCATTTAAAGAAAAGTATTACCTCAAAAACCAAGGCATTAATTCTTCCTTATCCCAACAATCCCACCGGCGGAATTATGACCAGAGAAGATCTGGAAGCCATTTCCGAGGTATTGAGAGATACCGACATACTTGTTATATCCGACGAAATTTATGCCGAACTTACCTATGAGGGGAAACACACCAGTATAGCTAACATTCCCGATATGAAAGAACGTACTATACTAATTAATGGTTTTTCAAAAGCATTTGCCATGACTGGATGGCGTTTGGGCTATGCTGCAGGACACCCGGATTTGATCGGTGCTATGGTAAAGATTCATCAGTATACTACACTGTGTGCACCCATAATGGCCCAGGTAGCTGCCCTGGAGGCACTTAACAAGGGCTTTGAGGATGGTTTTGCTTCGGTGGAGTACATGGTACGCCAATATAACAGGCGGCGGAAGGTAATAGTAAACGGTTTTAGGGAGATAGGGTTGGACTGCTTTGAACCTATGGGGGCGTTTTATGTTTTTCCATCTATCAAAAAAACCAGAATGACATCGGAGGAGTTCTGCGAAAGACTCCTTATGGATCAGAAGGTAGCTGTTGTTCCCGGAACGGCATTTGGTTCCTGTGGTGAAGGCTTTATCAGATGTTCGTATGCTTATTCCATAGAAAATATTAATGAAGCTTTAAAGCGTATTGGTAATTTTATAAAAAAACTATAAGATTATACCACTTCTTCTACTGGTCTTCCTTCTGTGTCGGTGATTTTGCCGTCGATTATTAAATATGCATCCCCAGCTCTTAAAGCTTCGATAAAATGCTGGCTGTCTTTTATCCGGTAACGGAAGGCTACACCTCCCAGGCCAGCCAAGTCTGTACTATGAATATCGGTACCGGATATTCGTATCAGATGGGGATGCTTTAAAGCCAGTCTCCATGCCAGATGATTGTTGTTATTGGGGGAATCCGATGTGGTATTATTAACTTCCACTCCATCCACAAGATGAGGTCTGGGTCTTGGAGGATAAAGAATATATTCTGCTTCCCTGTATGGATGTGCATGAACGAGCAAGCCGCCGTTTTTCCGCACCTGCTCGGAATATTTCTTGAGGGGAAACCTGTCAATATTCGGATGGGCGAGTAAGAATTCCCTATCCAGATTATAAGTTAAAAAGTCGGCCGAATAAGGATTTAAGGTAAATTCCCATCCGAAAAATACATCCAAACCCAGCTTTTCTCCTTCCTTTTTTGCGTTCTCATATCCTCGCATAAATAAATCTACTTTTTGTTCCCAGTTCAGTTCTCTGGGAATAGCGCAATTTCCGTTAAAAAAATGGTCGGTTACAAAAATACCGGTGTAGCCAGCCTTTTTATATGCTCTGGCCATCTCCGCTCCCGTATTGATGGCACATTTGCTAACCTCAGAAGTATGAAGATGGGTTTCATATTTATAAAACATTACTTACCTCCTATAAAAAACCGGCGATTCAATAGATGCCGGAAACTTTATGTCTAATGGCAATCCATGATAATTATATTCAACATTATTATAAAAAGTCAAACAGTGTAATAGCGTTTATTTTACCTAGGAACCAAACAGCAGATTTAGGTTTTATTTATCCTTAACTAAGAGTATAGTATAGCTTATAGGAGGGTCATGTTTAAACAAAAGTTAATATAAGTAGTTTAGTCCCAATATCAGAAGCTAATCAAAATTTTTCTAAAGTAGCTAGATTAGTAGATGAAAATGGGGTAGCAATGATCTAAAAACAATGTTTTTCGTTATGTATTACATACAATATGGCCAGTTACAAAATGAAGAAATAACGGATGACAAAGAGATTGATGAGGCAGCTAAGAAAGTGTTATTCAAACATATGAAGGCTTTGGAGGAATTAGCAAAATCAAAAGGTTAACTAAGAATCATCCATTTATTGATGGAAATAAACGGATAGGAATTTTGGCGATACTAGTTTTTCCTGAAATCAATCGCATTGAGATTTCATGTACAGATGAAGGATTGATTAGACTGGAACTCGGTCTAGCCGATGGTTCAATAGATTACAAAAATCTATTAAAGTTGGATAATAGACCATTTTTGTTAATATCGGCATTTTGCACACTATATACGTGGAAGAATTAAATAAGGACAAAATTAGATGCATAATATTGGAGATTATAAAAATTTATTGTTTATGGAAAATAAAAATAAATTAAGAAAGATTTTAATAAATGGATATAATCAGGAAAAAATGAGATAAAATGGAATTTGACTATACGGTTAAGTTATCTTAATAATTATAATGACAAGATATATATGGTATGGTTAAAACTATTGTGTATTAGATTTATTCCTTTAGGTTTATAACATGATATACACAGCATTCCACATATTAAAAATAGAAACATAAATTTATTAAAAAATAAACATTAGTCTACAAAACAAATCGATTAAGTCTATATAATGGTGTAAAAAGAAAAATAATAAGTTGAGCCA
>ERZ773359.2147-NODE-2147-length-25632-cov-448.823161_pt1 | contig 25632 bp, 22 predicted proteins | sample MGYA00374955_ERZ773359 | MGnify/ENA primary metagenome ERZ773359 (study PRJEB29098, sample SAMN04486028) | biogas fermenter metagenome | study: EMG produced TPA metagenomics assembly of the Biogas fermentation microbial communities from Germany - Plant 4 DNA1...
GATAAATTATTATCATTAGAGTAAGAAATAACAAATATACTTGCTATAAGTACAAGTATAGCTAAAATTTTGGACAGATACTTTCTGTCTGATAAATTTTGCAAGCAATAAACAAAACTTATAGCTACTATTAACATACCACCTTTACCAAATGTAAGTACAAGGCCTACAAGTAGAAAAAACAAGCAAATATATCTTTTAATATTATTAAATAGTATCTTATTAAACAAAACTATTGGTATAGCAAAAGCAAATATTTGGCCTAATGCAACAGGGTCGACTATAAAGGAAACCATACGTCTAAAAGCTTTATTAAATACATAGAATAAATCAAAAGTATAGAAGTTCAAAGGTAAACCTCTACCCCCTAAATATGCTTCTTGTCCTTTCTTCTCTATATAATTTAATATTCCAAGTCTATGCCATAGATCATCTCCATAAAGGTATTCAATAATACCAAATATGCTTGTGAATACTAGAATATAAACTACAAATCTTAAATATTTATATATTTGATCGTTTTCCAATTTAATACAACAACCAAAAATAAATAGCAAGAATGGAACAATCAATTGTCTAAACGAGGTAACTCTAGCCATAAAGCTACTACTTGAAGCAAAAAACATACCAATTAGTATAACTATTGATACAACTGCATTTTTTTACTAGCAATTTTATTTTGCTTATTATTAGACTTTATATATGAACAAATAATAACTAGTACTACAAATACCTCTTTAATGAGAACTAATAAATAAAAAACACTTTTACTAATATAAGGTGAAATAATTATTAGAAAAAAGTTTTGAAAAATCAATAGTAGTGTAAAAAAGCAAATAGCTTTATAGCTAATATCAATTACGAAATATACATAGAAAAATAAAAAAGATACTCCTAAAAATGTTACTAATAAAAAGATGAAATTATTGTTAATTATAATCATATTGAAAATTAATGTAATAAACACAGCAATACTAGCAGCAATAATTTTTACTAAATTTTTTCTTTTTTTTATATCATATAGCATATTAACCATCCTATTGTTCAAACTCATGAATGTTGATTAGATTTATTAATTAATAAAGAATAAATATTATAAACCTTAGATGCTATTTCCGGCCAGCCAAATTTATCATTAATAATTTTATAACCATTTACTCCATACTTATCAAGTTTTTCCTTGTCATTTATCATTGAAAGAATTGCATTACTTAGACATTCCACATTATCAGGTGGAACTAATAGACCTGAAATCTCATTTTCAACAACCTCTTTAAAAGCTCCAACATTTGTTGCTATAACAGGTTTTTTATATGAATATGCAAGTTGAACAACACCACTTTGATAAACATTCTTATAAGGTAATATAACTACATCGCTACTTCCAAAATAATATTTAACATCCTGATCAGCGATATACTTTATATCACCTCTTATAAAATCAGTTAATCCATTTTCATTAATTAATTTATCATATACTTCAAAATTATCATCCCACACTTTACCTGCTATCACCAGTAATACATCTTTTCTTTTATCACAAACTTGTTTCATTGCCTTTATTAAAACATCTAACCCTTTAACTTTCTTAATTTGACCAAAAAACAATAATATTACTTTATTTTCTGGTAAATTCAAATATTTTCTTGCATCATTCTTTTTCACTTCCTCAACATAATCCACAAAATTCCCATGCGGAATATACACTGTTTTACTCTGTAGATTTTCTATGTCAGGAAACAAATTTAGCAATTTTGTTTTATTTACCTCTCCTTGAACTATAATAGAATCAGCTATTTGATATATTTTTTTATGATATTTATAATCATAAAATTTCGTATTAAATGGCAGTATATCGTGAATTGTAACAAGAATCTTAATACCTAATTTTTTTGCTTTGCTTATAAAATAATAATCTATTGGTGATAATAAAAACCATTGTACGTGTAGTATATCTATTTTCTTCTCCTTAATTAAGCTAATAACTTTTCTCCAAGCAGATATGTAATTTATACCTTTAGAAATCTTATTGCTGTCTTCAGTAGAGTTAAACCATTGCTTATAATCAATTTTACACTCATTCATATCCTTCTTTTGATCGTTTATTAGTATTAAATCCACATCATTATTAACTAACTGATTACAAAGACTAAATGTATATTTATAATTAACTTTACTAATTTGATCTATAATAACAACTTTCATAACTCTTCCCCTTAAAAATCAAAAAGTTTTCATCTTTTCAGAACCATTTTAACTTAAAATTATAATAATAGATAAAGTTACTTACAAGAAATTTCTTTCATATTCTCTGCAAATAAATTCCCAACTATATTCGTCATTTATTCGACTCTTAGCTAATTTTGAATAACGCAATCTGTCCTCTTCTGATATATTATCTGTTTCATCGATCAACTTACTTAAGTTGTTATAATCTTTATTAAAATATAATGCAGAATCTCCTGCTACTTCTTTATTAAAAACTACATCAAATAGCAAATTCAAATCTGTACTAGCTAATGCCTCTAGTAAAGAAGGATTTGTTCCTCCTACTTCATGTCCATGAATATAAGCAAAAGCTTTTTCTCTAATCTTTTTTAGCAACTCTCCATCATATACAGTGCCAACAAACTTTATTCTTTTATCCTTATCGAACCCTGTTTTATTGAGCAATTCATTATAAAAGTTATTCTTTTCAACGTTTGTTATTATAACAAGGTCTTTCTTTGTTGAAGAAGCTATAAACTCTCTTATCATAGTTTCATAGTTATTTTCTGGTACAAACCTACCAACTATCAAATAGTAGTTTTTAGGTTGTACATTGAACTTTTTGCACCAATTAACGAACTTTTCATCCTCATCTTTTAACTTAGATTTCGTAACATCAGCTCCATAGGCAATAAATTTAGTTTTTGGATTATACTTTTTATAATCATTAAGTATATATTTTTCTATACCTTTAGAATCACATATAAGTAAATCTGCATGTTTAACCATCAATTTCTCGGATAATTTCCAATATCGTTTTATGGCAGCATTCCATTTGCTTCGTTTCCACTCATGTCCATCAGGATTTACAAATATCTTTACTCCAAGCTTACTTGCTATTTTTTTATAATAAGCCATAAAAGGACCTATTCTACAAGCTAATATATAAATTATAGAATTTTCTAATTTGCTTCTCTTTATATAATCTAGAGAAGCTCTTAAAGCTTTAATATCATAGATGATTGCTTTTGCACTACCAATGTCGCTAACCTTCACATTGAAACATCTAGCTCCATTATATTCAAATTCCTTGTCATTATCACTCAAACAAGCTACATGGTACTTTATTCTTTCATCTTTTTTGTATTCAGTGAGTTTTTCTACAAAAGTTTCAAATCCACCATACTTTGCAGGAATTCCTTTTGAACCTATAATAAAAACATTTACCACTAATATCCACCTCTATATAATTAAGTAACTACACCTCGTTTAAAAATTCCTTAACACTTGAATTCTTTCTATCTTTATCTGATAACAAAACCTCATCAATCCCTTCTAATGGCCACTCAATACCTATATCCTCATCACACCATAAAATTCCACCTTCATCCTCAGGATGATAAAACTCCGTACACTTATAAGCAAATTCAGCATAATCTGATAGCACTAAGAAACCATGTGCAAAGCCTTCTGGTATATAAAACTGCTTCTTATTTTCCTCTGATAGAATTAGTCCATACCATTTTCCAAAGGTCTCAGAATCCTTTCTTATATCTACAGCCACGTCAAAGACTTCACCCTTTAATACCCTAACTAATTTCCCCTGAGGATATTTCTTTTGGAAATGAAGTCCTCTTAATACACCCTTTTTTGATGCAGACTGATTATCCTGTACAAAAACCATGTCCAAGCCTGCCTCTTTAAAGTCATTGTAATTGTAAGTTTCCATAAAATAACCTCTATGATCTCCAAAGACCTGAGGTTCTATAATGTATAAGCCCTTTATAGGGGCCTCTGTAAATTTAAACTTGCCCAAAGTTCTCCCCTACTTTCCTTCATACATCTTCTTATAATAGTTAGCGTACTCTCCTGAAGTAACTCTTTCCATCCATTCCTTGTTATCTAAATACCACTGTATGGTCTTAACTATTCCATCCTCAAAGGAAGTTTCAGGATACCAGCCTAGCTCCTCCCTTATCTTTGTAGGATCTATACCATATCTTCTATCATGTCCCTTTCTGTCTTCTACAAATTTTATTAAGTCTTCTGTAACCTCTGTATCTACATTTTTATTTATATAGTCTATTACTGTTTTAACGATGGCTATATTGGTTCTTTCATTATGTCCACCTACATTATATACTTCACCTAATCTGCCATTGTTTATTACCATATCTATAGCCTTACAGTGATCTTCAACATAGAGCCAATCTCTTATATTCAAACCATCTCCATACACTGGTAAAGGCTTCTTATTTAAACAGTTATTAATAAGTAGTGGTATTAGCTTTTCAGGAAATTGATATGGTCCATAGTTGTTTGAGCATCTTGTTATATTTACAGGCATCTTGTAAGTATCCCAGTATGCCTTAACCACCATATCTGCTCCAGCCTTACTTGAAGAATAAGGACTATGTGGATCTAACGGTGTAGTTTCCATAAAGTAGCCAGTCTCTCCTAGGCTACCATAAACTTCATCAGTAGAAACCTGAAGATACTTCTTTCCTTCTTTAAAGCTATCACCGGCTTCCCAAGCATTTTTAGCAGCATTCAATAATGTAACTGTTCCCAAAACATTGGTCTTAACGAATACCTCTGGCTCTTTTATACTTCTATCCACATGAGACTCTGCAGCAAAGTTTACTACATAATCTATATCATATTTATCAAACAAGCCTTCCACCAAAGACTTATCGCAAATATCTCCTTGAACAAAGATATAGTTTTCCTTGTTTTCCACAGTCTTAAGATTTTCTAAGTTACCTGCATAGGTAAGTTTATCTAAATTAATTATTTTTATGTCTTCATATTTATTAAGCATATATATAATAAAGTTTGATCCAATGAATCCTGCACCACCAGTTACTAAGTATGTTTTCATATCCCCTTCACTCCTCAAATTCACTTCATATTAATACGATTCTTTTATGAAAAGATTGCTATTGCTCTTCTTCAGCAACCCTTATAAGGTATTTTCCATAGTCTATTTTAGCTAATGGCTCTGCTAATCTTAAAAGCTGTTCCTTGTCTATAAAGCCTCTTCGATACGCGATCTCCTCTATGCAAGCCACATACAGTCCCTGTCTTGTTTGAACAGCCTCAACAAAGTTTGCAGCATCCAGCAAACCTCTGTGGGTTCCTGTGTCTAACCAGGCCATTCCTCGGCCAAAAAGTTCTACCTTTAGCTTTCCCCTTCTCAAATATTCGTTATTCACGGCTGTTATCTCCAATTCCCCTCTAGGAGAAGGCTTTAAATTTTTTGCTATTTCTACTACATCATTATCATAAAAATATAAGCCGGGTACTGCATAGTTGGATTTAGGTTTCTCCGGCTTTTCCTCTATACTAATTACATTTCCTTTACTATCAAATTCTACTACACCAAATTCACTTGGATTGCTTACATGATATCCAAAAATGGTAGCTCCATCTCTTTCAGAAGCCCTCTTTAATCTCTCAGAAAAACCATATCCATAAAACACATTGTCTCCTAAAACAAGGGCTACCTTATCCTTACCGATAAACCTTTCCCCTACTAAAAAAGCATCTGCTAATCCTCTAGGTTCCTCTTGTACAGTATAACTAAAATTTACTCCTATCCTACTACCATCGCCTAAAAGTTCCTTAAAGCAATGTATATCTCTTGGTGTAGATATAATCAGAATATCCCTTATCCCCGCCAACATTAAAACAGACAAAGGATAGTAAATCATTGGTTTATCATATATAGGTAATATTTGCTTTGATACTGCTATAGTCACTGGATGCAATCTTGTACCTGAGCCTCCAGCAAGAATTATTCCTTTCATTCAGAGTCCTCCTATTTATAAACTACTTGGCGTTCTTATCTCCAAACAATACAAAAAAGGTTTTAAATATCAGCTTTATATCAACCCAAATGCTTCTTTCTTCTATATATTTAATATCTAACTCCATCCACTCCTCAAAGCCAATGCTGTTTCTACCCATCACCTGCCAATAACAAGTTAAACCTGGTTTGGCTAACAGCTTTAGCTTATGATAGTCGCTAAATTGCTCCACTTCACTTGGAAGATTAGGCCTCGGTCCTACTAAGGACATATCTCCTTTTATAACATTAAACAATTGAGGGAGCTCATCAATACTTGTTTTTCTAATAATCTTTCCTACTCTTGTTATTCTAGGATCATCTGTCATTTTAAACATTGGTCCTGACATTTCATTTTGGTCCATTAACTTTTCCTTCAGCTTTTCTGCATCAGCTACCATAGAACGGAATTTATACATTTTAAACAGTTTGCCGTTTTTCCCCACTCTCTGCTGAGAAAAAATCACTGGTCCTTCCGACTCTATTTTTATTGCTATCGCTGTAATTAACATGATGGGAGATAAAAAAATTATTCCTAGAACAGAAAGAAATATATCTGCAAGTCTTTTCACTACAAAATAAACTGTACTTTTTTGCCATTTTACCTCATTAACGCAATTCTCTTGTAGCTTTTCTAATGTGGTCCCTTCCATGAACATCCCCCCAAATCTTAAATTTCGAAACTACTCTAAACTATTATACATAAATGTTCGTCTTATTGCAAAGGTTGATTATAGTTAGTATATTTAAAATTTGTTAATTGTATCCTCTTCTCGTTTTTTATATTTTTTGAACTGTTTATTCAGTCAACATTATTTGCTTTTATTCGACATTTTACTGCATTTATTTTTTTGTGACAAATGATGCTTTCATTTACATTTTTAAATTACATTATATATTCTTTCAACTTTTATACTTAAAATTCTATGTAATCTTTTTCAGTTTTTTTGCAATTTTCTAAAGTGTTAACAGATTGTTTACATTTCGCTCATCAGTATTTATTTTCTTTTTTTCATATCCTCTTTATGGTAACTTTCATAATATTCCTTATAATCATTCCTCACCTTATTTAGCACACCCCCCAGAATATTAGCATTTACATTCTTCAATAGCTCAATGGCCCTTTTACATTCATCCTTCTTACTTTCTCCACTGCTCACTACCAATATTACCCCTTGGCAGACTGCCGCCATAATCTGAGCGTCTGTCACCACTGTTACTGGAGGACTGTCAAGAAAAATATAGTCGTAGTCCTTCTCAATAAGATCTAAGGCATTACTGAAATATTCAGTATTTAATATTTCTGCCGGATTAAAGACAACTTTTCCAGCAGTTATTATATAAAGATTTTCAGAATGTTTTTGAAGTACTTTTTCATAACTAGTGCCCTCTAAAATCATATTTCCCAACCCTACAGTGTTTTTCATAGCAAAACACTTATGAATTGACGGCTTCCTTAAATCGCAGTCTATTAGTATAACCCTCTTACCGGTTTGGGACATTGAAAAGGCAAGGTTACTAGCAGTTATACTTTTACCTTCACCAGGCACAGGGCTAGTTATTAAAATCCTTTTTATATTCTCATCCTTCGTAGCAAATTGAAGATTGGTTCTTAAGGTCCTATAAGCTTCAGCAATTACAGACCTGGGCCTATTGCCAACCACCAAAGGTATCATACACTTCTCCCCATTTCTTTCAACTTTATTTTCACACTTAACCAATATATGTTAACAACTGGCCCTATATGATGAATTTTCGTAAAAGCTTTGTAACATCTTGCTTTCATGGTATTGTAAACCTTTAAATACCTTTACAAGCCTGATGAAATGCGATATAATTCTATATAATAGATGTACTTACTATGTATAACAATTACTTCATAACTATGTAGATAAGTGATTGTACCAATTTTATTATTTTTAATTAAAAGGCGGTGGTACCATGAACAAAAACAAAATCGCTTTTGTAATAGCAGCAGTAGTAGCTTGTTCAATTTTTGCCATGCGACTCCATTACAACAACAAAATAGCTAAAGCTGCAACAAACAGTAAAATTTCTACTACCGACAATCCTTATAAAAGTAACCTTTGGGAGGATTCTGAGAAAAAGGATGCAGAAGCTCCAGCCTCGGAAACAGATACTTCAGAAGAAAAAGTAGACAACTCTGATATAGAAAATAAGGAAGAAACCCAAAATAACGAAGACAGTAACACAGGTTCAGATAATGATTCACAAACTACCAGTGATGATAATAAAAAGCCTACAAATACACCTAATACTCCTACACCGCCTTCACAAGGGCAAACCAATAATAATAGCGAAACTGGAGGAAGTAATCCTTCTAATAATGGCGGAAAGTCTTCTAGTGGAACTGGTACAAGCAGCCCTCCATCGAATAATCCAACGCCTAATGGAAATGGAGGTGCTAACAGTGGAGATAATGGTTCTAACACTGATACAGAAAATCAGCAACCACCATCAGATTCCACAACACCTTCAACACCTGATGACACAGAAAAGCCTAATGATCAGCAGCCTTCTGACAACACTGGAGATAATGGCAATTCCAATTCAGGCGGTGGCTCAACAGAGCCCACTAAGCCTGATACTGTTCCAGGCAGTGGAACCTCATTCAATCCGCCAGCAGATGACACCCCTTCCGATGATGTAACAACTGATTCTAGTAATGAAGGTTAAATATTACAGCAACAAATTAATCATTAAATAAATCCTCTGAAACTCAATAGCTAAACAGCTAAAATAATTGGCAGCTTACCCTGCCAATTATTTTTTAAAAAAAAATTTTTATTTTACCCGATAAACTTACCTCCAATTGCATATATAATATTCAGAACATATGTTTGGAGGTTGATAAAATGAATCACTATGAGATGGAAGCTGCTGTAAAAAGAGCGAAAAATGGAAGCAAGGAGGAACTTATTAAAATACTTGATCATTTTAAAGCTTACATATATAAAACTGCCAGTAGGTATAGCATAAAGAACTTCGATATGTACGACCTACTTCAAATAGCCTACGTAGCTCTAATAAATGCCGTGGCAAAATACAGGGTAGGCTCTAACACCTTTACCTCCTATGCGATGATAAGCATCCAGAACGCTATTAAACTAACCTTGAGAGATAATGCAGGAAGCAGTAATGAGGTTAGCCTAAACGCCCCAATGGATTCCGAGGATGGGGATTCTATAGAATTTTTAGAAATGTTAAAAAACGATGAGGATATAGAAGAAAAGGTTATTCAAACCTTGCAATACGGTTATCTTCGAAAGGCCATCGCCAAGCTCCCCTCTGATGAACAGGAGCTGATAATTATGGTATATTACCATAGATGTCCCTTAACAGTTTATGCAAAAAAGAAGAATATTAGTTATTTAAATGCTCTAAGAAAACGGGACAGGATATTAGAAAAGCTTAAAAGAGTGCTAAAATAGCCCTCTGCCGCAATCAGCGCTAGTTGGCTTAGGTAACGGGGTTACGACCGCTAGCGGATATGGGCTGGCAACTGTGAACTGACGGCCATGGAATGGCGACCATGGACTGGTGGTCATAGTATGGTAAATAGTCTGTGTTATTGTATTCTACCATCAAGTATCTATCATCTATCCTATGATATCTGTTCTCTGGCATACTGCCTTTTCTCCACCATGTTGCTTTGTTTTAAAATAGTGTTGACGAATGTGAGTTTGTAGTAGCAACACTTCTTTGAAACAAAGCTACATAGTAAAAAACTCCTATTAGTACTCCTTATGATTATCTGCTAAATGTTAAGTATTTTAATGGAAAGGTCAGAATGTTGATTCCTAATACTATTAAAAGAGCTAAGTTGCTACTACTTATAGTAGCCTCATAGCTCCTTTTGCTATTCTATATCCTTAATTACTTTTGCAGGTACTCCTGCCAAAACTTTATTTTTTTCTACATCCTTAAGAACTACAGCTCCTAATCATGTCTTAAGATTACTCATTTATCAAAATTGCCATAGTTTGAGTAACTAGCAAAACTATAGTCCTTTTTTCTTAATAACCGTATTAGACTAATATACTGGTTATATAAGAATTTCATATTATCACCCACTTATTTAAATTCGGCGGCAAACTTTTCTGCTAGTTTCTCATATGTATAGTGGTCTATTACATAATTAATAGATTTTTCTTTTATTTCGTTAATCTGATCCTGATCTAATTTAACTACCTTTTCTATAATTTCAGCTATGGATTCAGGATTTTCAGCTTCTGCTTGAAAGGAAACCTTACTGTAATGCAATGGACTGTGGACAGTATCTAAAGCATTAATAATAGGTTTTCCTACCAGCATGTAATCATATATTTTGTTAGGAGACATTCCGTACTTATATAGCTTGCTTTTTTTGCTTCCTATATAAAGTGCGTCCATTACTGAAAGAGTATTATGTATTTCCTGCTTTTTTATGGAGCTAAAGAAATACACCCTCTCCAAATTTGCTTTCTCCTTATAATCAACCATGCTTTCCTTTTCAATACCGTCACCAATTATTATAAAGGCGATCTTTTTATCCTTTAAAAGTTCTGCTGCCTTTATTAAATCCATAATAGCATTAGAAATAGAAATTCCACCTGCGTAGCCTACTACAAAGTATCCTTCACTGTGAAGCTGATCCACTTTGGCTTTTATTTCCTCATTTGCTGGTGGTAGCTTGCTAGTGTCTGTAGACACAACCCCATTTTGCACTGTAACAATTTTTGTATCTATATTTAATGTATCCACATACTCCTTTATATTAGGCAATATTGAAACTATACAAGCTGAGTTTTTATAGGCAGATTTTTCTGCTGCGGCCATGGCCCTAATGAAAGGATGATTTTTGCTATAGCCTCCAAGCTCCATTGGAGTTAAGGGCCATAGATCATGAACCTCATGGATAAGCTTAGCATTAGCAAGCTTTGCAATTTTCTGCCCTGCATAGGTATCAAAAGGATAGGTTGACGAACAGATAACCACATCTGGCTTATATTTTTCCGCCATATATTTTGCCCGTCTTTTTAGCTTAGATACAAACTGTACCATGCTAATGATTCTGGCAACTCCATTTCCTTGGTATCTGTTTGTCTTTATCCAACAATAGTTTATACCTTCCACCTTAGTTTCCTCAAAGTCCTTACTTATTTCTGGATTCAGCTTTCTAAGATGTGAAAAATCTGCTGCAACGATTGTTGTATTATATCCTTTTTTACTCCATTCTCTGGCCATATAAAAAGGTCTAAATTCCATTCCATGTATGTCTGAACCTGCATAATGATCAATATATAAAATATTCATATTTACTACACCAGTCCTTGTATTTAGTTTTGTAAAATTAACAATTTATGTATATTGCATTCTCCATTATACTCTAATGAATTCCATTTGTCTATAGCGTCCCATGTACGGTAATTATGATTCACTAACACAAAAACAAAGCTGAGTTACTACATAATATAGGCTCAGCTTTGTTAAATGTGGTTTTTAGTTAACCTTCACACTAATTATTCCAATTTTATTTTTACTAACAATAACCCTATAAACTGCCGTTTGCTTCTTAGTATTACTCTTTCCTGCCTTTGTTTCCTCTAGCTCCTGAGAAACCTTTATATCAAATTGCTGATTTCCCAGGTAATTTGTGTCCTGTATTAAGAAACTGGTGAAATTAATAGTAGTATTATCTTTTTTGTAACTATCAAGCTGTTTCTTTATTTCATTATAAAAATCACTATCTTTTATTATTAATTGCTCTAATACCTCTATAGTTCTACCGCTGTTAACGGTAATAGGATAAAGAATAGAGAAGTTGTTAACAAGCTCCTCTGCATAAGCGCTGTCAGGCTTAACTGTTTCCTCTGGAGGTTGATCCTCTTTCACTTCATCTTCCTTATTCTCGTCTTCCTTGTTCTCGCCTACAGGCTTTTCCTCTGGCTTTTTTCCATCTTCCTTATCCTTATTTTCGTCTTTCTTATCTCCAGAAGGTGCCTTAGATACATCCTTAATATCTGGCGCCTTTCTATTATTGGTGCTTTGAGTGTTTCCTAAGAGCTTCAGTGCGGCAAAATAGGAGGCCACACCAATAATACATAAGACTAAAATAGTTACTATTATCCCTGCTTTATTCTTTTTCTTTCTTCTCTTCTTAGCCAAGCTCAGCACCTTCCTTTCTCTTAATATATATTATTCTCCAGCACTTAAAGCATAATCATACATCTGAAGTGCATCCTCACACTCATTTATAAATCTACTCTTAAGGCCTTCTAATATTGATGCTTGCTTTGGATTTTTGGGATCATATCCAGAAAAATAAATATTTAATTTTGATCTCTGAGCATAAATTCTTTGTATAATATCTCTTTCATCCCCATTACTTTGCTCTATAGCAACACTTATAACTCCTGGTAAACTTGCAGTAGTTTTATTGGTAGCTCCACCTACACCATGGTGGACCGCGGTAGACCAAACTGCATTTCTAAAGGCAAAGCTATAGGTATTGAAATCTTTATTATATCTTGCATTAAGCGTAGCAATAGCCTTATCATAATAAATCATTTTAGCGAACGCATGCTGAAGCTCATAGAATTCTTTATAGTGATTTGTAGCTAAGGATTTCCATGCAGCATCAAATTTAGCACCATTTTTATTACCATCTGCTACCCAGCCTGCATTCAAAATATCAAATAATTTCTTGTTCTCTCCCTCTAACCAATAGAAGAAGGTTGTTAAGGAACCTTGATTAGTAGAAAACTGCCATGCTCCATAGGACTTTCCTCCCAAGTCCCCTTTAGTGTTAGATATGGTTCCTGGATCACCATTAGACTCATACTTTTCTGATAACACTCCTAGATGATTCCACATTCTATCATCATTTACAACAATGACATAGTAGGCAGATACATATCCTATTTGCTCCTTACTTCCATTTCTGTATATTACCTTGTACCAGGTGGACCCATTATTAGAGGTTCTATCAATAATTTCTAACTTTGTATTCTTTGGTAGAGCTGCTAATATGGCAGTGCTGGTTGAAGGCCCTTGTCTTAAGCTTAAAGTAGTACTTACATCTACTATTCCCACAATTATTGATTCCATATCCTTTTTGCCTCTACCCTCTGTAGTTATAGCATAAAGTCTATTTTCATCCTTTGCATTAATATAGTATATCCAACCAGCATCTACAGACAGCTTGGCCTGTTCTAGGTTAGTAGGAAGCTTTTCTGTACCTATGGCTTTTTTATTTGTACCATCTATATTTACCTTGTAAAGCTGACCATCTGATTTTGAACTATAGTAAATTACATTATCCTTCACATTGATTGTTAAGGCTCCTCCTTCAGTCTTTGTATCAAGGACTTTTGCTATAGCCTTAGTTTTTGTATTAAAGGAATATATACAGTTATCTGTCTTGCTAACATAATAAATAAAGTCCTTTTCATAGGCAAAGGATAATACACTGTCTGCCGTTAATATTTCCTTATTTTGCCCATTTATATCTATTCTATAAAACTTATTATTGTCATTTGCATTGCTATAATATATAGTACCTTTTACTAGTATAAATCTGTCCACTGGATACAAGATAATATCTTTTTTATCCTTTCCGTTTACGTTAAGCCTGTACACCTTTTTGTCTGTTTTAGACTTATAAAAGATATATTGTGATGTTGCAATCAAATTTTCCGCAGCTTCATTGACAATTAGGGTTCGTCCACTTCCATCCGTTTTTAAAGAGTAAATCTTGTTATCCTTTTCATTAATATAGTAAAGTGTGTTACCAACAACATTTAAGCTTACCACACTATCATCACTAATCTTTGTCTTATAATCACCATTAAGCATAGCTTTATATAACCGATTGGAATCCTGAGTATTTCTGTAGTAAATCCAATTTTGACTATAGGCTACTATGGAATGGTTGACTAAATTACCAGAAGAATTACCAATAGAGTAGTAATCATTATATTCTAGGCTAGCGTCGATACTTTTTGACACAATATTCATGTCATATATATCTACTATGCCATCATTATTTAAATCATATTTACTATTTTTTTGATTGTAATACTTCTTTACTTCCTGAAAGTCTAATATATCTACTACTCCATCGCCATTCACATCTACATTATTAGTAGTTGCACGAACCCTAATAACTGAAGTTGATGCCATAATTGCGGAGAGTACTAATACTATTAGTCTTGTTCTTGCAGGAACTTTTTTCATCACCAATTTCACCTCACCCCTTTTTATATAGTCATTATAACATATATTTTGTAATAGTATATAGACTTTTGCTGGATATTGCGCTAGTTTGTAGATGATTACTCCTTGAATAACTGTAAAATTTGTCGACGACCGCCTGAAGGGGTGTGTGATTTACACCATGTTGCTTTGTTTTAAAAAAGTGTTGATATATATTATGTTATTTCCATTTATAAAAATGGGCTATTGTACGATTAACTTAGTTGTTAATTGTACAATAGCCCTTACTTTCGTATGTTTTTATAAGCTCTCATAAAGCTCCTTATATTTTTCAGCACATTTAAGTAGAGAAAATTTGTCAGCATTTTTATAGCAATTTTCACTATATTTTCTTCTTAGGGAATAGTCGCTAATTAAACTATAAAGGGCATCTGCGAAAGCATCCTGGTTTCCTACCTCTACAATGGTTCCAGTAATATTATGTATTAGGGCATCCTCACTCCCCCCTACATTAGTGCATATTATTGGAATGGCTGAGGCTACTGCCTCAATTAGAGATATAGACATTCCCTCATAGTTTGAGGACATAACATATATATCACTTTCTTTAAGAAGCTCCGGAATGTTAGGACAATTGCCTGGCAATGATACATAATTTTCTAAACCGAGTTCCTTCACTAGCCCTGTTAGCATTGGCCTAAGCTCTCCTTCTCCTGCGATGAGTAGCTTAGGTATTGGTATATTGTTTTCCTCTAATCTTTTTACTACCTGTGAAAAGGCTTTTATTAGCATAGCATGATTTTTTTGCTCTACTAAACGTCCTACCGCTAGTATCTGTTTTACTTCTGGAGCTACTACCCTATCAAATTTGAATTTTTCAATATTTATGCCGTTAGTTATTAGTTCTACCTTATTCTTTAGGCCAAGGTTCAATAGCATGCTGTGACAGTTCTTTGATATAGATATTAATTTCTTATTTACATATTTAAAGAAGCATTTCATTAGTATCGGCTTATGTAGGACTGTATTATGGACAGTCTGAACAACTTTTGCACCACTTCCTAACAGTGCCATAGAGGTATTAAAGGATGTTTGCTCCAAATGGGTATGTACTATGTCTGGCTTACTCTTCTTGTATAGCTTGCGAATTGTTCTCCATGTTTTTAAATAGCCTTTGCCCGGACGCTTATCTACGAAATAAACCTTAGTACCTTTGGCTTCCACCATTTCTACGTATTCCTTTTCAGCAGTTTTAAACTTTTGATCGTTGCCTGCAAGTACTTCAGCTCTATAAAAAACCCATAGCTCTGTCTCGAGGTCTAGCTTGTTAAGTTGCTCCAATAAATCTCTTACAAAGATTTCAGCTCCACCAGGATGGCATCTTTCTATAACATGAACTACCTTCATAATTTACCTCCACAAAGTCATTTTGCTTTTCCTCTTAGGGTATCAAAAACCTTTTTAATTATATCCCTTATTAGATATAAGGCTATTAAGGAGAATATTGCAAAAGCTATTCCGTTTGCCAGTTTATTTCCTAGGTAATATACCCACATTACAGCAGCTAATAATACAAAAAATAGCCCTATAAACTTATAATCAAATTTCATAGCCACTGTTTTATTAATAGACCTATATCTTAATATGGTTACAAATAAGAAACCAGCTAGCATTCCTACAGTAGCTGAATTCAGACCTATATAGTCTATGGATAAGAAAACAACTATGGTATTTACTAAGGCACCTGCTAGGGTAGACCAAAGCAATACATTTGTTTTCTTTTCTGCGCAAAATATTGTACCTAAGAAGCTACTTATAGCACTTACTACAGTAAAAAGATAAAATATAGGCAATATTACTGCTGCGTCTGCGTATTGGGAATCTACCATAAAATCAAATATTAATATGGTAAATGGAATTAACACCAGTATGCCTGCTCCTAAAATTCTAGTATATAGATTAAGCCCACTGGTATAATATTCAGACTTTTGCTCACTGTCACTGGCATCAAAGGCTGATTCCTGCCAAGCTAATGTAAAAACAGAGGTAAATAAATTTAAGGCCATTCCAAACTTATTAGCTACAGCATAGTATCCATTATTTTCAGCTCCAAGTCTCCAATAAATTATATATTTATTAAAGGTAGTTAGGAGCCAGAAAGATATAGTATTAACTATTAAGGGTAGACTATAGATTATCATGCTTTTTATAAGACTTTTATCAAGCTTAAAGCCTTTCAAACCCTTGCGTACTGATACACCCGATTCCAGTATCAGTATTACTATAACCATAGAAATGTTGTTTACAATCAATAGGCCGTTGACTCCTAGGTTCCACTTGTGGAGGAAAAGATAACTTAATACTACGGTTAATATGGAATTTACAATACCGGAAAATGCAAAATATATATTTTTACCTAAGCCCCTTGCTGAGTATTGATATGCATATAAGATTCCAGTCAACATTGTATATATAACTATTTGGGTATAATATTTTATGTCAAGATAAGAAGAAGCCACAAAGGCAAGAAAGACCATTATTACAGAAAAAAAGGCAGTAACCACTAGGCCAGTGGTAACTACTTTTAGCTTTCCGTCCTTCTTCTTATGATCAAAGGTAAATCTCAATATTCCATCCCAAATATTAAAAAACACAATAGGTACAATTACAGTACAGGTTGATATGGCTAAGTCATAAAATCCATAATCTGCTGGAGATAAGTTTTTTGTATAAAGAGGAAGTAAAAATATTGTTATTAGCTTCCCTAGAATATTTCCTAATAAATATACTGCCATATTTGCCATAAACTTTCGAGATTTCATAGTTTATCTCCTTTTTCTAAATTATAAATTAGCAAATTGTGATTTCCACTTGTTTATAGCTTCAAAGTTAATGTTTAATTTATATCTAATTTCAGAAGCAATCATAGTATCAAGGGAATCTATTTCCTTTTCGTCACAAACCACTAATCTCGTGTCCTTGGATATTTCCTTTGCCCTGTTGTCCACCGCTACAATAATTGCACGTCTCTTATGTTGCAAGGCTCTAATACCTGCGTGTAGCCTAGTGCCAACATAGTCTATATCCTCTGTAGAATTCAATAACTCGTCATAGCTTTTTAAGCTAGAATTGATTATTTCTATTTTAGGATTATTAGAAAGACTTAAGAAGTACTCATAATCTCCACTACCTTGGGGCCAGAAGTATACCTTCTCGTAATTATGCACTAGGACATCTATTATTTTCTTGTCTCTTTCTTCATTAACTCTATAATCTGTTAGCGTAAATACTACCTCATTACTCTTTTGGGCCTTTATGGTACTACAATGGTCCTCAGTAAGATTCCACATAGTGGGGCATCCTGTGTTAATCACATTGGTGATACCAGCTTCCGCTAGCTTTAGCTTAGTATATTCATCTCTAACGCTATGTTGAAAATCCTTTGATAAAACCTTTTGGAGGAGATTTCGAGTATAGAAGGGTACCTTCTTTTCTTCATAGTTAGCCCAACCTACTCCTAATAAAATAGCAGGCCTTAATTGTTTATATGCAGTGAATCCAAGGTTTTTCCATTGTTGAAAAAGAGGAATTCCCATTAAATTATGCAAGAGGTTTGTCCCTCCAACAAATCTTAATTTGAACTTTTCATAATCCTTTAAGGTTTTTGAACTAGTGGGTAAATGTGTTGGGATATTTACAACAAAAGCCTTCGGAAATACCTCTTCGATGATATTATTTACTGCTTCAGTTATTATAAAATCTCCCTGATTCTTAGAAGCTGCAGAAACATCCATATGCATGATATAATGCATAGTACCACCTCCTCATATATTAATTGTTAGCTTTCTTCCGCTTGTTTATGCTTAGATGTACATTTCGTCATAAAGCTAGGAACCTTCATATTTTCACTTGATTTAAATATTGAATAGGCCACAAAAGGTACGGTAAATGGATATGTCAAAGCGTTAGAAGAAATACAAGTTATTAAAATTGCAAATACTATACTAGAGGTTAGTAAATCCTTATTTATAAAAGCTGCGAAGAAAATCCAACCGAAGATAATTAGATATAATAAGGCCGATAATACTCCACCATTATGAAGTACTGTAGTTATTTGTCCGTCTCCTACAAATTCATCCTCTAATGGTGTTAATCCTACACCAAATAACCAATTATCCTTAAATACCTTCATTGCGCTGTAAGTTATTCCACTTGTTTCTTCATCACTTTCAATTATACCTTCATTTTTATCTATACCTTCATTTTTATCATCCTGTCCTGCTAATAAGTCACCTACCCCTGCATATCTACTTGATAGGGAGTTTATTGGCTTCAAAATCATAGAATAATAATATCTAGCAGTACTTTTACCTTTTGCCGGTACTATAAAATAGGTAACACTATATGCAAATATAACCACTAGTAAAATTACAGCAAGGGAAATTATGTCTTTTTTCTTTTTATCAGACTTAATAATAGTATAAACTAAAGCAAAGCCCATATAAAGCAGAACACCTATCATCAAGGTTTTTGTTAAGCTAAGAACACCTATTACAGCAGCAACAAATATACCAATAAGCATTTTATTCTCTTTCTTATCATCCTTTATATATAAGGAAATTAGGGTTGAAATAAGCAATAAGCAAGTCGCTCCTAGTAATACTGGAGAATAAAAGGTTCCGTTAAATCTTAAGAAAAATCCTAGCTTCCCAATAGTATCAAGAGGTGCTGTTCTTCCTGAAGAAGCATAAAAATTGTAGGTTATATAATAAGCTGTATCATAAAAGAATCGCTGACCTATTACAAATACCAAATTAACTATTAGAAATATGCTTAAGATCTTGATTAATGCTTTTCTTGCCCCCTCTTGACCCATAATACTAAAGATTATTGCCAAGAGAGTAACTGCAAAAATATAATTTAGTTCCCCTGCTAAGGAAACTATTCCTGCAGTAAGCTGTACATTACCATTTATGAACCATCCTAATAAGTAAATAACTACCACCGCAAGCATGGTAAATAAATATGCTAAAATTGAAAATTGTAATTTGATTCTTCCTTTTAATAAATCATAACCTATAAGAATAAATAAGCATAATGTTAGAAAATAGACACTATTAAAGGCTGATTCTCCAATTTTAAAGTTCGGCATCATTAGTAAATATATTCCAGATAGTATTGCAACTAAGGAATAATTTTTTCTCTTGTAAAAAAGGGTTATTAAACAGCATGTTATGAAAATTAATATATTGTTTATCATATTCTACCTCTCACCATCTAAAATTATATTAAAACAACTAATTTTCAAATAAATTAACCAATTTTTCTACTACATTTACAATATAAAATTCTTCATATACTCTTTTGTACCCATTTTCTCCTAGCCTTTTTCTTAATTCTGTATCTTTAATAAGGCTTTCTATTGCATCTGCCAATTGCTTTGAATCCTTTTGTTCTATCAAAACACCACAATCATCACTTAGTAGCTCCGGAATACCACCAGTATAGGTAGATATTACCGGTATTTTAGCCGCCATAGCCTCCATTAGTGAAACAGGTATACCCTCCTTTTCTCCACTATCAGTTACGATACTTGGTAACACAACACAATCCGCCTCTCCATCAGCGTACTTTTGCAGCAATTGATCATGTCCCAGCAGACCACCAAAGATAATGTTTTTCTCTAGCCTTAATTCCTTAACCTTTTCTGTAAATGTTGCTTCTAATGGTCCACCGCCATAAAGGTTACATCGAATATCATAGCCTTTTTGCACCAAAGTGTTTATTGCTTCTATTAAATAAATGTGTCCCTTTTTTTCAACGAAGTTTGCTGGAGTAATAATGTTAAAGCTAGATCTGTCCTCTTTGCTCTTACCTTCAAATTTAGGCATATCAACACCAACATGTATTTTAACACACTTATCTACATACTCCTTGCATATAAGTTCCAATATTTCTTGCTTTCCAGGCTCATCTATAGCCCTGATAAACTTAGCCTTTCTAACCTTTTCATTCAGCATATTGTTATCTGCTATATCCCACCTGTGAGCTGTGATACTGAAAGGGATTCCAGTTATGGTTGATGCTATATAGCCTACAGTAGAAGAAGTTGAAGCCCAATGACAGTGTATATGCTCAACATTATTCTTTTGAATTAGTTGAGCTGTTACTAGCCCCTTTGGAAAAACCGCTAGATTTTTTATGATTTTTTTAGGTCCATTGGACTTAGTTAGTATATTACCAAGTACTTTTATAGCCTTCACTGGATGTTTAACCATCTCAACTAAGCTTTTATAGAATACTTGAAAATTGTAAAGAGGAATTTTTATTGTTTGCTTTCCCACAAGCTGAGCCTCTTCACCCTGTGCTAATTTATTTTCTGGCTTAACTGGTATTACTATAACCTCATGACCCTTTTTATTAATGTTTAATATTTCAGGAGGAATAAATTGCTCCCCTGGACCATAAGGAGATTGTGCTGTTATGTAGCAAATTTTCATAAAAACACCTCATTATTTTTTTATACCTATCATATCTTCTGTTGAGAAGTTATCAAGAGGGAATTTAACTGGCAATCCTGTCAATCTTGATTTATATGCCGCAAGAATTATAGACAGTCCCTTTTTACCTTCTTCTCCATTAATATATGGTTCCCTGTCTTCTTTAATAGCATTAATCATATCTTTAAATAAGGGTGTATGCCCAAAACCGTATACTGTATCCGGATCACTTTCCTGGGCCTTTAATATTTCTTCTTCACTATCCTTTCCGTCAGCAAATCTCCAATTTTCCACCCTATTTACAGCAATACCTCCTATGCATACCGTTCCATTTTCACCAAATATACTTAAGGTTTCTTCTAGGTTTTTAGGATATACACAAGCAGTTCCTTCTACCAAACCTATAGCACCATTTTTAAATCTGATAATGATAGCACCATAGTCTTCTGCTTCAATATTTCTTATGAAGGTATCACATTGGGCATATACCGTATCAATCTCTCCACCTAGCATCCATTGTAATAAATCTATATCATGGATGCATTGATTCATTAAGGTACCGCCATCCTGCTTCCAAGTACCTCTCCAAGGCGCTTGGGTATAATAATTCTCATTTCGATTCCACAATATCCTTGCAGTACCACTAATTATCTTACCAAATCTATTATCCTCTATAGCTTTTCTAAGCATTTGAATTGGCTTATTAAATCTATTTTGATGGCTAACACATAATTTTACATTATTCCTTTTAGCACAGGCTATCATTTCATCAGCATCATGTATAGACAAAGCCATTGGTTTTTCAACTATTACATGGATCTTCTTATTCATGCAATAAATAGCTATTTCAGCATGATAGCCACTTTCTGTAGCAATACTTACTACATCGATACTTTCCTTCTCAATCATTTCCTTAAAATCGCTGTAAACAGCTAGCTGAAGGTCTTCTCCCATTTTAGCGAGGTACTCTTCCCTCCTTAGCTGGGCCTTTTCTATGTCTACATCACAAGTGGCAACTAATACAGCTTCTTCTTTATTATTAACAAGAGCCTCTACGTGCTTGTAGGAAATCCTACCACAGCCTATTATAGCAAACTTTAGCTTACCCATTAATTCCACTCCTTGTTTTATCTTTTATATGCTTTAATTTACACAAGTATATTGCTTATCCTGTGACCACCAACAATAAAATTCAACAGGACATTCACCACAGCTATAAGCAGAAAACAAGCCCTGTAGAAAGGGCTGATATAATTGCTTCTATAACTTGTATATCTTATCTCTTCCGTTCTTCACATCTTTAGTGGCATTTCTTGTGTCATAAATTATACTTGCTCTTTCAACAATTTCTTCATATGGATAGCAGCTGTGATTAGTGGTTATTATAACAATATCTGCTTTATCTATTTCATCCTGCCACTTTACAGTATTGTATAATTCACCATTATGTTTAAAGGTGTCTATATAAGGATCGTCAACCACAACCTCCGCTCCATTTTTCATTAAATGTTCCATAACCTTTAAAGCTGGAGATTCCCTATAGTCATCTATATCATTTTTGTAGGCAACTCCTAAAAGAAGAACTTTTGAACCATTCATTGCTTTCTTTTGCTTGTTTAAAAGCTTCATAGCGTTGTCAACAACAAACTCTGGCATATAGTCGTTTATTTCTGCTGAAGTTTCTATTAATCTTGTATGATAATCATATTCTTTAGCCTTCCATGATAGATACATTGGATCTAGCGGTATGCAATGACCTCCTAGACCAGGACCAGGATAAAAGGCCATGAACCCATAAGGCTTAGTTTTTGCTGCTTCGATAACTTCCCATATATCTATACCCATTCTATTACATAGTATGGCCATTTCATTTGCTAAAGCTATATTAATGTTTCTGAAGGTATTCTCTAGAATTTTCTCCATTTCAGCAACCGCTGGTGATGAAACCTCCATTACGTCTCCTTCAAGAATATTTCTATATAGGGTTGCAGCCACTTCTGTACACGCTTTAGTACAACCACCTACAACTTTAGGAGTATTTTTTGTCTTAAATTGCTTGTTACCTGGATCCACTCTTTCTGGAGAGAATGCGACAAAAATATCTTCTCCTACAGTTAGTCCAGTGTTTTCTATTATTGGTTTAACAACTTCTTCTGTTGTTCCAGGATAAGTTGTGCTTTCCAATACAACTAACATGCCTTTATGTGCATATTTAGCAACACTTTCAGTTGAAGTAATTACATAGGATAAATCTGGCTGCTTATAGATATCAAGTGGTGTTGGTACACATATGCAAATGGCATCCACTTCTTTTACAAAAGAAAAATCGTTAGTTGCTCTAAGCTTTCCACCGTCTACAAGGTTTTTTAGATCATCATCAACTATGTCTCCAATATAATTTTCGCCCTTGTTTACCATATCAACCTTTTTATCTTGAACATCAAATCCGATAACTTCAAATCCAGCCTTCGCCTTCTCAACTGCCAGTGGTAATCCTACATAACCAAGCCCTACTACACCTAGCTTTGCCTTTCTACTTTTAATTTTCTCTATAAGTTCTTCTTTTAATTCTGACATACTTTTACCTCCATTAATCTAAATTTCTTTTATAGGTAGGTACCTTTTTTTGCATTAATTTAAATATTTCTTCTTTATCTAAATTTACAACATTACGGAATTCATCAATACTCTCATTTATAAATTCCATATTATATTCCATAGGCTTTTCTACAAATATCTTTTCATGAGTAGTGCTTGTTAAGGCAACCTCACTCATCAATAATTCCTCGTAGAGTTTTTCGCCTTTTCTCAAGCCAGTATACTTTATTTTTATATCCTCATCAGGCTTTAAACCAGAAAGTATTATGAGGTCTCTAGCTAAATCCGCTATCTTCACTGGCTGCCCCATATCCAAAACAAAAATCTCTCCTCCTGCCGCCATTGCTCCTGCTTGAATAACAAGCTGAGCTGCTTCAGGAATTGTCATAAAGAATCTATTTATTTCTGGATGAGTTACTGTTACAGGCCCTCCTTTGGCAATCTGTTCTTTAAATAATGGAATTACACTGCCATTACTACCTAAAACATTACCAAATCTAACAGCTACAAACTCAGTATCACTTACCTTATCAAAGGCCTGAACCATAATTTCACAGAATCTCTTGGTAGCGCCCATAATGTTAGTTGGGTTAACTGCTTTATCTGTACTAATCTGAACAAATTTATTAACCTTATAATCATTTGCACAAACCAGTAAATTGTAAGTTCCTAAAATGTTATTTTTAATTGCCTCTGAAGGATTATCTTCCATCAATGGCACATGCTTATGAGCTGCTGCATGAAAAACAACATCTGGCTTATAATGCCCAAAAATTTGCTTTAATCTTTCATAATCTCTTATTGAAGCAATAACCACTTCCAGATTAAGGTTTGGATGGTCGTACTTTAACTCCATTTGCAGATTATATGCTCCATTCTCATATATATCTAAAACCAACAGTTTTGATGGTGAAAACTTAGCAATCTGCCTGCACAGTTCTGATCCAATTGAGCCTCCACCGCCAGTTACCAAAACCACTCGATCCTTAACATAGTTACTAATACCTTCAATATTAAGATGAACCTCTTCTCTTCCAAGTAAATCTTCAATATTTACATCTCTAATCTTAGCAATTTCTATTTTGTTATCTATTATCTCGTAGATTCCCGGCAGCGTTTTTAACTTACATTTAGTATTTTTGCATTTATTATAAATTTCCCTCTTTGTTTTATTATCCGCAGAAGGCATAGCAACAATTATATCCGTAATTCTATAATCCTTACATATTTTTTCTATCTTATTTCTATCCCCTAGAACCTTTACTCCTTTTATTTTCCTACCTATTTTAGAGGCATCATCATCAATAAGGCCAACTATATTATAATTTAATTCCCTATGACTTTTTATTTCCCTAATAAGCATTACAGCCGCCTCACCAGCCCCTATTATTAGGAGCCTCTTTTTACCAGTAGTTCCTTCCTTCAACTGATTAGTGGCACTACTTATTCTAAATATAAATCTTGTTCCTCCTAGAAAAGCAATTGAAATAATCCAAGCAATTATATGCACCGAAAATGGAAATCTAAAATAACTTGTATGCAATATTTTATAATTAATTACATAACTATAAACTATAAATACAATATTAGATAAGGATACTGATAATACAATTGATAATAGTTCTTCTATTGATGCATATCTCCATATCCTACTATATAAAGAAAACAAGTGATTACATGCTATAGTAATAAGAACAAACGGTACTATGGACATTAGAGCAAAATTTAAATATTCTTTATATGCATAATCCATTCCAAAATCAAATCTTAGCAAAAAAGCTAGATATAGTGACAAAACCACAAACACTATATCAAGTATAACTAATTTATTAATTTTTCTCAATTTTATCACCCCGACGCTTTAGTGCTACTACATAGGTCTTCCCTTTTATCTCAGCAAAACACCTTACTTTAATGCTTGCTGGGTGAATATTACGTAATATCATTTTATTTCACTCCCAATTATTACCGTAACTATTATACTTTATTATACTTTTTTTGTCCAATTAATTACTTGTAATATATCACCATGTAAACATTTAAGTACAAAATAAGCTATAAAATTACGCATTTTGCGCTTCTTTATAGATGCATTTTTGAAAGATTATTCGCTTTTTTTGATTGTACCATTTATTTCCATATACTGCAAGCCACACTTTTCACATATTGCAAAATTACCTTTAAACTCTAGCTTCTCACCACACTGGCACACACTTCCAACCACTCGACCAGGATTCCCTACAACTAAAGCGTAATCAGGCA
>ERZ773359.2150-NODE-2150-length-25593-cov-12.724332_pt1 | contig 25593 bp, 22 predicted proteins | sample MGYA00374955_ERZ773359 | MGnify/ENA primary metagenome ERZ773359 (study PRJEB29098, sample SAMN04486028) | biogas fermenter metagenome | study: EMG produced TPA metagenomics assembly of the Biogas fermentation microbial communities from Germany - Plant 4 DNA1...
TACTTCTCTGGTTTACGGAGCTCTTTTTATGCAGCCCAAACACATATGGGAAGAAATTGAGAATCCCTTGACCTTCGATTTCAACCCCCCTGTCTCATTGGGCCCGTATGTGCTTGATAGTTATGACTCTCAGGGGTACTGGTTCCTGTTTAAAAAACGTGATGACTGGGAAAGGACAAGTGTTGGGCAATTGTATGGAGAGCCAAAACCAAGCTATGTACTCTTCATCTACTACGGTACAGATGATAGAAAAGTGATGGCTCAAGCCAGGCATGAACTGGACATGATTTTTGATTTAACTCCTGAGGCATGGGAAGTTTTAAGAGAAAGAAATGAACACTCGGTTGTATGGTATCGGGATTTCCCATGGGCATGGATGGATGATGTAAACTCAAGAGGAATGTTCCTCAATAATGCCAGATATCCTTTTGACATTAAAGATGTAAGATGGGCGCTAACCCTGGCAACAAACATAGAAGAAATCATTATATCGGGATATGCAGGAATAGAGAGGGTATCACCTCTGCACTCCTGTCCCACTCAATATTTCACGGAAATTTACTTTAAACCATTAGAGCCGTGGCTCGAGGATTTCACCATAGATGGTGACTATAAACCATATGATACAGAAGTAGCTTATAGAATTGCAGAGTGGGCTGAAGAGCAATATAACATAGAAGTAGAAGATCCTGAAGCTGTCTGGGGAATCGGTTGGTGGAAATACGATCCTCAAAAAGCAGAAGATTTACTTTTGAAAAATGGATTCTCTAAAGATCAAAACGGAAAATGGCTATTACCTGATGGTACTCCCTGGAACATAAGCATAATAGCTCCTGCCGATTTTGAAATAGATGCCACCAGACTTGCCTTTGCAGTTGCAGATCAATGGAGAAAATTTGGAGTTGAGGTAAATGTTGAAACTTTAGAAGCAGGTCCATTATGGTCCAGGCAGGCCATAGGAGATTATGATGCGGGATCTTTCTGGGGTGGGATGTTAGCCTCTTCTGGTATCCCAGATATATGGACGTTTATAAATGGTTTTAAATCCGATTTTCTGGAGCCCTTAGGAACTCCTGTTACTACCGCAAATAATTATCGATGGAAAGTTCCCGAGAGAGTAGACGAAATAATAGATGAAATGGGCGCTCTATATCCTGGTGATCCTAAAATAATAGAGCTGGCGAAGGAATTTTATAAACTCGCTGTAGAAGAGATGCCCACTATTCCTATGGTAATTAACAAAAAATTCAACGCTAACGATAACTACTACTGGACAAATTACCCCAGTGCTGATAGTCCCTATATGGCACCAGTTAGTTGGTGGGCTGAATTCAAATTCATGTTTCCCAGGATTGAGCCTACCGGAAGAGAATAAGTTCTTCTAATCCAGAGCTGATTGAGCCCGCTCATTTGAGCGGGCTCAACTTAGAAATGGGGATTCTAAATTTAAGGGTAAAATCTATAAACTGAGAAATTTTTAACGGGATTTTTTGATAAAGCACGGTGTATATAGCTCATGCGAAGAAGATAATGCCGGGAAGTTTAAGATCAAGTGGAAATGGGTATAAAGTTAATTATAATAACGCTCTTAAAGCAGGTTGCATAGCTCCCAAAAATAGCGTTATTAAAAAGTGGAGGGAAAAATTTTGTGAATGCCTTAAAAACTTATATTATTCCTCGCTTAATTCAGTACGTAGTGGTTATTTTTATTGGGATAACCATAACTTTTATAATTCCCAGATTAACTCCTATAGACCCTGTACAAACCGCTATTAACCGTCTGACCTCATACGGGGGAATATATATGGAACCGGAGATAGTTGAAAGTCTGCAAAATACTTTGAAAGAGCTATACGGGCTGGAAGGAAGTCTGCTGGAACAATATTTTGCCTTTTGGAAACATCTCTTTACTCTGGACTTCGGACCATCTTTATCCATGTTTCCAACTCCGGTCATAGAAATTATTGCAAATTCTCTTCCCTGGACTATTTTTTTGCTTTTAACTACTTTGTTAATATCCTGGATAATTGGAAATATCCTTGGAGGATTGGCGGGATATTTTAAGGACGAAAAATGGTCTAACGTGTTAGCTATCGTAGCTATGAGCATATACCCCATTCCGTATTATGTTATGGCATTGATTTTAGTAATTTTGTTTGTATATATATTTCCAGTGTTTCCAATGATGGGAGGCTATAGTATAGGAATACAACCCTCTCTGAGCTGGGCTTTCATCGTAGATGTTTTAAGGCATAGCATATTGCCTGCTATTTCTCTCATAATCATTGGAATTGGCTGGTGGTTTTTAAGTATGAGGTCGATGACCTCCAATGTGGTAGCTGAAGATTATGTTACCTATATAGAATTTGCAGGCCTGCCCAGACATAAGGTGCTGTTCAGTTATGTCATGAGAAACGCCATACTTCCCCAGGTAACTGCTTTGGCTCTACAAATAGGAGGTATATTTAATGGAGCGGTTATAACTGAGGTAGCTTTTTCTTATCCGGGGGTGGGGTTATTATTAAAAAATGCCATTACTAACGGAGACTTTAATTTGATGATGGGGATTGCGGTTTTTTCAATAATAGCTATAGCTACTGCTTCCTTGGTTATAGATTTATTGTATCCTTTGTTTGATCCAAGAATAAGATACAGATAAGGTGATGAGATGTTTGTTATCTTAAAAGATCTCCTTAAACGAGATAAAAAATTTCTTTTTGGTTTTATCGTGGTATGTATTTTGGTTTTTTTAGCTATATTATCGATTTTTTCTCCCTATGATCCCCGAAGCTGGAGTGTGGTTCCCAAGGACAGGCCTCCCAGTTTTCAATATATTTTAGGAACCAACTCGATGGGGCAAGATATATTTTGGAACACCACTCATGCGTTGAAAAATTCTTTCGTATTGGGAATAACCACCGCGGTTGTGGCTACTATTATCGGTACTATTGTGGGCCTGATAGCAGGGTATAGAGGGGGAACACTGGACAAAGTTTTAATGTCTATAAATGATAGTTTCATAGTTTTACCGTCTTTGCCAATTCTTGTCTTTCTCTCTTTCTCTTTAAGGGGAAAAATGACCATGTTTGTTCTAGGATTGACGCTTTCCGTATTCTCATGGCCCTGGGGAGGCAAACAAGTCCGGGCACAAGTCTTAAGTTTAAGAGAGAGAGAATTTACTTACACATCTGTTTTTTCGGGAATGAATATGTGGAAGGTAGTTTTTCGAGAACACTTGCCTTTTGTTATTCCGTGGGTTATCGCAAATTTTATAAATACGATACTATGGGCGCTGGGAATGGAAATTACTTTGTCAGTGCTTGGCTTAACAAGTTTGGAAACTCCTACAATTGGAACCACAATTCACTGGGCTATGCAATATCAAGCCATCTTTAGAGGAATATGGTGGTGGTTGCTTACCCCTATAATTCTTTGTGTCTTGCTTTTTGTTGCTTTGTATATGCTTTCCGTGAGTATAAGTGAGTTTTTGGATCCGAGAACCCGGTTGCAAAGAATAAAGATGGGAGGTTAATTATAGATGTCGCTTCTGGAAGTGGAAAATCTCTCTGCTTATTACATCACCCATGCTTATGGGGTACAAAGAGATGTCCGAGCAGTAGATAATATTACATTCTCAATGGAAGAAAATGAAATTGTGGGGTTAGCAGGGGAGTCGGGCTGCGGGAAAAGTACTTTAATCAAAGTACTTTTAGCTATAATAAAACCTCCTCTCCGGGTTTTGAGCGGTCAAGTTAACTATTCTTACGACGGTAAAAAATTCAACCTCCTGACATTAGAGAGAGAACAACTAAGAAAGGTCCAGTGGGAAGATATATCTTATATTCCCCAAGGCTCTATGAGCACTCTGAACCCGGTGAGGAAAATTAGAAAAACTTTTGAGGATGTTATAAAAGCTCATAAAAAGAGTGAAAGTAGAGAGGAATATGAAAGACTTATGGAAGAGCATATAAAATACCTGGGCCTTCCTTTAGAAGTTTTAGATTCCTATCCCCACCAACTTTCTGGAGGCATGAGACAAAGAACTACAATAGCTCTGGCAACTATTCTGAAGCCTAAAATAATATTTGCTGACGAACCTACCACAGCTTTGGATGTTGTGGTTCAAAGAGGAGTAATACAGATGCTTAAGCAATTACATGAAGAACAAAAAAATACGATGCTGATAGTAACTCATGATATGGCGGTACATGCTAATGTGGCAGAAAAGATAGCGATTATGTATGCGGGAAAAATAGTGGAAATAGCTGAGAAAAAAGAGTTATTCACCGCTCCGAAACACCCTTACTCTCAATTTTTAATACAGTCTTTACCCAGGATTGGAGATAAGAGGCGAAGGACCAGTGCTCCCGGGAACCCCCCATCTTTAGCTGATCCTCCACCTGGATGTCGATTCCATCCCCGATGCCCTTATGCGAAAGACGTATGTAAGAGGTATATACCGAAGCTCATAGAGTATGAGGAATCTCATAATATAGCTTGTTTCTTATACTCCTCTGAAATAGAGGAAGGTGAGGAAATTGTCCAGGAAATTATTAGAAGTTAAAAGTGTTGTAAAAATCTTTCATATAGGTGGAAGATTTTTAGGGACTAAATTAAAGGCAGTTAATAATGTGAGTTTTGATATAGATTCCGAAAAACCTGAAATATTAACTTTTGCAGGGGAAACAGGTAGTGGAAAGACAACGCTGGCCAGGATGATTCTGGGGCTGGAACAACCAACTTCGGGAGAAATAACATACAAGGGGAAAAACGTCAGCCATATCCAGAAAAGAGAAGAATTACTAGAATACATGAAAGAAGTTCAACCCATATTTCAAAACCCCTTCGAAACTTTTAATCCCCTGAGAAAAGTAGATTCTTATCTTTTCGAAACAGCGGGAAATTACAATTTGGCAAAAACTAAGGGAGAAAAAGCGAAATTAGTTGAGGAAGCCTTAAAATCGGTGGGACTGACTTTAAATGAGGTGCAGGGTAGATACCCTAATGAATTGTCAGGAGGACAGCTACAAAGAACATCGGTAGCGAGAGCCTTAATAACAAGGCCTTCTCTGCTAATAGCTGATGAGCCCGTTTCTATGGTTGATGCCTCTTTGCGAATGTCTATAGTCAACTTATTCAGTGACTTGAAAGAAGAATACAACGTTACTGTTTTATACATAACCCATGACCTTGCCACTGCATACTATATAAGTGATAGGATTGCGATAATGTTGAGAGGGGATGTAGTAGAGTTTGGAAATATCGACAAAGTTATGCTTTCTCCACTTCACCCTTACACCCAAATATTGTTAAAATCGGTTCCCCAACCAGATCCCGAGGGAACGTGGAAAGAAGATATAAAACTATCTTCTCTTGAAGTAAAAGAGTTTTCAAGGTTGGGCTGCAAATTCTACGAAAGGTGCCCTTCGGCTATGAAAATCTGCGAAGAGGTTGAACCGCTGAGTGTTTTTAGAGACGGAAGAGAGGTAAAGTGTCATCTATATTCTGAGGAATTTAAAAAGGAAGAAGAAACATTACCTGGAAGTTTTTGATTCCTATTTGAGTTTTAAGTTATAGGAGGTGATGCGGGGAGGTGTGGCTAAAAGAGAAAGAACTGATAAGGTAATTCAGGTAGTAATCGGTGATAAGGTAATTGGTATGATTAATTTCTAAAGAGGGGGTAATAAAAATGAGATTGAATAGATACCTTGTTGCGGTATGCAATTTGATTATTGCCATATTTTTAATTGGTGGTCTGGCGATGGCTCAGGAAAAAGTGGTGATTACTGTTGCTGCTGGAGCAGTAGGCCAGGAATTGGAACTTACCAGAGAAGCAGCTCAACGGTATATGGAAGCCCACCCCGATGTGGAAGTGCGAGTAATCGACACTCCTGATTTGGCAACTGACCGCTATGGACTGTATCTTCAGTTCTTCGAAGCCCGTAGCTCGGACATTGATGTCTATCAAATAGATGTAATCTGGCCGGGAGACCTGGCTGAGCATCTCTTAGATCTCTACGAATTCGGAGCAAAAGAAATTGCCGATGAGCACTTCCCGGCTATTATCGAGAATAACACCGTTGACGGTCGGCTGGTGGGAATACCCTGGTTTACCGATGCTGGCCTTCTTTATTATCGAACTGACCTTCTGGAAAAGTACGGATTAGAAGTGCCCAAAACCTGGGCCGAGTTTGAGGAAGTTGCTCGAATTATCCAGGAAGGTGAACGAGCAGAAGGCAATGAAGATTTCTGGGGGTTTGTCTGGCAGGGTAATGCTTATGAAGGTCTTACCTGTAATGCTCTGGAATGGATTTGTAGCAATGGTGGTGGCACCATAATCAGTCCGGATGGCGTAATTACCATTAACAACCCCAATGCCATAGAAGCTATCGAGATGGCCGCACGCTGGGTAGGCACTATTAGTCCTGCAGGAGTAACCGGTTTTGCCGAAGAAGATGCCCGGAGCCTTTTCCAGTCTGGTAACGCTGCTTTTATGCGCAATTGGCCTTACGCTTACGCTTTAGGGCAATCCGAAGAAAGTGTAATTGCCGGTAAGTTTGATGTTGCTTCTCTACCTGCTGGGCGATCTGGCCATGGTGCCGCAACATTAGGTGGCTGGCAGTTAGCGGTGAGTAAATATAGCAACAATCCGGAGATAGCTGCTGATGTGGCTCTGTTTATGGCTTCTCCCGAAGAACAGAAAATTCGAGCTATTAAAGGTTCTTTTACTCCTACTATTATGACCCTTTACGAAGATCCTGAAGTTCTAGAATCCGCTCCTTTCTTTGGCACTCTTTACGATGTATTAATCAACGCTGTGGCTCGTCCTTCCACAGTAACTGCTCCCAACTACAACGAAGTATCTACTCTCTTCTTCCGGGCCGTGCACTCGGTTCTTACCGGGGCTAAAGATGCAACCACTGCTCTTGAAGAACTGGAACTGGAACTTCAAGCGCTCACCGGTTTTGAAATCGGAGAACCATAAAATACCAAAAGCTCCAGCCCTTGTAACGGGCTGGAGCTTTTTTATCTGATTTTACGCTGACCGATGTAGGGGAAATAAAAGGAGAGGAGGTGGAATTCGGTTGCTTTTTTTCCGCGGTCAGTTTGGTTTTTCATAAAACCAGGCTAAAGGCCTTGCTGGTAACCGGAGAAAGCTATGATGTTTAAAAAAAATGCCAGCTCAAAATTGCTACAGCGGGAACAAAGACTGGCATACCTTTTATTGTTACCCACTTTTGTGGTATTGATCGTGGTTGCTCTATATCCTCTGGGGCTGGTTTTTGTGACCAGTTTTACCGACCGTACCTTTGCTAGCCCACGTGAGCCAAATTACGTGGGATTAAATAATTATACTCAGCTACTGGGTATGACCATCCGTGAACTTCCCCCCTTAATTGATGAAGAAACTGGTCTTCAGGTTGTAGATCCGAAAACTGGAGGACCACTGTATGAACGTCCACTGCGCGTTCTTCCCCGAGAGCCACGTCGATACCGGGAAGTAACCCAGTTTTCGCTCTTTGGCAAACGCTATGTTCTGGGGGCTACTGATCCTGATTTTATCAAAGCGGTATGGGATACTCTGGTCTTCACTGTAGTGTCAGTTCTTCTGGAAACCATTCTGGGACTGGGTATTGCACTGGTTGTAAATAGTCCTTTTAAAGGACGAGGTGTGATACGGGCAGCAATGCTGGTTCCCTGGGCGGTGATTACCGTTGTTTCAGCCCGGATGTGGCAGTGGATGCTTGCTCCCACTCGGGTAGGTGTAATTAATGTGATTTTTCAGATGTTAGGATTAGGAGATGGGAACATTGCCTTTCTTACTCAACCAGAATGGCAACTTCCATCGATCATTATGGTGGACGTATGGAAAACCACTCCCTTCATGGCTTTGCTTCTTTTAGCTGGGTTACAGCTGATTCCTGACGAGCTGTATGAAGCTGCCCGAGTGGATGGGGCAGGTCCTATGCGTCAGTTCATTTCCATCACCATGCCGCTTTTGAGGCCCACTATGGCGGTAGCTCTGGTGTTCCGCACCCTTGACGCTTTACGAGTGTTTGATGTATTCCAGGTGATGTTAGCTCAGAGTCGCTATTCGATGGCCAGCTATAATTACTATCAGTTAATTGGAAACCGAGCGATGGGAAAGGCTTCCGCGATCGGGGTAATTATATTCATCTTCATTTTTATTTTTGCTGTGCTGTACATCCGGATGCTGGGGGTGGAGACAGATTGAGTAAATCTATGACTAAATTAGTTAACCGAGTTGTTTTTTGGATAATCGTCGGGCTTATTATGCTGTACCTATTGTTTCCTTTTTACTGGGCAGTGAATTCTTCGTTGAAAAACGAGAATCAACTGATGATGACTCCAACTACATTTATTCCCCGTGACCCGGTAACGAAGGAGTTTTCTCCCACTCTGGATAATTACCGAGCAGTGTTTCAAAGTGACCAGTTTATCCGGGGTTTGCGTAACAGTGCTATTGTAGCCGGTGCTACTACCCTTTTGTCTTTAGCCATAGGTTCATTTGCTGCTTTTGCTCTCGGAAAGCTCCGCTTTAGAGGGAAATCCTCAGCACTCTATATAGTTCTTTCTATGACCATGTTTCCTCAGGTTACCATTTTACCTGGGCTATATGCAGTAATTACCGGCTTGGGCCTCACTGCTATTCCGGGGATGATTTTATCCTATCTGATTTTTACTCTTCCTTTTACTGTGTGGGTGCTTACCTCTTTTTTCCGGGAGCTTCCCATAGAACTCATGCAAGCAGCTCAAGTAGATGGCGCGACCCCTTTTCAGGCTTTCCGATTAATTCTCTTGCCCCTGACCGCGCCAGCTCTGGTAACAGCCGGTCTTTTGGCTTTTATAGCAGCTTGGAATGAATACTTGTTTGCTCTAACTTTTACCGCAATTGAACCGGCTTCTAGAACTGTTCCGGTGGCTATTGCTCTCTTTCCAGCGTTGGTTGCCCGTCAGGAGCCATTTGGAGAAATCATGGCTGCTGCTGTGGTGGTAACCATACCGATAGTTGTGTTGGTCTTAATCTTCCAGCGGCGAATTATTGCCGGGCTTACAGCAGGAGCCATAAAAGGGTAGAAAGAAGTCTAGATATTTTTCCACACAATTTGTTATAAAGCCCTCGTATGCTTGACAAATTGTTTTCAGAGAGATTAAATAAAAACTGGGCACCTTACCCAAGTGGATGTAAAAGGCCGGTTTTATTTTATGAGAAGCAAGGGATTGGCAAAAATTTGTTCTATTTCTATCGAAAAAACATTGAATAAAGGTGATTGTTTCAAATCGATAGTGGTTATTTCGGCTCGTTACCAATCTAGCCGCCTTTCGGGCAAAACCTTACTACCTATAGATGGGGTTCCGATGGTGGTTAAAGTAATGCAACAAGTTCAAAAAAGTTGTAGGATACATAAAGTGATAGTAGCTACTGACCACCCTGATATTCTTCAAGCAGTGGAGTCTTTCGGGGGAGTGGCACAAATGACCTCATCTACTTGTGAATGTGGAACTGACCGAGTAGCCGAAGTAGCTAAAATGTATCCGGAATATGATTTAGTAATAAACGTTCAGGAAGATCAGGTGGAGTTTTCTCCTTCAGCATTGGATGACTTAGTTCTATCTTTGGAGCATGATTCTTTGGCTTCCATGGCTACCCCTATTCAATTGCTCCAGGATGAGGAGGCTTTTAATAACCCTAATGTGGTTAAGGTAGTTTGTGACCAGGATTTGAATGCTCTCTATTTTAGCTGTTCCCCTATTCCTTATTCTCGCTCAAGTTGGGGTCCTCGGTTTAAGCATATAGGTATTTATGCCTTTTGGAGAGATTTTTTATTTCAATTTGCTTCCTGGAGTCCCACTACACTTGAGAAAAGTGAATCTTTAGAACAGCTCCAAGCGCTGAAACAAGGGAAAAGAATCAAGTGTGTTTTTGATGACGGGTGAAAGCTGGGATATTAGCAACCGCGAGGACTATGGTAGATATTTGGCCAAGAAAAAAGGAAATGAGTTCTGACCAGGAACAGTTGAAATTACCCTGGTTTTACCAAGTACTTCATAACTTTTATATCTTTCTTTTGGGGTTGATTGCGGCTGTTTTCTACCCTTATATTAGTAGGTTTTATGCTTTTTCACCGGCCTCTCTTTACTCGAGCAGTAAGATTAAACAAAGTAACCAGCGACCCAAAATCTGGATTCATGGAGCCAGTGCTGGAGAAATTGGGGCGGCCTTGTCTCTTTGCTCTTGTCTGCGAGAGCGATACCCTCACTCTTATATAGTGTGTTCAGCCGCGAACCCTGATGGGAAAAGAATGGCTCAGGAAATACTTGCTCCTTTGGTGAATGAGTTTATTTCCTATCCGCTTGATCTTTCCTGGGTGGTCTCCCGCTTTTTAGACTTTATTCAACCTGATATATTTATTACTATGGAAGCGGAGCTTTGGCCCAACTTTCTTTTTTCAGCAAAAAGAAAAGGGATAAAATGTTATTTGGTAAGCGGCCGGGTTTCTCAACAAACTTTCTATTGGACACAGAAAATCAAAAATTACTGGCGAAACGTTTTACTTAGCTTTGATACTCTGTTTATGGCTGATCAATTAAGCTATGAACGGGTTTTGAAATTTGGTTTACCGGAGGACAAAGTTTTACTTTTGGGAAATATCAAGACTGATGCTCTTTATGAGCGGAAGAAGAAGTCACAGCCTGAGCGTTTGGCTCAAAACCTGGGTTTGGCAGCAGATCTCCCGGTGATAGTAGCAGGGAGCATTCATAAAGAAGAAGAAGAACTCATACTGGAAGCATTTGATAAGGTACGAAAAATGGTACCTCAAGTTAAAATTATTATAGCTCCTCGCCACTTAGATTGTTGTTCGCAATTAGTTCAGCTTTTTAAAGAGAAGAATTTTGCAGTAACCTCTCTTTCTAAATTACCAGCAGATGAGGAGTGGGAGGTGCTGATAATTGATCAGATGGGGGTGCTTTTTGATTTTTATGGTTTAGCTCAAGTTGCCTTTGTGGGGGGTAGCCTTTGTAAAAATATGCGAGGTCACAATATCTTAGAGCCAGCTATCTGGGAAATACCAGTTTGTTACGGTCCCTACGTGGCATCATTTCAGGAAGTTGCTTCGGTTTTAAAATCTAAGGGACTGTCTCGGGTAGTACATAACTCAGAAGAATTGGCTTATGCCTGGTATCAGGGGATTACTGATACCGAATGGAGAAAAAACGCCCAAATGGAAGCTCATCACTATTTTGCTCAAGCTGGTCGAATAACTGAAAAGGTAGTAGATATAATAACCAAAGATTGGGAACAAAGTAGGAATGCCTAACCAAAAAAGAAAATGGAAAGTTTCTTATCTGGGAAAATGGTTGCTAGAAAGAGCGGTTGTTCCTTCTCTCCTGAAAATTTTGGAGGGTTTAGTTTTAATTCTTCCTCCTGCCGCCCTCAAAAGATTTGCCTTTTCCTTGGGAGACTTAATCTATCATTTACCTTTTTTCGATCCTCAGCTGGCTAAAACCCAGTGGATGAATATTATGGGAGAGAAAGATGGAAAAGTGGTTAATCGCCATATCCAGCAAGTGTTTCACCACTTTGCCCTATCTTTTATGGAAGTGGTACTATTGAAAAAGAAAGGAGAGCGAGTGCTGGAGGATCTGGTGGAAAAAGTAGAAGGAGAGGAATTTCTGAAAAAAGCTCTATCTCAAGGTCGGGGAGTAATTTTGTTGACTGCTCATTTAGGAAACTGGGAGGTTTTGGGAGCCTGGTTGGGTAGTCAAGGTTATCCTACTGCTACTCTTGTTCGTTCCCCTTCGGTTCCGGCTATTCGGCGATTTATGGAAGAGTTGAGATCCGTTATGAAATTGGAGATGGTAGAACGAACCAACCTGCTTCCAGTTCGCTCACTCCTGCAAGAGGGCAAAATACTGGGAGTATTGGCCGATCAATACGCACTAAAAGGAGTAACTTGCGATTTTTTAGGCCAAAAGACGCTCTCTCCTGCTACTCCGGCTGTTTTCCATCTTCGATTGGGAAGTCCAATTATTCCGGCTTTTATTGTCCGCCAAGGAGAAGAGATGAAACATCAAATTACCTTTCTTCCCCCCTTAGACTGGCCTCTCACTGCTTCTTATCAAGAAAATATTGTTCGAGGGACGGCTCTCTGTAACCAGATTTTAGGAGAGTTCATTCTCCGCTATCCTGAACAATGGAATTGGTTTCACCGTAGGTGGCGGGATTAGCTTATGTACTCTACTCTTGCTAAATTTGTCAATTCTTCCTGTTTTTCAATATCTCTTCCGTTCCCAATGGTAAGCCAGTGTTTAAGGTATTGTAATGGAAATATATGAACGAAAGAAATAGCAATATATGCTTTTATGCTGGAAGCTTTGATAACTAAAGGATTATATTTTTGAGAAGAACCGCAACCGAAGTTTTCTCTGCCATTAAAATAGTGGAAGAAGAAGCTTTCTGAAAAATTTGGGGGTATAAGTTTATAAATATGGTACTTGGATTGCTGACTTGGGGATTAGTAGCTGTGATATAGTGAGATAGCAAGAAGAGGCAATTGCATCCATATTTACATTGTATTTCTATCTTAGAGTTTTACTTGAGTTATCGGAGCTTCCTGATATGCAATTCCCTGAGACCGAATTTTGGCAGTTACACTTTGGCTGCCTTGCTGTTGATAACAATGGTAATCATTTTTCAAAGAGGAATTGTAAAGGACTGACTGCTGGAGTAGTAAAAGGATGATGGGAAAGTAGTATTTACATGGTAAAATTAAAAAAAATGAGGAGGTAGAGGAATGCAGTATATAGACTTATATGGAGCTCGAGTTCCGGTTATCGGTTTAGGAACCTGGGATTTGCGAGGAGAAACTTGCGAGAGAGCAGTGTTAAGCGCTCTTAATCTGGGATATCGTCATATTGATACTGCTCAGTCTTATGCTAACGAAGAAGAGATAGGAAGAGCGTTGCAGAATTCTTCAGTTCCCCGGGAAGAAATTTTCCTCACCACTAAAGTTTGGTATACTCACTTGCGTTATTCTGAAGTTATCCAGACTCTGGAAGAAAGTTTACGAAAGTTAAAAACTGACTATGTAGACCTCTATCTTATTCACTGGCCCAGCGAAGATGTTCCCTTAGAAGAAACTATGAGCGCCATGATTGAGGTAAAGGAAGCAGGAAAAACCAGATATATTGGAGTCAGTAATTTTGATATTCCTCTTTTAGAAAAGGCTCGACAGATTTCTCCTTATCCTGTTCTCACTGACCAGGTGGAATTTCATCCCTATTATTCTCAAAAAGAGCTTTTGAGCTATTGTCAGAAAAACAAGGTCATCCTTACTGCTTATTCTCCTTTAGCAAGGAGAAGGTTGAGTGGCGATTTGTTGTTGCAGGAAATAGGCAAAAAATACGGTAAAACGGCTAATCAAGTAGCCCTGCGCTGGTTAATTCAGCAGGAAATGGTAGCAGCTATTCCTAAGGCTGCTAACCCCGAACACCAAAAAGAGAATCTGGATATTTTTGATTTTGAGCTTACTCCTGAAGAAATGGAAAAGATTTCTCGCCTGGACCGGCGGGAAAAAGTAGCTTCTCGCACCTAAAAGGAGAGAGAGTTTGTCGCTTTTTTGAATTTTTAGATAGCTGTGGAGGGTCAGGCGGCATCTATTATTCTGGTAAAGAAGACACGGTGGTACCAGAAGAAAAAGGACAACGCTCGCAGATAGAATCAGCAAAATCGGTTATTCGATAATTAAGCTGGAGTCTTTGATCTCCTTTTTTGAGTATGAAAAAGGAAAAGATTATACTGGCAGCCACTCCTGAATAATGGTATAAAGGTAAGGGGGTAAGATAGCGAAGAAGAAAATAAACAGAGAGAGTGAGTAAAATAGGAAAAATGTAAATTAAAAAAGCTACTCCCAATGCTATGTGGTCGTTTATTTCCACTAAAACCTTATCTCCTGGCAAGGCACCTAAGTCATTATAAGCTTTGACTACATAAAAATCACTCTTAGAGTCATCGATGAGTGGAGAGGAAAGGGGACACTTCTCCTCTCCACAGGAGGTTCCTTTTTCCATTTTTACCCAGCTGTATTTTTCTTCGCTTTTCAATACTTGCCCGATTTTTTTCATTTTAGTTTTTACTACAGGCTAATTAAAATATCTTTTTCTTCCACCTTGACCTCATAAACCGGCAAGCCCTCTTTAGCTGGTCCTTTTATCACCTGACCAGTGACTACATCAAAGCGAGAGCCATGATAGGGACAGGTAATTATATTTCCTTCTATTTTCCCCTGAGCCAGAGAAAGACCTTTGTGGGGACAGCGACTACCGATAGCATAAATTTCCCCGTTCAAATTTAAAAGAAGGATTTTGTTTTCTTCTATAGTGATTTCTTTCCTACCTGATGACAATTCCGAAATTTCCGCCACCTTTTTGAACTCGGCCATGTTTTTCCCTCCTCTTTAATGGTGTAAAAATGTAGCAAGGCAAGCTTTATTTAAAGTCCTACTTTTTAGTGAAAACACCTTTTAAAAAATTATATTCCAGACCCAGGGGAGAAAAACACCTCTCTCAATAATCTTTTGAGCTTATTCCACTTTTTTCTTATGTTGCTAGGAACCGAGAAGCTCTTTCTTCCTCAGTGGTTTTTTGTTCTGCTGTATTTTTTAAATTCTTTTATCTCACGCCGTAAGCTGCCTGTTTATTTGTCAGAGAAGTTAAGTTATAATACTTTAAGAGGCCAATGGATACTATTTCTAAAGGAAGAATGTTTCGCTCTCATATTGAATCTCGATACCCTTTTGGGGAATTTGCTTTGATCCGTTCCCGAGGAAACCTGGGAGAGGTGGGCTTTGTTCTGGCTGATGAAGACGCAGAAAATTGGCCTTCTCTCTACCGGGAAGCCTGGGAAATAGCCAGTTATTTCCGCTTGAGAATTAAAGAGTTGGGGCTGGATAACATAGCCATGGCTGGAGTGGGGAGAGATTTAGATTTTATCACTGTTTCCATTGTAGTAGACCTGTCCGCCCTGGAGAAGGAAGAGATCGAAAAAATTGCCGATCAAGTCATGGGTATTTTGAGGGAAGCCAATCCTTATAATAAAGGGGGAGGAATCAATGAGTGAAAAAGTAGGATTTGTTACCATGGGTGAGGCAAAAGGAATAGTAGAAAACCTTCCCGAATTAGGGTTGGGGATGCTGGGTTATGCCTTTATGGGAAAAGCTCACACTAATGCTTATAAGAAGTATCCTTATATTTTCTGGCCACCGGTGGCAATTCCCAGATTAGTAGCCATTTGTGGAAGGAATGAAAAAGCAGTAAGGGAAGCTATGGTACGGTATGGTTATGAAAGATACTACACCGATTGGGAAGAAATAATTGAAGACCCGGCAGTGCAAATTCTGGATAACACTAGCCCTAATTATCTTCATGCTGAGCCCTCTATTTTAGCTTTAGAGAAAGGCAAACACGTCCTTTGTGAAAAGCCTTTAGCTGGTAATGCGCAAGAAGCTAAAAAGATGTGGGAAGCAGCTCAAAAATCTAAAGCTAAAGCCATGGTATGTTTTAACTATCGTTTTGTTCCTGCTCTTCGATTAGCCAAAGAATTTATTTCTTCAGGGAAGCTGGGGGAGATATATCACTTCCGGGCGCAGTATCTTCAAGAGTGGATTATGGACCCTGATTTTCCCGCGGTCTGGAGATTGGATAAAAATGCTGCAGGTTCAGGAGCTCTGGGAGATCTGGGAGCTCATATCATAGATTTAGCCCGTTTTTTAGTGGGAGAAATTACTACAGTTAGTGCTTTAACCCGCACTTTCATTAAAGAAAGAAAATTAGCAGAAGACCCCAGGAAGAAAGTTCCTGTAACTGTAGATGATGCTTTTGTAGCTCTTGTGGAGTTTGAGAAGGGAGCCATAGGAACGCTGGAAGCTTCCCGTTTTTGTGCTGGAAGAAAAAATTATCAGGTTGTAGAGATTAATGGGTCTCGAGGTAGTATTCGCTTCGATTTAGAAAGATTAAATGAACTGGAAGTTTATCTGGTGGGAGAAGAGCCTAAGATATTTCAGGGGTTTCACGATGTTTTAGTTACCGAAAGCTTCCACCCTTTCTATGAGTACTGGTGGCCTCAGGGGCATATCATCGGCTGGGAACATACTTTTGTTCATGCAGTGGCTCATTTTCTGGATGCCATAGTTAATAACAAAGATATTGCTCCGTATGGAGCTACTTTCGAGGATGGTTACCGATGTGCAGTAATCTGTGATGCCATTCTCCAGGCAGCAGAATCAGGTAAAAGAGAAATAGTACCACAGGATTAAAATAAATTTTATTTGCAGGGGGGAGCTATGAAATATCGAGGTAAAGTAATAGTGACTTTGAAACCGGGAGTTTTTGACCCACAGGGAGTTACCATTCGTAATGCTTTGCATACCTTGTCTTTTCGAGAAGTAGAAGAAGTTAAGGCTGGTAAATACTTGGAAATAATTTTAGAATCGGAAAACTGCTCTCAGGCAGAAAAGCGCATTCAGGAAATGTGCGACCAGCTTTTGTCTAACCCGGTAATCGAAAGCTACTCTTACCAGTTAGAAGAAATAAAAAATTGAGGATGAAAATGAAATTTGGAATAGTGGTTTTTCCAGGGTCTGATTGTGGTTACGATTGTCATCATGTTTTATCTCAAGTCTTGGAAGCAGAAACAGTATTTATCTGGCATGGAGATAAAAATCTGAAAAATTGTGACTGTGTAGTATTGCCGGGGGGTTTTAGTTATGGCGATTATCTTCGAGCAGGGGCTCTTGCCCGTTTTTCGCCAGTGATGGAAGCGGTAAAAGAGTTTGCTGAAAATGGAGGATTAGTCATAGGAATATGTAACGGTTTTCAAGTTCTCACTGAAGCCGGGATTTTACCTGGAGCTTTTCTTCCCAACAGAGGTGGACGTTTTATTTGCCGCCATGTCTATTTACGAGTAGAAAATAATCAAACACCTTTTACTCTTTTATTTGCCCCGGGAGAGGTAATAAAAATACCCATTGCTCATCAGCAAGGCAACTTTTTTATTGATTCTCCTCATCAAGAAGAAGTTAAAAAGCACATAGTTTTTCGTTATTGTGGTCCTCAAGGAGAAATAGATTCTCGTTATAATCCCAATGGTTCGTGGGAAAATGTGGCGGGGATAGTCTCCAGAGAAGGTAATATATTAGGTATAATGCCCCATCCTGAGCGAGCAGCAGAGGAGATTTTGGGCTCCGAAGATGGCCGGAGAGTGTTTCTTTCAGTTATAAAATGGTGGGAGGATAAAAAGTGGAAGTAGCAAATGGCTTGAATGTTGCCAGGGAATTAGGATTAAAGGAAGAGGAATATGAAAGAATTCTTGCTATATTAGGGCGGGTTCCTACTCCTACTGAAATAGCTATGTTCTCTGTAGAGTGGTCGGAACACTGTGGTTATCTTCATTCTCGAAGATGGTTGGAGTTGCTACCCCGAGAGGGAGAATTTTCTCCTCTTCGGGGAGAGGACGCTGGTGGCATAGTTTATGATGATTTAGCGGTGGTTTTTAAAATGGAAAGTCACAATCACCCTTCTCAGGTAGAGCCCAGGCAGGGGGCAGCTACAGGAATTGGAGGTGTTATTCGAGATATATTGGGAAGCGGAGCACGGCCTATTGCTTGTCTCGATTCTTTGCATTTTGGTCCTCGGGAAGATGAGCGTTCTTTGTATGTGTTTCGTGGAGTAGTGGAGGGAGTAGCTTTTTACGGTAATTGTGTGGGAGTACCCACAGTTGCTGGAGAGCTGTATTTTTACCCTGCTTTTCGGGGAAATTGCCTGATAAACGTGATGTGTCTGGGTATTGCTCCCCGGGAGAAGTTAACTCAGGCTAAAGCGCAAGGAGAGGGAAATTATATTGTTTATGTGGGTAATAAAACCGGAAGAGATGGAATAGGAGGATGTAGCATCTTAGCTTCTCAAGAATTTGGAGCAGAAGAAAGAAGACCCAGTGTGCAGATTGGTGATCCCCTGGCGGAAAAATGTCTGATCGAGGCTACCTTAGAAGCTTTAGATACCGGACATATAGTAGGAATTAAAGACATGGGAGCAGCAGGACTTACCTGTTCCACGAGTGAAATGGCTGCTAGTGGAGGAAGTGGGGTAGAAATTGATTTAGATTTAGTCCCTCTTCGAGAAGAAGGGATGGAACCCTGGGAGATAATGATGTCTGAATCTCAAGAGCGGATGCTTCTGTGTGTCAGGAGAGGATATGAAGAGGAAATTATTCAGATTTTCCGAAAATGGGGGTTAGAGGGAGAAGTAATAGGGGAAGTTAAGGATACAGGAAGGGTAACGATAAAGTGGCGAGGAGAAGTAGTTGCTGATATCCCAGCTCTGGAGTTAACCAGACCCCCCGTTTATACTCCTCCTCGGGAGAGGCCTCTTTATCTGGACGAGGTTAACAATTTTTCTCTGGAGGATGTTTCACCTCCTCTCAACTACGAAGAAGTTTTATTGCGCATGGTTTCTTCAGAAAATCTTTCTTCTCGCCGTCCCATTTTTGAACAATACGACCATATGGCAGGAATTAATACCGTTCTTCTTCCTGGATCAGGAACTGTAGTGTTGAGAGTGAAAGGCAAGAAGTGGGGAATAGCCGTTACCAGTGATTGCAATCCCCTTTATTGTTATCTTTCTCCTCGAGAGGGAGCGAAAATGGCAGTGGCTGAAGCAGCCCGGAATTTGAGTGCTTGTGGAGCAAGGCCTGCTGGAGTTACTGATTGCCTGAATTTTGGTAGTCCTGAAAAACCTGACCGTTATTGGCAGTTTGTAGAAGCTGTTGAGGGCTTGAGTGAAGCCTGTCGTTTCTTTGGTATTCCGGTAGTGAGCGGAAATGTATCCTTTTATAACGAAAATCCTGAAGGAGCGATTTTCCCTACCCCCACTATAGGAATGGTGGGGATAATAGAAGAAGTGGAAAAGGTGGTAAGTGCTGGGTTCGGGGAAGATGATTTAATTTTAGTTCTTTTAGGTGAAACAAAAGAAGAACTGGGAGGGAGTGAATATCTGAGGATTATTCATAATCGAGAAGAAGGGCCGCCTCCCCGGGTAGATTTAGAAGGCGAAAAAAACCTGCAAGAACTTCTTATAACTTTGGCAGAAGAAGAAATTGTCTCCTCAGCTATTGATTTGAGTGAAGGAGGGCTGGCTCTGGCTCTTGTAGAATCTTCTGTAACGGAAGAAAATCCTCGGGGAGTAATTGTGGATCTGGAATGCCTGGGGGATATGAGAGAAGATGTTTTGCTTTTTGGAGAAAGCGGAGGAAGAGCGCTCGTGAGTGTGAAGGGAGAATTATTAAATTCCCTGCAGCGCCTGGCTCAAGAACAAAATGTTCCTTGCCAGGTTATAGGGAAAACCGGAGGGGAGAAATTAGTCATCAAAAAAGGAGGGAAATCACTTATTTCCCTATCAGTAGAAGAATTGAAAAATCGCTGGGAAGGTGGTTTGGGAGAATAAAATAAAGTGGATGAAAAAGAAAAATGCGGGGTATTTGGGGTATACGGTCTGAAGAATGCTTCTGAGTTAACTTATCTGGGTCTTTTTTCTCTCCAGCATCGAGGACAGGAAAGTGCTGGTATAGTAGCATCAGATGGAAAAATGGTACGGGAGAAAAAAGGAATGGGTTTGGTTTCTGAAGTTTTCACTTCTCGAGACCTTAAAAATCTTCCTGGCCATATTGCCTTAGGACACGTTCGTTATTCTACTGCCGGTTCCTCTTCTCCTCGTAATATTCAGCCTTTCATTGGCGAGAGTCGCTTTGGTCATTTAGCTATTGCTCACAATGGTAACTTAACCAATGCTCTGGCTCTCTGGAAAAAACTTAGTGAAAGAGGGGCAGTATTTCAATCTTCCACAGATACCGAGCTCATTCTCCACCTCATAGCTCAAAGTTCTTTTGATGGCTTTGAAGATTCTCTAAAAGATGCTCTGTGGCAAATACAGGGCGCTTTTTCTCTGGGAATCCTTTCTCATCATCAATTGATTGCCGTGCGAGACCCCTGGGGTTTTCGCCCCCTTGCTCTGGGGAAATTAGGTGATGGCTACATAATAAGCTCGGAGAGCTGTGCCTTCAATGTATTGGGGGCAGAATTTGTGCGAGAAGTGGAGCCCGGAGAGATGATTATAATTGATGAGAAAGGGCTGCGTTCCTTTTTCTATGCTTATTCTCCTCGTAAAGCTTTTTGCATTTTTGAATTGATTTACTTTGCTCGTCCTGATAGTGTGGTGTTTGCCAACCAGGTTTATCAGGCTCGCAAAAATATGGGTAGAGTGTTAGCTGAAGAAGAAGATTACTCGGCGGATATGGTGGTTCCTATTCCCGATTCGGGGATTTTTGCCGCTCTGGGTTTCTCTGAGGCATCTGGTATACCTTTAGAATTTGCTATGGTGCGTAACCCTTATGTAGGAAGAACTTTTATAAGACCGGGGCAGGAAGCGCGAGAGCTGGCGGTAAAGATAAAACTCGATCCTATTAAGGAGCTTATTCGAGGTAAAAGGATAATTGTTATTGAAGATTCTATAGTGCGAGGAAGTACTTCTCGCCAGAGAATAGCTACCTTGAAAGAAGCCGGAGCGCGGGAGGTACATATGCGGGTGAGCTCTCCTCCTCATATCTTTCCTTGTCATTATGGTATCGATTTTCCCACCCGGGGAGAACTGATAGCCAGTAGTAAATCTGCAGAAGAGATAGAAAAATATTTAGGGCTGGATAGTTTGAAGTATATAACTATCGATGGTTTAAAGAATAGCATTGCTCCCCCGGGAGAGAACTACTGTTTTGCTTGTTTCAATGGTGATTATCCAGTTTTCCCCCGGGAGAGAGGAAAACTGATTTTAGATGAAAAACCAGCTATCAATCAGTGCTAATGTTCTCTTTATTATTTTAAAACTAAACAGCAGGGGCTGATTTTAGTGATTTGAGAAGCTGGGATAGCTCTCGAGCATAATTCTGGCAATCTTTTTTTGCTTTATCGTCAAAAGTGCCCACAGCTACCGGTCCATAGTGGCTTCCCTCAACTACCCCTTTTATCACCATCCCGTGAATTAAAAGAGCAGATAAAATTGACCAGATGGTGGTTTCATTACCTCCTGCTCGGTTGGCGGAAGAAGAAAAAGCTCCTCCTATTTTGCCGTTTAAGTCACCGTGAAGTTTAATACTCTCATCTAAGATTTCTTTGATTTCTGCCGCCATTGTTCCATAATAGGTGGGAGAGCCGATGACTATCAAATCATATTTGGTTAAGTCATCTATCTGGAATTGAGAAACATCAACCAGGTCGGTAGAGACTCCCTCTTCGCTGAGGGTATCAGCAATAGCTTGAGCCATTTTTTCTGTGGTTCCAGTACGAGTATAATAAAGCACTAAAGCTTGAGACATATGCCTTCCTCCTTCTATAAATAGTCAAACATGCTTTTCAGGGAAATTTCCCCTTCAACTTCTTTCATAACTTTTTCTCTACCCGGGAACAGAACGAAGAAGTTTTCTCCGGGATAGTTTTCATCGTCAATTCTTATATTTACTCCTAAAGCTGGTTTTTCACATTTTAATATCAGGTTTTTGCCCGCTCTCTCATAGCTTATTTTAGGATCCGGGGGGCGGTGAAGCCTTAGGTCAGCAAATATTTCGTGGTTCTCAATAATTGTCTCCCCGTTTTGTCTTAAGCCGAGGTAGGCTACTGTATGTTCTAATATGGCAGGATCAACTTCTAATTGACCGACTGAAATCACTGAATCTTCGGGAACCTTAAGATTGCGATAGGTTTCCCTTTTATATAAATTGCCATCAAGTTCCCACAATTCAACCTCTAAATCTACTTCTTTGTAACTTCCGTCATTTATTATGGAAATAGATATTTGTTCCTCTTTGTTTTTAGCTATGGGAAGCAAGCTATTGTAAAATCTTTTGGTGTAAAAATATAGAGCTTTGGGTCTTTTAAAATAGTCTATGGACGACCAGCTGAAAACTGGCCAGGAGTCATTTAATTGCCAGTAAAGTGTCCCGGCCGTTCTGTATTTTCTGTTTCTCCAGTGTTCTACCCCTGTTTTAATAGCTTCTGCCTGATTTAATTGGGTGAGATAGACAATAGAGTTGAAGTTGTGCACCAGGCCGTAGTGGTTATTTATGAATTTTAGCAATCTCTCGGGTCCTTCTACTTGTTTATTGTGGTTCAGCATAACCGGTGAGAACATGTTTTTGTCTTTCTCTGAAGCAAAAAAGTCTATGGTTTTAGGATCCGGTGCAGCCTGGAAGCCGAATTCGCTCGCAAATTTAGAGGTATCCCGGCAGTAGTGCTTATAATCCTGCCAGCCTGACCAGACTTCCCATATATGTCTATCTCCGGCCCGGTCTGAATTGGCTCTTTCCCCTCCGTAAGGGCTGGAAGGCCAGTATAGTCTTGAGGGATCTTCCTGGGAACAAATAAGAGGGAAGTCTTCTAAATACAGTCTGTTACCTAAGTTTTTTCCATCTACTTTTATTTTATAATCCCATTCTTCAAATCCCCAATTGTTTTCGTTATTTCCACACCACAGGACAATGCTGGGGTGGCTTCTGAGTTTTATGACATTGTGTCTTGCTTCTTCGTTGGCTATCTTTCTGAACCAATCTATATGGTCGGGGTATTCGGCACAGGAGAACATGAAATCTTGCCAGACTAAAATACCCAGCTCATCACAATAATCATAGAAAGCAGGGTCTTCGTATAAGCCACCACCCCAGATTCGCAGCATATTCATATGAGCATCTTTAGCCATCTGAAGTAAATTTTTGTAGTCTTCCCTGGTTAACCAGCTCAAGATGTTTTCTCCTGGTATCCAGTTAGCACCTTTAGCGAATAGTTTTTTGCCGTTTATCTCAAAAATGAAACTCTCACCTTCACCGTCATTTTCTCTTATTACCTTTGTCGTTCTAAACCCCACTCTCTTTTCCTCGGCATATATTTCTTTCCCGTTTTTGAGCAATTTGAATTCCGCGGAATAAAGATAGCTTTCTCCTAAACCATTGGGATACCACAACTTTATATCTTTTATCTGTTTTTTCCCCTCAAATTTAAATTTTTCAATATCACGCGTTACTGGAAAGCTATCTATTTTCTGGCCATCTAAGATAATCTCTACCTGGTAAGTGTCAAGCTCATCCTCTATAGAATCAACATAGCCAGAAAAAACCACAGTTCCGTCTAAATCTTCAAGATATGCTGTGGAGCCATAAATCCGGGCGTCAGGATAACACTCCAGGTAAACGTTCCTGTATATACCGCTCGTAGCAATTCTTGCTCCCCAGTCCCATCCGTAGGAATATTGAGCTTTCCTTATATACACTCGAGCTGTTTCTTCGGCGGCATGCAGTTTCCCATAATTTTTTTCTAAAGTTTTTGGTATTTCTATAGGAGATTCTATTTTAATCTTTAGAAAATTTTCTCCCTCCCTTAAATATTCTTTTATGGAAAATCTATATTCGATGAACATATTTTCGGTCTTCCCTGCAAATTCTCCGTTCACATATACCTGAGAAAGAGTATCTACACCTTCTAACACCAGATCGTAGTGGGACTTCGGGTCTAATTTGTCTATATAGAAAGTTCTCTCATAAATCCAGGATTTTTCCTCTAATCGTCTAAACAGCTTCTCATTTGTTCCCACATAAGGATGAGGCATTAAATTCAAATTTACGAGGTCTCCTTGCACTGTACCTGGAACATTACCTTCAAAATCGAATTCCTTTTCCTCATCGTAAACTCTCCATTTTCCGTTTAAAGAGATTTTCAAGAAACTCTCCTCCCCTGTGTCTGTGTTATAAATAAATTATAAGTTGTAAATTATTTCAGGAATTGGTTTCAGTAGTTAAAAATATTGTCTTAAAATCCCTGATTTATTGTACCATATCATTCGATATTACTCAGGGGAGAAATCGTGACAGTTCTACGTCAATAAGTGTGAAGTTAAGGTGGACCCCATTGTCAAGACAGAAAAGAGACTTTTAAGGTGTATTATTTCCTCCTGTTTGTTATTTATAGTTTTACCTAAGTAAATGTCAGATTAAGAACCAGAAATACCGTAATTGCGGTTCCCGAATAACAGTACTCAGTATGGTTTTCCGTCTCTTCCTCAGTGCTCAAGATGGATGGAGAAGATTAGATGGAGTTCCCCGTCCAGGGAGGTGATGGAAGGAGTGAAGTTCGTTGATGGAATTCGAGAAGAGGAGGACGCTTCTCTCGGATCATACACAAAATTTGCGTATGTTATTATAGGATCATAAGAAGATAAGAGGTGAGGATGGACTACAAAATTTTGCCTACTAAGGCTCTCTGTCAACTGTCACCTCACCTCTTTTCCCTCCTTTAAGCTAAGTAGGAAGTTGTGGAAATTAAGAGATACGCAAATGCTAAAGGAGGGAAAAAGAAAGGAGGAGAAATTAAAATGGCTTTAGCTTCTCAGGAATTAGCCATTCTATCTTCACCGAGGGAGAAAGCGGCAGCAGGAATAGATCCTGCTCGATACTCTATTCAAATAGCCCTACTTTCCCCCTCCAAAGAGCATTATAACACTACTTTCCCAGTTTGTGCTAATACAGTAGAGGAATTGGAAAATATACTTCCTAAAGATATACCTGTTGTAGCTGAAGGTTTTGGTACTACCTCTCGTATTTTCTTCCTGGATCTCTCTCAAAAGGGATACACTCTCTGGGAATTAAATCCTGCTCTGGGAAAACATCTGCGTATTCTGGAAAAAGAAGCTCATACAGATTCTCTGGATGCTCGAAGTATTGCTCGAGCTGGTCTTTATTTCCCTGACCGCCTTTCTCCCATATGTCTTAAAGAAGAAAGAGAAGCTCTTACTTCTCTCCTGCGGATGAGAAGAGAAATGGTAAAGGAGCTAACTGCAGATTGGAACCGTCTACATGCTTTGTTGAGTGAAAGCTACGGTTACTGGTATGATAAATTGAAAAAGAAAGTCCATACCAAAAAAGGGAGAGCTTTCTTCAAAAAATATCCTTCCATCAATGCTTTCTGCCAGGACAAAGGAAGAGAGGAAAGTTTTTCTTCTTCCCTCACCCAGGAAGAAAAGGAGGGTCTTCTTTCCCAAAAGCCCTGGGCTTCCGAGATCTATCTGGAGAGTTTGGAATGGCAGATTCGCTTTCTTTTGGAGAAAATTGAACTCTTGGAAGGAAAGAAACGGGAATTGGGGAAAAAGATTGAGCAGTATCTCAAAGAAGATGCAGAAGCTCAACTCCTCCAATCTATTCCAGGAGTTGGTCCAGTTAGCGCTGCTACTCTCTTATCAGAGATTAAAGAAATTGAGAGATTCCCCAATGAGGGAAAATTAGCTGCCTACTGTGGTTTAGTTCCTTGTCTTAGAAAGAGTGGGAAAATGAAAGCAAGAGGAGCGAAAAGAAAATACTACAATCGTAAACTGAAGGGTACTTTCTTTAACATTGCCTTTACTGCTATTAGAGTAAATCCTATAGCCAGGAGCTATTATGAAAAGAAAAGGAGGGAAGGAAAAACTCATCGAAAAGCTCTTTTATGC
>ERZ773359.2151-NODE-2151-length-25592-cov-5.513529_pt1 | contig 25592 bp, 30 predicted proteins | sample MGYA00374955_ERZ773359 | MGnify/ENA primary metagenome ERZ773359 (study PRJEB29098, sample SAMN04486028) | biogas fermenter metagenome | study: EMG produced TPA metagenomics assembly of the Biogas fermentation microbial communities from Germany - Plant 4 DNA1...
GTCTCAATGTCAACGACAGCGTATCGACTCATGTGCGTCCCTCCGAACTCGAGCGTCATCGAGTTGCTCCGACGAGGCATCTGAGTCTTCCGGTCTCTGTCGCTATGCCTCTGTTGTGGAAGTCTTCTGTGCGGGCTCTCGGAGACAATCCATGGAACAGGTGCAGACCATCAAAGAGGTCAGGATTTCCTCGGCCGCTAGAGCCAGCGAGAGTAATAGACTGAGACGTCAGCTAGCGTTTGCGATACATCATCCCCGGGCCCATGTCGCCTGTCGGGCGAGCCACGAACCCGAACCGTTCGTAGAAGCCATGCCTACCAAGGGCCGAAAACAGGCCAACGAATGAACCCTCGACAGCATGCTCATTGAGATAGTCCATCAACTTGGTCACAATCGCTGTGCCGATGCCTTGGTTTCGCCAGGAGCTGTGGACTATAACATCGGTGATAAAGAGCTGAACTGCTCCATCGCCAACAATGCGACCCATGCCTATTGCCGTACCGTCGCTCTTCTCTGCGCAAATCGAGTACACAGTCCTCTGCAGCGCCTCTCTCACCACTTCTTCAGGCGGCAGTCGCCATCCAGCGTCAGCTCTCAACTGGAGGAACTCCTCCACTGACGGCCTACGCTCGACTATGTGCACTGGAGAATGTGCTAGCACCTCCATTGGCACCTTCTCCCTCCTCAGCATATTACGTCTGCGGACGACCCTAGGGATAGCTCTCGATGCCTTCAGGTGTCCGAGACCACGGCACAGCCATCTCGGTCCAGATCTGGCGCGTTGGCTTGAGGCTAACGCTGTTGTCCAGAGTGCCGGCCCTGATGTATACCTTTGTCGGGTATCGTGTGAATAGAGGCGAGCCGCAGACGGGGCAGAACTCTCTCCGAGTCTCACGTGCATTCCGCCAGCTGGATGCACACATCGTGCGACTCCTATAGACCGCGATGCGACGGAGTCTCTTGTGTGTCTGTCGAGAGCCTTGATCGCATCAGTTCAAAGGCACATGGGCGCTTCCGTCGCGCCAGCGCATCTATCAGCAATGCAACATGCGTCACAGTGTCTCCATCTGAAGTGTCAATCTCGAAGTCATAGGGATCCCATGCATGAACACCATCATCCAGGTGAGAACGCCCTTCGCCAATGAACCTGTCTCCCCGCTCTCGCTCGCGCCGATCGAGCTCCTCCAAGGCGCAATGCACACCAACGAAAAAGACATCGTGCGCTGAGAGCAACCTTACACAGTCCTCGAGCCATTTCCTGTACTCAAACGCGTGTTCTACGATCAGCGAGTTTCCGCCATCAGCCAGCGCTTTGACGCAGCTAGTCTATCCTGGAACGACCTTACCTCTGTTCTACCATATACCAGGTGAGCCTTGTCGGTAAGACCACAGACGAGTCAGAGAAGAACGCTCCCTCTATACCGAGTCAACATGCGGAGCTTACTCGCCGAAAGACCGTGAGGAGTTCAGGTAGGAAAGCCTCAAGACTAGGATACTTGGTGCGGTTGCGTTCGTACCTCTCGAGCTCCTTGGCCAGCTCGCCTACATACGGCCATCCCGCACCATGCTCCTTCTGGAGTGCCGAGTCTCCCGCCTCAGTGCCCAGCTCACGGTACGCCAACCTTGTTGTGACAGCCCTTACCACGTGTTCGCTGACCCACTCATGAACAAACACCCCCCAACTCATTCCGGGCATTCCCTCGAAGCGAGCCCTCATGTGGCTCAACAGCACTGAGCAGGGCTGCATAACAGTGTCAAGATGACGATCAACGAGGTGGTTAACGAACGAGTGTCCGAACTCATGCCAGACAATCCGACGAAGCTCGGCAGTATCGCCAAACGTTGGTACGCCATCAGGCGCGACACCCAGCGGGCCCGAGATGTTGTACACATCACAAAGGCCAGGGCCGCGTTCGATCCGAGGGCCAAAGCCTCCTGGATGGCAGAGTGGGGCCAAGATGATAGTATAGGAGGCCTGGGACCGTCCGTAGTATGCCTCCAACTCACCGACATAGTTGACTCCCGATATTACCTCTTGGTATCTGTCCACCATCGCCTGGTAGAACGGCTGCTCCGCTCGGTAGAACTCCACGAAGCTTGAGTCATGGGCAAAGCGTCGAAGCAACTCTATCCAATCCTCTAGTGCTTTCTGTCCCCCTGCACGTCCCACCACGAAGGCATCTATGGGCGGCTGAACGACGAGATCCGGTGGCTCGCTGAGATGCAGCATGGCATGTGGAGGGTGTCCAAGCCAAAACCCCTGCTGATGCATCTGCCTGTGCCGGGCTACCGCCGGATGGCCAGACCACGGTCCGAACCGACTCTCGACTGTCCGAAGGTACGGCATCTCTAGCCTGGTCAGCACGCTCTCACCGCTAGGTCCACAGCAGTCAGCGAGCAACTGCACGACCGTCAGCAACTCAATACGTGGATCAACTAGAATCCGTAACGTCCTGTCACCCTGCCCTGCTCCGCCCTGATTCCAGCCACTCATCAGATATCTCCTTCGGAACGGTACCTGTCACCCGCCTCGCCGTGGGTGCATCGTCTATACGCTACACCAATCCTATGAGCGTGAAACCGCCCCTCAAATCCTCTATTCCATATGTGCGCAGTATGGGCAGTATCTTGTCGAAGTTAAGGAAAGGCGCTAGGTTGTCTGTGGTCTTCTGCCGATCCCAGTTGAGCCTGATGTTCAATTGCGGATATGCTCCCTGAAACGTGGCGACGAGTTTGTCGAGGCCTATGACAAAATGACCTAGCTCTTTGTTGATCCTTGTCGCCAACGTCGTCTTGCCAGCCCTTGACGGGCCTGCGATGATGATGTTCCTCATGCGATTCTCTGCCTCGCATCTCTAGCAGGGCTGTGGTACGCCGATGGTACAGCTCCTTCAGCAGCGCAGCCCCTTCGGCGGCGTGGCTCCTCCGAAGGCGTAGCGCTTTCGGCAGCCTGACTCGTCCGATGGCGTAGCCCTTTCGGCGGCCTAGCTCACCCGGTGATCTAACAGTCGAGGTACTTCTGCTTCACAAACGCCTGCCAGTCTCGCTCGAAAACGCCCACGTCGATCCCCAACGCTGCCTTCGTGTTTCCCCGTGCAGCGATGAGTGCGTGGAGGCCGGATGCCCCGTAATGACTAAGGACGAACTCCACAATGAGATAGCCGACCTCATACACCTTATCTAGCCCAGCTACTTGGTCACTCAGCACCTCCAAACTGGGGAAACGGCCCTCGCGCAGGTAACCCAATCCTCTGGGATCCTGAAACTGCCCAGCCAAGTACATGGCGGCGCCTTCTGATAGCCAAGCTGGGAAATCCATGGTCAGAGGCGTGATGTTCGCTGTTGCGCAGTGCGCAAGCTCATGGACCGCAACTACCATTAGACTCTCTCGAGTGTGCGCTGGCCCAGGATTCAGCGGTGACACCATGTGAGGCTCGCCGAACCCCCAAGCGCGACCAACCACCCAGTCAGGCACCTCTCTCATGGGCAAGACGCTATGGAATGCGGCTAGCGAAGGATACACGTAGACGTCAACCGCGTCGATATCGACCAGATCGAGGGAAGCCAAAACCCGGGGCCGCGCCTGTTCGAGCGTGTTCAAGAGGTCATCAACAGCTGCGCTGTCGTCAGCCAGGTAGTGCAGGACAAAGTGCGGCGTCCATTGTGTGATTGCTCCTGCGAAGATACTCTCGCGCCGCGTCTGTAGCTCGCGCTCTATAGAAGACTCCATGACAGACTCCATAGCAGACAAACTCCATAGCAGATTCTAGGATAGGCCCATTGATTCGATGGCCTCCGCCACAGGGGGGTTCGGGCAACAATCATCTGGAATACCAATCCTCCGGGATCGGCGTCCTGTCTAGAAAGAGATCCGGGTTTCTCTTGAGGAACGATGACACCAAGTCGACCATCGGTCGCACATCACAGACGTATGTCTTGGCATCGCCGATCCTGCCTAGCCGGGCTATGCCTGTCTTGAGCAGGGCATCCTCGATCTTGTCGTAGTTGTGCGAGACGTCGCCAGAGGGATGGTAGTGTCGCCGCATGGGTCGATTAATGAGCCCTCCATCAGGTGTTCGGATCTTGAGTGCCTGGTGGGTTTCCGTCAGCCTGTTTGGTATACCGTTCCATTCCTCGACGCCGTGAATGGTCGTGTTGGTCTTCAGCGTGCATCCAACAAACAGAATCTTGGCAGACAAATCGTACAGCTTGCCATAGCACCCGCCTCGAGAGCACGGCGTATCCCACCGCTCCTCGCCGCGCACATACTCCTCGGCTCCTCGCCCGAGAGCCGCAACAGAGTGCGTTGGATGCCATGAGCGCACCACACCAGGTCGTTTCATGAACAAGTTTGGTAGAATGCCTACGCAAGCCGGCTCAGTCGCAGGGTCAAACACATTGTGCTCATCATTGATGTCCCGCCATGTGTGTGTCGGGAAGATCAGAAGCCCGTCGCTGAAATACTCGGAAAACGCATCAAGCACGGCGTCAGCGCGGCCGCAGACTTCGCCTATGGATTTCATGGAGGAATGCACCAGCACTGTGTCATCTGGTCGCAACCTCAGATCCCTGAGCTGTTCTTTGATATCGTCCTTTGTGTAGATCGCCATGACCCCCTTAAGATTGGTGTGCAACTCCGAGAGGTCCGAGTGGGATGAAGTCGCTCAACCCCCGTGCAAGTCGTCTTGATCAAGATCCCGTCCGTACTCGATCTCCGCTATGGACGGATGCTCTGCACCTTCCATCCCGCTCACCTATGATTCGGTCTCGAGCCGAACCGAAATCTTCTCCACGAACCCTCGCACCCTCACGCCAGCCATCTCGAACATGATCCTGGCAGCCTTGTAGATGTCAGAATCGTGGTATTTGTCCGAGAGAAACACCACTTCCGCTATGCCCGATTGGATGATCGCCTTGGCGCACTCGTTGCACGGAAACAGCGTGGTATACAGGGTGCAACCGCACAGGTCGGCGCTGTTGCGATTGAGAATGGCGTTTAGCTCTGCGTGGCAGACAAATGGATACTTGGTCTCCAGAGGAGGGCCTTCTCTGTTCCAAGGTAGCTCGTCGTCCGAACAGCCCGTGGGAAGACCAGAATAGCCAACCGCTACGATCCGACGTCGCTGGTCGACAATGCACGCTCCTACCTGCGTGTTTGGATCCTTGCTCCGCTGCGCAGAGAGCATGGCCACGGCCATGAAGTACTGCTCCCACGACAAGTAGTCCTTGCGCTTTCCGCTCAAGCGATGCCCTCCTCTCACATCAGTTGCGGCAACGATCTCGCGCCTATCTCGCTGGCTGCAGTAGTGCGTGACTAGGGATCGGTTCGCACCGTCATCCCTTGCAGTATCCTCTCTACTGGAGTCCATCCAATGTATCGTGGCTTCTCGAATCCCGGTGCAGGCGTTAACTCCTCTACACCTCGCAGGTCGTCGATGCGTACTCGATCCCATGCATGGATGACTCGCCGGTCGCCTAGGGATAGTCCGACATGTCCCCAGTTGCGATGCTCGCCCTTGAGGGCTCCAATGCAATCATAGAAGACGTACGCCCCTCTAGGTGGCTCCCCTGAGCACTCGGCCGCTCCGTACGCATCAGCCGCCTCCTTGGCCGTGCATCCCTTCCCATCAAGCACTATGCCGTTACCGAACTCGTACGCGTCCTCCACAAACGCGTAACACAGGCCCGCGTAGTCTGGCACGCCTAACTTCTCGAGCGCCCATGCAATCGCACCCTCGGCGTACTTGTGAAACTCAGCTGTCAAATGCAGTTCCCCTTCTCTGCGCATCAATCAGGACCTACACACAATTGCCAGACCTACCTGCCGATCCTACACATTGCCTCAACGTCCTGATTATACCACGCTGCGACCGATCGTGGTGCCCACTTACCGGTCCCGGCTGTCTCGCTGTAGCCTGCGATGACGGTCTTCGCCGAGCTATCGGAGGCTTGCTCAACATTTGGAAGGAGTCTCACCGTGTCTGTAGAATTTTGGAGGCATGTGCGCACCGAGGGGGGTCTGCCGGCCTTTTGGCGTCGTCAGCGTCCCCGAGTAGTGCGTTGCAGCGCCTCCAGCGCAGAACCGAGGTGACTCACCATGTCCGCCAACTCCACTGAACGCAAAAGCAGCTCCAACAGCCACGATGGCAACCCGCGTGGACATGCGGACGGCCACAGTGGACACACGGGCAGCTCAGCCGGACACCCGAGCAGCTCCAACATCGAGATCTTCAGATGAGGGCTCGCCATGGGATGGAGCCTCAACAGAATCGCCTTCATCGTCTGGTCGCTGGTGACCTTCTCAGGAGCCCTCCTGCCAGCGTTCATCATCGCGAACATCGGTCGAATAGTGGACCAGATCGCGAGCGGCATCAGCGCTGGCCGCGATTTTGGGGACATACGGAACCTCATCCTTATCCTCGGGTCATTGTGGGTGCTGCAAAACCTCTACAGTGTGGCGGGCCAGTTCTCGCACCGCCAGCTCCTCAACCACTTCGCACCAAAGATGCACAAACGGCTCATTGAGGCACTGGACGGAGTGCCTGTTCGGCGGTTTGATGATCCACACTTCAACGACCTAACCAGCAAAGCCCGGGGAGCTTCGGAAAGCGTAACTTACTTCACCATGTACGTCATCAACTTCGCAAGCCAGGTATTTGGTACTGCTGGCATCTTCTTCGTTGCTGCGCGTATCAGGTGGTACTTCCCGATTGTAGCCCTGCTGATCATGGCTGTACGCTTTGTCGTCGACCAAAGCGCTGGAAGGCAGGTCATGGACACATGGAATGAGATCGTGCCACTGGAGCGAAGAAAGAAGCACTTCTTCTATGTCAACTCCAAGCGCAATCCTGCGAAGGATATCCGAATGCTGCAGCTGACTGACTGGTTTGCAGCCTTGAGGTCGAGGTACGCCAAAGAACTCAGGGACAAGATGCACCGCATACATGTCTTGAGAAACAGAGGGCAGTACCTGTCGGTCGCGCTCGATGTGGTCTTTAGCGCCCTTGCGATCGTGCCGTCCCTCATCATGGTCTATGCACGCCAGATGACGATTGGCGAGCTCACGATGACATGGCAGATATCGGAGAGGCTCAGTGGGCAGATGAACAGCCTTGCAACCAACTTCTTTGGAGTGTACCAGCATCTCGCAGATCTCAAGATCCTAAAGGAGCTTCTTGAGCTGTGCATGTCCGATGAAAGGCTGCCAATGATCAAGGCCCTCGGACACGAGTCTGTCTCAAACGACCCCGAACCCAAGAGCGACAACGTGTTCGAGCTAGACAACGTCAGCTTTGTCTACCACGGCGAGCATGAGGCGCTCCATGGGATCACTCTGTCAATCCCGAGAGGCCAGGTGGTGGCTCTTTGCGGAGAAAACGGCGCCGGCAAGTCTACCCTGGTCAAGATCATGCTCGGTCTATACTCTCCTACCTCCGGAGAGATCAGGTTCGAGGGCCATCCATACGGCGAACTGGAGAGAGACTATCTTCTGCGAAAGATCGGTGTGGCATTTCAGGAACCTGATCGTTACAACTACACGATCCGAGAGTGCATCGGTTTCGGCAACCTGGCAAAGCTGGACGACCTCGCGGCCGTCAAGGAAGCCGCCCGCAAGGGCGGTGCGGCCGAGTTCATCAGAGATGTCGCTCACGACAACTACGAGGCTAATCTCGGACGAATGCTCTACCGGGACGGGTTGGAACTCTCGGGTGGTCAATGGCAGAGGCTTGGAGTGTCTCGGGCACACATTGGAGACAGGGACGTCCTGGTCATGGATGAACCCGCCTCTCAGCTAGACCCAATCGCTGAGTATGAGCAGTTCAAGGCCGTGAGGGAGATGGTTCACGGAAGGACGGCAATTCTGATCTCTCACCGGATCGGCTTTGCTCGCCTTGCCGATAGGATCGTGGTTCTCAAGAACGGTAGGATCGTTGAGGACGGCACTCATGAGGCGCTCATGCGAAGAAAAGGCGAGTACGCTGCGCTGTTCACGAGTCAGGCCAAGTGGTATGCAGACTCTGAGGCAGACGGAGACACGCCTGGCGACCAGATGCCAGAGGCGTGGGCGCCCGCTGGCGACGGGCTCGGCGGCGATGTGCCCGGCAGAGACATTCACGGCAGCGCCGTGCCTGACGGAGATGCGTCGGACAGCACGAGGCCCGGCGGTGATGCGCCCGGCTGCGCCGTGCCTGGCGGAGATGTGTCGGACAGCACGACGCCCGACGGAGATGCGCCCGGCTACGCCATGCTCGACGGCGAGACGCTCTGCCAGGAGGCGAAGTGAGATGGTTACGAGGGCTGACATGTACGAGCGAAAGATCACCTTCAGAGAGGTGCTCGAGTCCGTCAAGCTGGCCTTCAAGTACTTGGCGACTGCCGCTACGCCAAGAGAGCGCGTCCTGCTGGCGTCCCTGTACCTGCTCGCGGCCGCGGCCCCCGTGGCTTTGTCACTACTAAACCGTTACATCGTTGATGTCGCCTCTCAACTCTATGACTCTGCAGACCGCGGACTGCTGTTCAAGGCAATCTGGATCATGATCGGTGCTCTGTTGGCCACGACATCCATTGGAGTGCTGTCGCTGCTGCTCAACCCTCTCCGCGACACGGTGTTCAGGACCGCTTCCGATAAGGTCGAGGAAGACATGGCCAAGAAGTGTGGCACGATGAGGTTAGAGCGGTTTCATGACACGCAGTTTCTAGACCATGTGCAGTTCCTGATGGGCACGATACTAGGTCAGATGACGGGAATGACAACGCGCATTGCGGGTATTGCCATGAGCGTGGCTTCGAGTGTCGGAGTCCTCGCTCTCGTGGCCGGCACCGCGCGGGAGGTGGGCCTTGTGATGGTTGCAGGCATCATTCCGTGCGTCTTGCTCTACCGAAAGCAGGCAAACATCCAGTATGAAGAAGCCTATTGGGAGATGCCGAACTACAAGCGGATCAACTACGCACTTGGGATGTTCACAGATAGGGTCCACGTCAATGAGATGCGATTCTACGGGTTGGGGGACACCATCTATCAGAAGTGGCAGAATAGCACCGATGCGATCGTAGCTGAAAGGCAGGCGCTGAATCTCTCTCTGTCGTTCTACAACCTGCTAGCGCTCGTGTCTATGGACATTGCGATGACCGTCTCACTCGGAATCATTGCCTGGAGGGTCTTCATCGGAGACGCATCCGTCGGAGTCTTTACCATGATGGCCACCGCAATCCAGAACTTCAACGAAACCCTTAGGCACATATCCCACGAGCTAGTCTACGTAGGATACGGAGCCAAGTATGTTAGTGACTTTCGGCATCTCTTACAAGACGTTGAGAGTGAGGTAATGCTGAAAGGCGACGAGCCCGTTCCGGACGAGGTGGAGATTGAGTTCAAGGATGTGCACTTCCGGTACCCTGGAACTGACAGAGACGCGATCGACGGTGTCAGCGTCAAGTTCAGGCAAGGCGAGAAGGTGGCAATCGTTGGCGAGAACGGGTCCGGGAAGAGCACGTTTGCGCTACTGCTTACTGGACTGTTCGCTGCCCAGAGCGGCACTGTCGAGTTCAATGGTGAGGAGCTCATGAGCTGCCTGGGCAAGGCGAGGAAGTCAATCTCATGCGTCCACCAGGAACACGGGCAATACCAGTTGTCCGTGAAGGACTTCATCCGCATCGGCGATCTCTACAGAGACGTGAGCGACGAGGAGATCGCTCAGGCGGCGCGCACAGCAGGAGCCGATGAGTTCATCAGGAAACTGCCCAACGGCTATGACACCAACCTCGGAACACTCGGCGAGATCGGCATCGACATCTCCGGCGGAGAGTGGCAGAGACTGCTCCTGGCACGAGCGCTGATTCGGAAGGGCGCTAGAGTCATGGTCCTCGATGAGCCAACTGCCGCCCTGGATCCAAAGGCAGAGGCCAGGCTCTATAGCGAGTTCAGCCAGCTTACCGGCGACAGGACCACGATCCTGATCTCCCACCGCCTCGGGATTACTCGTGTTGTTGACCGCATTCTAGTGTTTGATAAAGGCCGCATCGTGGAGGATGGCAACCACGCCCAGCTCATGAAGCTGAATGGGCTCTATGCACGTATGTACAGAGCCCAGGCGCAGTGGTATGTGTGAGCCCCTGAGCCGCCTGGCCGACTTGTAGTCGTCATTCTTGTGCCCTCACGCCTCACCCACCTCATTCCGTGGTGCTTTCCTTCCAGACATCACCCATCGGGTTGACAGGACAGGACCTCCGGAGCCACTAGGTCGACCTAGGAGTCCTCTCCGTCCAGGCATCTGGCGCAGCTGCGGCAAGACACGACTCCCGAGATCACCGGACCCATCTCAGAGTGCTCTCTTTCCAGGGCGCCAGACGCAGTCGTGGCAAACAGGATCTCCGAAGTTGCCTACTCAATCTCGGGGTCATCACTTTCCACGTGTCAAATCTAGTCGTGGCAATAAACTATCCCGAAGCGTTGGCGGTGTTGCTCGCGAGGCCCAATTCTTGCATAGCTTTCCTGGCCCCTGACGTTTTGGAGTGACAAATCACCGACCTGAGGGCCTTTTGAGCCTCCTGGGGGCATTAACTTGTCAGTTGCCAACCGCCACGGCGGCAACTAAGTGACCTGAAATGGTGCCTAGCCTATCTTCAGAGGCAGTTTTTTTGCGCATCATTGACCACCACAGTGGAAACCATGTGCCTCGAGGAGCCCCCGAATCAACCTGAGGGTGCTTTCTTTCCGCGCTCCGGGGGTCAATGGCAGGAAAGGACTCAATGGATATATCTACCATAGATGCCTGCCCACCGACCTTACCTCATCGCGAGCCGTCGGGGCGTCACTGCAGGTACACTCTTAGGTGCTGCGATCCTCATGCAAGTGCCGCAGTGACGCCGGCGCTGTTTTGCGAGTCATCATCTGATAGTGAGTCAGCGCTTGGTAGAGGATCAGGGTATGATGGCGAACCAGTGCTTGTGGCACGCCAATACCTGGTGGCAACACGGCACCTGGCAAAGAGCCACTGCCTGGTGGCAACACGGCACCTGGTAGAGAGCCAGCGCCTAGTGGCAAATCAGCGCTTGACCGCAAGTATGACAGTACCTAACCCCACCAGCGAGATCCCAAACCAGTCCTTCACGCTGGGCCGCTCACCCAGAAAGATGACGGCAAATATGGCGACTAGCACGACACTCAGCTTGTCTATTGGTGCGACCCTAGACGCCTCCCCTATCTGCAGCGCCCGGAAGTAGCAGACCCAGGACGCACATGTCGCCAACCCAGAGAGGACCAAAAACACGAGTGTCTTGCGAGGTAGCGAGAGTGGATTCGTCCATTTGGCGGTCGTGAGCACGAACACACCGAGCACCAGTACGATCACAAACGTGCGAATCAGCGTCGCAAAATCGGAATCAATACCCTGTATGCCGACCTTTGCCAAGACCGATGTGAGTGCTGCAAACACTGCTGACAATAGTGCCCATACCAGCCAGTCTGATGTTGATCCCATGCTGATCACCTCACAATACCGTTAGTCAACACTGAACACGTACTCGGAGCCGCGGGTCGATCCGCCCCCCGACCGAGGTTGCGCGGCGGCCTCGCCACCTTCGCCGGCTTCATCGCCTTCGCTGGCTTCTTCACGTTCGTTGGCTTCATCGCCTTCGTTGGCTCCATCACCTTCGCCGGCTCTATGACCATCGGCGGCTTTGGTCCGACCAGGCCCTGGTCCACTGATCTCCCACGTTGCCTCTTTGGATCCTCGCCGCCTCGTCTAGTGGCCAAAACCCGGCTCTTAGGCGGAGGTCCTGGCCTCTTCGCCTCCTAGCCGCGGCACCACGACGAGGCAGCGACCTAACCTCAATCGAAGTGCTTCGCCAAGAACGAAAGTATTCTCTCTGCGTATTCAGCATCATGCAGAGGATTGTCATAGTCCTTGCATATCATGTGGAGATCTCCGTCCCTAACCCAAGACTCGACATGCTCTGGCGCCTTTCTCATCAGCCGCTCGAAGCTAGCAAACGGCACCTGCGAATCCTCATCCGAGTGAATGAACAGCGCCGGCCGATCTCCGAGATTGGAGATCTGGTTGGTGGGGGTCATGTTCCTCGCTCCAATGCCGTACTTCAGCATGACATATGCGGAGACAAAGGGCTTCTCTACCCACGCAAAGGCTGCCGGGGCCCCCATAGTCACCATGTTGTCGCAGAAGACGTCTGGCCACGACGAGTACGCAGACATGCTTATCAGGCCATCAATCTGCGGGATCTGAGCAATCGAGTTGATGGCGATCGCCCCACCCATTGACACTCCAAATACCACGGTCGGCACATCGGCGTACTCATCGATCGACTGTATGTAGTCTACAACAGCCTTTGTGTCCTGCCACTCCTCATACCCCAGGCCTATTCGATTGCCGTCGCTCTCCCCGTGAGCGCGAGTATCAAAGAGGACTGATGCATAGCCACGATCTGCCAGCATCTTCGCGTGCCCAAAGAACGCGGTGACCGATGGGCCGTGGATACCGGAGATGAAGATCACGACAGCCCGGGGGTTGTCGCGGTGGACTCTAAACGCCGAGATGTTCAGGCCATCATCAGTCTTCAGCGTCAGCTTCTCGGCGCTCAGGCCGTAATCCTCAGCCGCATAGACCTTGGTGAAGTCGACGTGCTTGTCAACCATTGGACCCATTACCACTGGCGGAACAGCTATGAGCACCCCGAGCACCAAGACGCAGAGAATGGCAAGGAGAACTCTCGCGATCTTCTGCCACCGCCTCGGACAGCGCTTGACTGAGGTGACCTGTAACAAGTGCATCTGCACAGTCATACCCCCAAGCAAATCATATCCATAGTTGATACGCAGGGCCATGCCGAAATTCTCCATCACGCTGCTCATCCCCTGCAGAACCCGAGGCTCGTTCTGCGGGTACACGTGAGGGCCTGATCGTTCGGTGGATTCATGTGTGAGCCTGATCGCTCAGCGGACCCACGTAAAAGCCGGACCATCCGGGCCAGATGGTTAGATCCTCGACGCGATCAGGTCTAGGGCTGTCTCGAAATCATGCAAGCCTGTCGGGCGGTGGAGCTCCAGCGTGATAGTCCGATCATACCCTGCGCTGCACAACTCACCAAGACTGTCCAGGATATCAAGCTTACCCACTCTTGGAACGAGGGTTCGGCGCCCATCCGCAGTCGATGACACTGCGCCCTGCACATGCACATGCAGTATCCTACTCATGTGAGTTAACAACTCTGCGAAGTCATCGTAAAGCGAACTCCAGCTAAGATCGAGCGTGAAGCCGTAATCCCTCGGTATGATCTCGCTGAGCCGTGTCCACACCTCAGAGGTCGTGAGGTTGGGATCGCTGATAGGGATGTTCTCGATCGCTAGTCGGATCCGGTGATCTCTTGATACCTCATACACTCGGGCAAAGAGCTTGTCGATGTTAAGACTCTCCGCGTAAGTATCCCACAGGTAAAGCACACCAATCTCTGATTCGAGGACCGAGGCAGCCGCCAGATCTTCGTTCAACACCTTTTGCCCGCTCAGGATGCTGTCACGGCTCTCCGAAGAAAGTCGAGTGCCGACATCACGGTTGATGTGAACCACAGGCACTCGTATACCGTGCGAAGCGCAGAGATCAACCAACCTGAGGTGGCTGATCTTCGGGGTTACTCGCCAATCCGCTGAAGTAGGGGTGACTGGAGGCTGACTGGCGTCCCATTCGGGCAAGAATGCCAGCTCAGCCCCATCTACATCGAGCTTCGCATAGGTTTCGAAGATCCCCCAGACTGCCAGGCAGCGCCTGGCCGTCTGGAGATCGACCCGTTGGCCTCCTCCAGCGGTTAGCGGGCGTGCCGGTACTGGCCATGTCCGTACTGTGATGGTCACATCGTCAATCCAATGGTGTCATCTCGCATAGAATATGGTCGCAAAGCACTAGTCAAGGCGGGCAATGTGGATCATAATCAGGGTGATGGCGGACGGGAATCGATTGGGGCTGGCAAGGGCGAGTGCAGGCGAGCGGGTCAATTGGCATTCATCGGTGTGGCGACGAAGGCTAAGCGTGATTGACCAAGCCTTGGCGTGATTCGCCAACCCTGAGCGTGACTCGTCAGCCCAAAGCATGAGGAGATGGGAACATGAATGTTGGACTCATTGTGTACTCCCACAGTGGGAACACGCTATCAGTTGCGCAGAGACTCGAGACGGCCATGGCGAATGCCGGGCACACCGTCACCATCGAACGGGTAGAGCCAGTCAATGACGACCCAAACTCGAACGCCCCTGTGCAGCTCAAATCAGCCCCCGACGTTCGTCCGTATGACGCCGTTGTCTTTGCATCGCCGGTGCATGCCTTTTCGCTCCCACGCGTCATGAAGCTCTACCTGTCCCAGCTACCGGACATGACTGGCAAAAGAGTCTCCTGCTTTGTCACACAACAGCTGAAGTGGTCCTGGCTAGGTGGGAGCAATACAGTGCGACAGATCCAGGCCGCCAGCAGAGCCAAGGGAGCAAAGATCACATCAAGTGGCATCATCCACTGGTCCAGCCCCAGACGCCAGGATGAGATTGACGATCTCGTGAGCAGCATGGTAAGCAGGCTAAACGCATCCTGATCCGCGCCTTCTGCGCCGGATTCGAAGTGCCGCCGTCGCTGCAGTAATGTGATGCACAACCCAGACTGTCCGCAGTCTAGAGGCTGTTTCGCAGTCGAGGCAGCTGGCAGCGCTCGCTGTAGAAGGAGACCATCGTGTACTCGTCATTGCTAGCGTTGATCTACCTATCGTTCATCAGCTTGGGGTTACCAGATGCTCTGCTAGGCGCCGCCTGGCCCACAATGTATCCTGTGCTCGATGTACCTGTCTCTTACGCTGGCATGGTGTCTATGATCATGGCCGGCGGCACCATTGTCTCGAGCCTGAACACCAGCCGAGTGGTCAGCAGGTTCGGTACAGGCCTAGTGACGGCCCTCAGTGTGTTGACGACAGCAGTTGCTCTGTTCGGGTTTTCCGCTTCGAACGCGTTTTGGATGCTCTGCCTATGGGCCATCCCGTACGGTCTTGGAGCAGGCGCAGTCGATGCCGCTCTCAACAACTTCGTGGCGCTCCACTACTCCTCGAGACACATGAGTTGGCTGCACTGCTGTTGGGGAGTAGGTGCATCGATTGGGCCCTATATCATGGGCTACTGCCTGACAGTGAGGCAAAGATGGGAGAGCGGCTACGCGACAGTTGGTATTCTTCAGGCGATACTGACAATAGCGCTTCTGTTCAGTCTGCCCATCTGGACGAGGCAGGGACGCCTAGGATCCCAGGCGCAAAGAACGAAGTCTATACACCTAGGCATTAAGGGTGCGCTCAGAATCAGAGGGGTCAAGCAGGTCTTGTTGGCCTTCTGGTCTTACTGTGCGCTCGAGGCCACCACAGGTCTGTGGGCCAGTAGCTACCTGGTCCTGCATCGTGGGATTGAGGCCAAGGCGGCAGCTAGATGGGCTTCTCTGTTCTACCTGGGGATCACATCCGGACGCTTCCTGAGTGGGTTCGTTGCTGACAGGCTCGGGGACCGCAACATGATCCGTATCGGACTGGCCATAATAGCGGTGGGGCTGTCTGCGGTGATCCTACCGATGCCTACTGGGCTAGTAGCCCTGGCAGGTCTTGTGCTGATTGGTCTGGGATGTGCTCCGATCTATCCAAGCATCATACATCAGACGCCGGGCAACTTCGGAGCAGAGAACTCGCAGGCGATCATCGGCATCCAGATGGCGAGCGCCTACACTGGGTCCACGTTCATGCCGCCAGTGTTCGGTTTTCTGGCTGGGCTCACGTCGATTGCGCTGTATCCAGTCTATCTGGGCGTCTTCCTTGTCTTGATGCTGATCATGACTGAGAAGCTCAATCGCCTTATGGTCCACCTTGAGGGCTCGACGTCATGCCTACCTGCTCACGAATAGCTCTGCAAGGCTCACCTGTACCGTGCGGCACTGGTTCGGCGTCGAGATCAGCACAGAGGCCGTGTTTCCTCTCCGCCTCGTACTCGCCAGGGACCATGACGCACCTCCTACTCGCTGCAGGCCATGATCCCCCTACTCGCCAAAGGTCATGACCTGCCTCCCGCCGACTGGAGGCCGACACCCATCTCCCACTCGCTAGACGGCAAGACCCACTTCCTACTTGCCAAAGGCCATTAGCAACCTCCTACGAGGGTCATCGAAGACGACCTTTGCGGGATCGAAATCATCAGGATCGTAGGAACCGCCTACCCACGCCAGGAGCTGGTCATGGTCCTCGTGCTTGGGGTCAGCAATCGCCTCGAGAAAATCGTGGTAACCACCAACGCCGCCACAGTCCTCGGGCGGGCACCGTCGAGCACCGCCGATGCAGCGGGGATACGAGTCCCACGAACTTACCGACAGGGCGCCCTCGAAGGCGACAACGTGGGTCCAATCGTCTCCGAAGTCGTATGTGTAGAGGGCCGGCACTGACTTGCCGTCGAAGTAATCGCTGGTCAACACTTCCCAGCTCGGCCGACATCGCCTGTCACCGTAGGACTCATCATCAGGAATGCCGACAAACTCGATCCTCGGTCCTCTGAGTTCTGCCGGCCTAGCAAGCTGGAACTCGTGCAGATGGTAGTCCTCCCAGCCCATTGCGTCCTGGATCGCCACGTGGAGATCCCAGAAGGAGTACTTCGCAGGTACTTGAATGCGACGCCACACAAGAGGGTCCGTGCCAGTTAGGATGACAAGGAACTGGTAAACCAGTTTCTCCGGCGGATCGTCCAATCTCGTCCGTCCCATCGTCAGACCTCCCACCTCATCTGCATCTGAAGTGACGCCATCAGTCTCATCCTCAGTCGTCAGACCTAATCCGCGCCTCAGATGGCGCCATGAGTCTCATCCTCAGGCTGTCCACCCAATCTGCACCCTAGATTGCACCACCAGAGTCTTCCAGCGGTGTCCAATGCGCCGTCAGCTCGTTATCGTCTCCGGCGCCCATGACCCCCACCCATACGATATCGGCCGCTGACGATCTATTGCGAAGATGGAAGTCCAGGAGCAGCCGAGTCGACGGCACGAGGTCGAGCTCAAGAACGCTACCCTCCGGGATCCACGCCAGTACACCCTCGTCGGTCTCTGCTAGCCTGCGCGTATTGCATCTTCCAAAGAAGATGTACTGCTGCCTGATCTCGCTCGCGCACTGGCGAAGTACTATGTAGCGCAGCCGGAAGTCAGTCAGCTCGTCTGGCAGGATCCCCGTTTCCTCCTCGAGTTCTCGCAGACATGATCGCATCGGGTTGCGGATCTCGCTCGGCTCAACATGGCCGCCGACCCCAGTCCATCGATTCGGATGAAGACTACGGCTGCTCGAGCGATGGAGCATGAGGATGTCAGATCCGCTGTATAGGTACACGCATGCCATGACTCTCGTCGTGATCACCGGAATCACTCCCTGCGATGCGGCTAATGATGTCCCGCACCTGGAACAGTGGAAATCGGCCACAATGATACCTCCTGCCATGGACCATGCCATCGGCTGTGAGCCGCCGTCGGAGTGGATGCGCTATCGATGACACTTCCTTTCTGGTATGCCAAGGCCATCGACTGACACTCCCTAGTGGGTATGCCGAAGACATCAACGCTCAGTGGGCTCCGAGTGCTGGTATCACGATTGACGTAGATGGCCGACAGCGGCCGTGCACGTGTACTCGAAGCAAATCCTGCCATCTATGCTCAGATCGAGAAACGCACGTCTATGCGCCGAGCAAAACGCATCGTACTCGGGAGAGCCGACGGACGGCGCCGACGCCATCGACAACGCACCACCGATGAACTGCTCCCAGGTCTCCTCACATGTGCACTGATACTCTAGAGTGAGATAGCCCGGGGCCAGGTAGGCGCTCGGATCGTTAATCCCTGGTCTCGTGATCTTGGAAGGCATGGGGATCGACGAAAGATAGCTTGATAGCTGCTGGTAAAAGGATCTATCGATGTGGTATCTGAAGATGGCCAGCCAGCCTATCTGGAGGCCAGTACAGCTATCACCAGTAAGGCCAGTGCAGCTACTAGCGGGGAGACTAGTGCAGCCACCGGCGGGGAGACCAGTTTGGCTACCAGCTGCGACACCAGTGCGGCTACCACCGGCGATACCAGTGTAGTTGTGAGAGCGATCTTTGCGAGAGCAATCGCCTGTATCAGTCGACGCATCAGTCGAATCACGAGAGCACGAGCTCTGCTGACAGGCAATGCGACGGAACTCCACTAGTGCCGCCTCAGGCTCAAACCAGTCGAGCGACATCCCTGCAGTGATCAGATGAACGGAGCCATCCGGCAGGCCGCTGGCTTCGGCCCGTGCGGGAACTGCGGTAAAGGCCGGATGAACCCCAAGCCGAGCCCTAGCCTCGGCTAACATAGCCTGATTTGGCTCGACGCAGTAGACTCTCGCGGCTCTATCAAGGAAATGCTTAGCTAGCTTCCCCGTTCCTGAGCCCATGTCAGCGACAGCGTGATGGGGCTTGAGGCCCGTGATCTTGGCGACCTCCGCCACGAGCTCAGGGGCATACTCGAGCCGGAACTGCGCGTACAGGGCTGCACGGTCGGTGTACACGTCCCACGGGGGATTCGGATGTGGCCTCGCGTCAGTACTCACAGACTACCCTCCCAGTCGGCGAAAGGATCAATCCACTCGTCGCCAAGGTCGAGAACCTTGGACACGGTTTCTCCGGCACGGACTCTGAAGCTGAACCAGCGCAGCATCGGCGATGCCTTAGAGCGAAACACTATGCACTCACACGTCCCAGGAGCGACTCGAGCTACTAGGACGTCATCCTCGACGACAAACTTGACCATCTCCAGCGTGCCGTCGATACGCTACAAAGAACAGCCTTCGAAACGGAAACAGGACTCTGCCATCCTGTTGGGCCTTGTACGCTACCCGCACCCGAGACAAGACTCCCTGAATGAACTCAGCCCTCTCAGTCTCATCGAGCCTCTCCAAATAGGGTCTCATTCCGGTCGACTTGTACCACTCGATGATGGCATTGTGACCCGACATGACATGGTTGTAGTGCGTCTCCCAGAGGTGGATCTCCCCAGCGAGCGGACTCAACACATCGTAGTAGAAGCTGAGATCCTCGTAGTGTAGGGACGTGTGCACACCGCTGAAGTGCTGTTGCCACCTGGCCTCGCCGGCAGTCTGTAGCACAGCCAGCCCTATCGGCATACTCCCCGTGTTGGGGACCTGCATGGCCATAACGCCGCCATCTGCCACAAGATTGAACAGGCGCTCTAGCAACCGCTTGTGATCCGGGATCCACTGAATCGCAGCGTTTGAGAAGACTATGTCGAATTTGCCGAGGTATGACAGATCTCCACTGGCGTCGGCATGCACCCACTCCAGGTCAGGGTAGTCTCTCCTTGCTGCCTCGAGCATCGCTTCTGAGCTGTCGAGCCCCATAATGTGAGCATCCGGCCATCTCCGCTTCAGCTCGATGGTGCTATTCCCAGGTCCGCAGCCAATGTCGATGATCCTCTCGGCATGCTCCTTGTCGATACGGGAGATGAGATCCTTGACCGGCTGCGTTCTCTCTTGCCTGAACCTCAGGTATAGATCTGGATTCCAATCCGCCACCACTAGGACCACCTCTCTAGCAGTCAACTCGCCTAGAGCGCAGTGAAGGGGACTGCGCGCTGTCCTGGTGACCACGCCGGATGGCGCCGGACCACGCAGGACTCCGCCGAGCTGCACAGAACTGCGCCAGATTGGACCGGGCTGCACCGGACTACGCCGAGCCGCTTAGTCTGATCAGCTCTCTGCACGCAGCGGCAAGCCGCATCTGATACTTCGGCCCAAACCCCAACCAGATGTGGGTCATGAACGTGTCTAGCCAATAGAACAGGCGCCGGTAGCTGTACCCTGGACGGAGCGGTCGCTGCCTGCCGTAGATGTCGAAGAACTCCTGCCCGACAGTGTCAAACACCTCGAGATAGCTCAGCTCCATCTCCACCTCAGCATAGCGCAGACCGACTGGGTCCAGGAGGCCACTCAAGTGCCATCCGTCCTCCCTCTCATGGACCATAATGTTGCCAGCCCAAAGGTCGCCATGGATCAAGGTCGGCTCTCCGTGCTTCCCCAGGGCATCGCTTGCGAGTGGCAATACCCGGTCAAGCAGCTCTAGCAGATCGTCAGGAAGGATCGCCTGCATATCCCTTCGGTTCTCCTCGAGACAAGGGAGAAACACATCAAGCCAACTCCCTGGGCCTCGGGGTTCATCGATTCCGCGAAAGGTCTCTGCGGTGAACGAATGGAGCTCGAGCACCACATCTGCCAGTTCCCTCTCAACCGGGGCTCTCTGCTGCTCGGTCAACCGGACGGATTCCAGGCTGACGCCTGGCAAGCACTCCAGCAGAAGAAACGAATACGGGACTAGGCTCCTAGAGGTATCCAGCGAGTAGACGCGCGGACAGGGCACGTTGGTGTGCTCCCGCAAAAACTCCAGCCGATCGCTTTCTCGGCTCAATGAACAATCCTGACTACTGCCGTGGAGCTTCGCCACAGCCACATACGGCGGGCGGTCAAAGGTTAGGCGGTAGACGGCGCTGCAGTAGCCTCCGACCAGAGCCTCAATCCCTATGCAAGGCGTCTTCGCTCCCACCCAGCTCTGGAGTATTGCAGACGCTTGGTCCTGTGACAACGGCATCTCGTCGTGCTTGGCCTTCATGTGTGTCCTTCTCTCAGTCACCCTAACAGTTACCTGAACGCGGTCGGACTGAGCCAGCATGAGGATCCGCGACGAAGTACGAGCCGGCAAGGCAACCAAGCATTCGTCTGGACGCCGCATGAGGGCTCACACTCCGGCAGCCGGCACTAGCTACCCCAAAACTCATTCGGCAAGGACATATCCAGAACCTTCGCTAAGGATCCAAGCAGAATGCGGCCTTCGGAACGCATCGAGGGGTGTTGCCTGCAGCGAGCACCTGAGATGGCAAAAGCCGCAGCCCTAGACTGCGGCCCCTAGATATTTCTCGGCTGTCTCCAGCAAATGCTTCGCCTCTGCAGCTATCCCTCGACTGCCTCCCGCAGCTGCGTTGCCTCTACAGCTATCCCTCGACTGCCTCTCGCAGCCGCTTTGCCTCTAAGGCCGTCCTCCAACTGCTTCCAGCAGCTGCCCCATCTCTCCAGCTACCGATCGACTGCCTCAAGCAGTTGCTTTACCTCTGCAGCTATAGCCTTGACGTTTGCCTGTACGAAGTCCCGGCCGTGCTCGGCAGTTGCTGTGCGCGGGTCATCGCTTGGCCGCACGCTGTGGTCTTCGGTTGGGTGACCAACAAAGGCAGGGCCATCCACCGCAGCCCAGTCTCGGTAGTACAGCTTCTGATCAATACCAGGAAGCTCGGCCAGATCGACTGTTTCAGGAGACAAATACATCGTTACCGAGGTCTCATCTCTGGTGGCGTGACCCACACCTGGCGAAGCATCCGGGGACTCCGATGACCACTCGTCATTCGACGTAGGAAAGACAAGTCTGTAGACGACCTGGCAGTCGTCACGCGATTCCTCTGCCGCTATTCGCTTGAGTACTGCGTTGTGATTGAGAGCGCCATGGCCGCTTATTAGCACAACGATTCTGAAACCGTATCTCTTGAGCAACCTGACGATCTCCTTGACGATGACGCCATAGACTGCCTCGTCAAGGTACATGCTCGGCACTAGGTTTCCGGGGAAGTCCATTCCCACGACGTACTCGTCACCCTCGAAGCCAAGCCACCTAAGCTCTTCGCTGGTTCTGCGGGTCTCTGTTCCGAGGTACGTCGTTGGGTACACGACTCCTCCGACCATCCTTGCGACCTGCTCGCAAACGGCGGCTGCATGAGCTGCGTCTACGTTCAGAGGCAGATGAGGTCCATGCCACTCAAGAGGAGCTAACGGAACATACACAACAGGGCACCTCTTGATCGCCTCGACAATCTGTCCAGGTCGCATTCGTTCCATATGAATCTCGTCCATCTGGGAGCCTCCCATGCTGGTATCTACTGGCCAACTCCATTGAACTCATGCACCGCGTCGACCATGGCCACGATGTTTTCCACAGGCGTGTTCGCCTGAATGTTGTGAATTGCGCTGAACACAAACCCGCCGTTCTTAGAAAAGACGTCGCACCTACGCAGGACTTGCTCTCGGACTTCCTTCGGAGTCCCGAATGGCAACGTCCTTTGAGTATCGACACCCCCGCCCCAGAAGACGATTCTGTCGCCGTACTTGGACTTCAGTAGTTCTGGATCCATGCCGGCCGCAGAGCATTGCACGGGGTTCAGGATGTCAAATCCCGACTCAATGAAGGCGTTGATGAACGGCTCGATCGCGCCACAGCAGTGCTTGAACGTTTTCCAGCCCGTGTTAGCGTGGACCCAATCGTTCACACGCTTGTAGTACGGCATCCACAGATCTCTAAACGATGCCTCAGAGCAGAACGTGCTTGTCTGGGTCCCGAAATCGGTGCCGCAAATGAACACGACGTCTATCGAATCACCAACCACCTGGTGCAGCTTCTCTAGATTGCTGACCGCAATCTCCGTCTGTTTGTCAAAGATGTAGCGAACGAAGTCCTGGCGTATCGCCGTAGACATATACCACTCTGCGATGTCCCGAATCCCCTTTGGATGCTTCAGCGCTGGACCGGGGACCAAGGCCACATCTCCGAGCCCGGTGCCGCCGAAGTTGGCGACGATGGCGTCGCCACTCGCCTTTACGGATTCGACTGCATTGCGGAAGTACTCCAGGTCTGCGTCGGAGATCGGCTGGAACTCCTCCAGGTTGTCTTCGGGGTCTAGATCGCTCTCCTCAAAGGGCTCCTGGCGAATGATCGCATCGAAGTAGAACCCACTCTTAGGAAGCCTACCGCTCGCAGGCGCGCTCAGGTCGCCCTGCGGGTGGATGTAGGTGTTCCCGTCGGCATCCGTGGTCACGCGGAATCCCTCTGGGACTAGTACGTCTATGTCGTGGAAGCGCCAGGGCTTCCACCCTTCATTCGGGAACCCGAAGAAGCCGCGTGGTCCGTTAACCCCCCGCACATCTAGGCCAAGCGCCTCTCGCAGATCGTCCTCTATCAGGCCAAGCATCTGAAACGGCTCATAGACCTTCACTGGCCGCTTCTCCAGACCGTAATACTCGCGCAGGGCGGCCACGCATGTGACGTGCATCCCTGAACAGATCGTGCCGTCAATGTCGATCGGTACTCTGTCAGGCTGTCTATGGTTCAGTGACGCCCTTACACGCTCTCGGGAGCCTGTCATTGCTGCACCTCCATTCGCTGATCTCACTCGTAACCGATCTCGCACAGACCACCTCACGCACGTGGCCTTGCGCGGATGACTTCACGTAAGCGGCCTTACCCAAGCGCCCCACGCAAGTGATCTCATGCAAGTCATCTCACGCTATACCCTCTGCCTTGTAGGCAGCATATCTCATGATGTTCTCCTCTGTGATGGCATCTCCATCCAGGACGCCGGTTACGCTGCCTTCACACATGACAACAACCCTGTCAGACATGGATATGATCTCGGGCAGCTCAGATGAGATCAGGATGATGCTGATGCCCCGCTCTGCGAGAGATGCCATAAGCTTATAGATCTCGAGTTTCGCTCCAACATCGATCCCATGAGTTGGTTCGTCCAGTATAAGGACCTTTGGATTGATGGACAGCCAACGTGCCAAGACAGCCTTCTGCTGGTTCCCGCCGCTCAGACTGGAGATCGGATCGCTTGGAGCTCCCAACTTGATGCTGAGCTTACGCAGGTACTCGTCCACCGTTTCCTGTACTTTTGGGTAGTTGACTATGCCCACGTTGCTTAGCTTGGGGAGTGCAGACAAGGACATGTTCAGGCTTATCGACAACTTGGCAAACAGAGACAGGGTCTGGCGATCCTCCTGCACCATGGCCAGACCATGCTCGATGGCCTCTCTTGGGGATCTGAACTTCACCGGCGTGTCTTCGAGAACTACCGAACCAGATACATGTTGTGCGGCGCCAAAGATCGCCCTTGCCACTTCACTGCGCCCTGCCCCGACCAGACCGGCAAACCCTAGAATCTCGCCCCTGCGAAGCTCAAACGTTACGTCCCTGAACCCAGGGCCAGTCAGACGATCCACCCTAAGCACCGGACTGCCCTGGGGACGCGAGTTCCTTAGTGTGCCGAACTCTAGGTTGCGCCCAACCATCATCTGGATTATGTGATCGACAGAGGCGTCCTTTCGCTCTATCGTACCGATGTATCTCCCATCACGCAGCACGCTGATTCTGTCGGATATCCTTAGGACTTCGGGGATCTTATGTGACACGTATATGATCGAGATGCCCTTGCGCTTGAGGTTCTCAATGACTGCGAACAAACGCTCCGACTCCACATCAGTCAAAGAGGAGTTCGGTTCATCCATCATGATTAGGTTTGCGTTCTTTGAGAGGGCCTTTGCTATCTCAACCAACTGTCTCTGTGATGTGCTCAGTCTGCGCACGGTTGTACGAGGATCGATGTCCAGCCCAACCAGATCCAGTACCTCTTTTGCCTTTCCCTCGAGCTCGGACCGCTTGACGATGCTTAGACTGGAGCCCATTCGCCCCATGAAGATGTTTTCCATAATGCTCAGGGAGGGCATCATAGACAACTCCTGATGTATGAGAGCGATTCCGGCATCAATCGATTCCCTCGGGCTGGCGAACCTGATTTCTCTGCCCTCGTAGAGCATCTGGCCTTTGTCCGGCTGTATGACTCCGCCTATGATCTTCATCAGGGTGGATTTGCCTGCTCCGTTTTCGCCGACTAGTGCGTGGACCTCCCCGCGCCTGAAGCACAGGTTGACATCAGTCAAGGCCTGAACTCCGCCGAAGCTCTTGGACAAACCGCTCACCGAGAATAGTACATCATTCGAACCAGCCATACATGCTCCCCCTTCGCCATAGCGACCAACTTCAGGGCCAGCGACTCATCTAAGTTGGAGGCTCGGCTATATGGCGGGCGAACCCGCCATACAGCCGACCACAGCATATCGGTTACTGAGCGTCAGTTGCTGGGCTGCCAGAAGTCATACATGTTATCCTTGGTGACGAAATCGGATGCTGTGAGCAGTCTTCCTGCAGGCGGAACGACTCCTCCGATCAGGTAGTTGTAGAGCCTGACTGCTGGGTCATGACCCTGAGCATACGGATCCTGCCCGATGGTTCCGGTGATAACACCCTTGGCGACGTACTCCATCGTCTCATCCACGAAGTCAAAGCACACTACCTTCACCTTGCCGACCTTGCGAGCCGCTTCGACAGCAGCCGCTGCACCAAACGGGCCACCAGCCGTCACATAGATGCCATCAAGGTCTGGATAGGCGATCATGAAGTCCTGGGCCTGAGTAAAGGCGATGTCGCCCTTGTCCTGGTTCTCTACGACTCCAACGACAGTGATGCCAGGAGCGTTCTCGGCTAGCCAATCCTCAAACCCTTGTCTCCTGTTCTCGTGAGCTTCGACTGCAAAGAAGCCAGTGATGATCGCGACCTTGCCCTTTCCATCGAGCACCTCGGCCATGGCCGCTCCTGCAGCTCTTCCCTGCTGGTAGGTGTCGCACCCTACGAA
>ERZ773359.2154-NODE-2154-length-25574-cov-9.301618_pt1 | contig 25574 bp, 21 predicted proteins | sample MGYA00374955_ERZ773359 | MGnify/ENA primary metagenome ERZ773359 (study PRJEB29098, sample SAMN04486028) | biogas fermenter metagenome | study: EMG produced TPA metagenomics assembly of the Biogas fermentation microbial communities from Germany - Plant 4 DNA1...
TCTGCACAAGGAGCTGGGGCAGCTCTTATTAAAGCTTTAAAACTTCCAGGCTTAAAAGAAGTGGATAATGGAATTGAGTTTAGTAAAACTGGTGAAGATGCCATAATTAACTTCAATGGTGCAAAAGGAATAACTTCTTCTACTAACAGAATTACTGTTAATGGAATAACCATAAACCTACTTAAGGAGGAAAACTTCACCATAACTATAGGTACCGATGTAGATGCAATCTATGAAAAGGTAGAGGAGTTTATAAACCAATATAATGAACTGGTAGAAAAGACCAACAAGCTATTAGGTGAAAAGAGATATAGGGACTATCCGCCTTTGACTGCTGAACAGAAGAAGGAAATGGATAAGTCAGACATAGAGCTGTGGGAGGAAAAGGCAAAATCAGGACTTCTTAGAAATGACAGCATTATTCAAAGTACTATGCTAAGCGTAAGGCAATCCCTATACGAGTTATCAGCAGGCATAGAGGGAAGCTTTAAGCTTATTACTGATATTGGCATATCTACAGAAAAGTATTCCAGAGGAAGTGCTGGTGGTAAGCTGGTAATAGATGAGCAAAAATTAAGACAGGCTATTGCCGATGACCCAGAAGGGGTAATGGAGTTATTATTTAAGGAAAGCAATCCAGAAGTAGTGGAAACCTTAGAGGATGGTAAGGAAATAAAACAAATAGGCGGTCTTGTAACCAGAATTTACGACAACCTAATCGTTGGTATGGAGGAGATAATCAAGAAATCTGGAACTGGAGGCGAGAACGACCTATTTAGAGGGGTTAAAGGCAATATATTAATGGATTTCATCACAGAATATGGAAGCATCAGCATGCTTGATAAGGATATATTACAATATAGTAGAAGGATAGATGATTTAAATGACATGCTCTTTAGAAAGGAGAACCACTACTATATTAAGTTTACCGCTATGGAAAGGGCCATAAGCCGAATGAATCAGCAAAGTCTGTGGTTGATGCAACAGTTTTCATCTTATTAGAGGACACAATAGGAAAGGATGGGGAAGATGACTTATAATGCTCTTAACCAATATAAGCAGAATGCAGTTTTTACAGCTACTCCTGAAGAGTTGACCCTCATGCTTTATGATGGATGTATCAAGTTTTTAAATATTGCTAAATACAATATTGAAAAGAAGGATATTGAAAAAGCCCATAATGCCCTTATAAGAGCCCAGGATATAGTGATAGAATTGGACTCTTCCCTTAATATGCAATATGAAATATCCAATAATTTAAGGCAACTCTATAACTTTGTAAGGGAAAAGCTTATCGATGCCAATATAAATAAGAAGGTAGAACCAATAGACGAAGCTTTAGAGATAGTCTCCGAATTAAGGGATACATGGAAAGAGGCCATGAAGCAAGTCAAAAAACAGGTCTACAAGAATAGGCAGGTGTAGACTATGACTAAGGAGAGAATCGATAAATTAATAGCCATAACTAAGAAGAAAAGAGAATTGTTAGATAGCCTATTAACCCTTACAAATAAGCAGACTCTAGAGATAGAGAAGGAGGAAATGGACAAGCTAAACTATATATTGGATAAAAAAGATGGAATTATCAAGGAAATAGATAGATTGGATTTAGATTTTGTAAATATTTTTTCTCAGATTAAAAGGGATCACTCCATTGAAAAGATTGGGGAATTGGATGTTGAGGTTTATCCTAATTTGAAGGAATTAAAGGAAGAGGTAAAGGAGATAACCTCTATCTTAGCATCCCTTTCCCTGATTGATGAAAAGAACACCAAGTTCATAAAGGAGAAGCTAAAGGAAACCAAATTGGAATTGAAGAAGGTAAAGGATGGTAAAAAAGCCTATAAAGGCTATAATCCCACCATGGTAGGGAGTATGTTAATTGATGAAAAAAAATGAGTTAGCTTAGCCTAGCTCATTTTTTGCTTTTTTATGGATAAGATAAAGGGGGGATATATGACAATTTCTACAAAATCTATGTAAATAATAATTTTAAAAGGGGAATGTGGTCGAAAAAAATAGAAGAAAATACTTATTCAGATATTATTAAGATATTAATCCACAAGGGAAAGGTGTTGATAGCAATTACCCACAAATCAGTCCACATTATCCACAGAAAGTCATAAAACTTATCCACAAAATATATACATATTGTTGTTAGTAAATTTATAGCAGGGACCAAATTTTTTGTTTACATATCCATGGAATATGGGTATTATATATAAATAAAGGGTATAGGCCTTGTGCTTATATGAAAGGAGCTGGGGTTTATGAAACTTAATTTTGTTGGAAAGAACATGGAGGTTACTCAAGCTTTAAAGGACATTACAGAAAAGAAATTAAGTAAACTCGACAAATATTTTAAACAGGATGCAGAAGGTAATGTAATCTATAGCGTTGAGAGAAACAGAAAGATTTTCGAAGTTACCATAAACCTACCTGGAACAATACTTAGGGCTGAAGAAGCCAGCGAGGATATGTACGCATCCATCGACAAGGCAGTGGATGTATTGGAGAGGCAGATTAGAAAGTATAAGACCAGACTTCAAAAGAGGTATAATAACGGAGAGACCATAAGATTTGAAAACATAGCGCCCTTAACAGAGGAGGAAGAAGAGGAAGACAGGCCCAAAGTAGTCAAGACCAAGCGATTCGATATGAAGCCAATGGATGTGGAGGAAGCCATTTTACAGATGGAATTACTTAGACATAACTTCTTCGTATTCTTAAATGCCGATACAGACGACTTAAACGTAATCTATAAGCGAAAAGATGGAAACTATGGGTTGATTGAGCCAGAATTTTAAATCCAATTTAATATAGATGACAATTGCAGGATTTAATCCTGCAATTTTTATTGCCATCTTTGTGTTTAAACATTTGACTTGTTTGAAATATTAATAAATGATAAAATATATTGATGTAGATTTTATATACTATAGTTAAATTGAAAGGCGGTAAAAGTATGTTAGGCTTTTTGAATAAGATATTGGGTTCCTATAGCGAGAGAGAATTGAAGCGAATAGAACCCTTGGTAAAAAGGATTGAATCCTTAGATGAGGAGATGCAAAAGTTATCCGATGAAGAGTTAAGGGGAAAGACCATGGAATTTCAACAAAGACTAGAAGAGGGAGAGACTCTAGATGATTTGCTTCCAGAAGCCTTTGCCGTAGTAAGGGAAGCAGCCCATAGGACTTTAGGTATGAAGCATTTCAGGGTTCAATTGATGGGAGGCATCATCCTTCATCAGGGTAGGATTGCAGAGATGAAAACTGGAGAGGGAAAAACTCTAGTAGCCACTTTACCTGCCTATTTAAATGCACTAACGGGTAATGGTGTACACATTGTAACGGTTAACGACTATTTAGCCAAAAGGGATAGACAGTGGATGGGAAAGGTATATGAATTCCTAGGTTTAACCGTTGGCTGTATAGTCCATGGAATGAATAAAGAGGAAAGGAAAAAAGCCTACAATTGTCATATTACCTATGGAACCAATAATGAATTTGGATTCGATTACCTTAGGGATAATATGGTCATATATAAGGAGGAGATGGTACAGAGAAAGCTTAACTATGCCATCATAGACGAGGTAGATAGTATCTTAATAGACGAAGCTAGAACTCCTCTAATAATTTCTGGCCAAGGAGAACAGTCTACTAAATTATATGAAGCAGCCGATGCTTTTGTAATGACTCTAACAGGAAGGGTAATAGACCCCACTGAGGAAAGAAGGGACCCCTTCGATAGGGAGATAAAGGAAGAAACGGTAGACTTTTTAATAGATGAAAAGGCAAGAACCTGCATGTTAACTGAAAAGGGAACCCTAAAGGCGGAAAGCTACTTTGGACTGGAAAACCTAGCCGATCCTAACAATATGGAAATAGCCCACCATATAAACCAGGCCTTAAAGGCAAGGCATATAATGAAAAGGGATATAGACTATGTAGTAAAAGATGGAGAGGTTATAATAGTAGACGAGTTTACAGGAAGACTTATGCATGGTAGAAGGTATAGCGAGGGATTACACCAGGCTATAGAGGCTAAGGAAAAGTTAAAGATTAAATCTGAATCCAAGACCTTAGCAACCATCACCTTCCAAAATTACTTCAGGATGTATGAGAAATTAGCTGGGATGACGGGAACTGCTAAAACTGAAGAAGAAGAGTTTAGAGAAATATATGGAATGGACGTAGTGGAGATTCCAACTAACAAGCCAGTTATAAGGGAGGATTATCCCGATGTAGTATATAAAAATGAGGAAGCTAAGTTTAGGGCAATTGTAGAGGAAATCAAGGAAAAACATAAAATTGGCCAGCCGGTATTAGTTGGTACTATTTCCATCGAAAAGTCAGAGCTACTTAGCCGGATGTTAAAGAGGGAAGGAATTCCCCATGAAGTATTAAACGCTAAACATCATGAAAGGGAAGCGGAAATCGTAGCCCAAGCAGGAAGGTTTGGAGCTATTACCATAGCAACCAATATGGCAGGAAGGGGAACGGACATCGTACTGGGAGGAAACCCAGAATACTTGGCTAAGATGGAACTTAAGAAGAGAGGATATAGGGATGAAGTAATAGCCATGGTGGATAGCTTCATAGAGACGGATGATGAGGAGGTTATTAAGGCTAAGGAAGAGTATAAAAAATACTATGACAAGTTTAAAGAGGAAACGGAAAAAGATGCAGAAAAGGTAATAAAGGTAGGAGGCCTTCATATAATAGGTACGGAAAGGCATGAATCAAGAAGGATAGACAACCAGCTTAGGGGCCGTGCCGGAAGGCAGGGAGACCCAGGTTCTTCAAGATTCTATATCTCCTTAGAGGACGACTTGATGAGGCTCTTTGGTGGAGATAGGATTAGAAATATGGTGGAAACTCTAAATATGCCTGATGACGAACCCTTAGAACATAAACTCTTGACTAAATCCATAGAAAATGCTCAAAGGAAGGTAGAAAGCAATAACTTTGCAATCAGGAAGCACGTACTCCAGTATGACGACGTTATGAACAAGCAGAGGGAAGTAATCTATGGAGAGAGAAGAAGGGTATTAGAAGGGGAGAACTTAAGAGACCATATCCTAGGCATGCTTAGAAACATTATAGAAAATGCCGTTGAAATATATACAAACCAAAGCAACAGCCCAGAGGAATGGGATATAGTTGGTTTGGAAAACTATCTAGGAAGAATATACCTACCTAAGGGCCAACTTGAATATGAAAAGATTAAGTCCTTAAATAAGGAAGGATTAGTAGAACTACTATATGAAATTGGGGAAGAAAGGTATAAGGAAAAGGAAGAAGAAATCGGACAGGATATGTTTAGAGAATTGGAAAGGATAATCTTATTGCAGGTTGTAGATAGCAAGTGGATGGACCACATAGATTTAATGGACCAACTAAGGCAAGGAATTGGATTAAGGGCCTATGGAAACGAAGACCCAGTTAGAGCCTATCAAAACGAAGGATTCGATATGTTTGAAGAGATGAACCACAATATACAATTGGATACGGTAAGGTATCTATTCAATATACAATCACCAGAGAAGATGCAAAGAAGAAGGGTGGCAACGCCAACGGAAGCTGACAACAAGGGTCAACAGCCAATCGTTAAGAAGAAAAAAATAGGCAGAAACGACCCTTGCCCATGTGGAAGTGGCAAGAAGTATAAGAAATGCTGCCTTAACAATTGACAATCCTTAACAATTCACAATTTTTGACCAATAGATAATTGTTTGGGTCTAGCATGACAATAGACAGTGTAAAATACATTAATGAATGTATGAAAGGAGAAGCTATGCAGGATATATATTTGTATCGGGAGAGAATAGAAGAAATTAAGCAGGTTGTAGAAGAATTGGGTGTTTCCCTTTGACATTCAAGTCTTAAGGGAAGAGCTTGAAAAATTGGAGAAGGAATCCTATAAGGAAGAGTTTTGGAAGGACCAGAAGAAGGCGCAAACTATCATGCAAAGGATCAGCAATCTAAAGAACCAGATTAAGGAGTATGATGACCTACTAAGTGATATAGAGGATTTGGAAGTATTAATAGAACTAGCTATAGAGGAAGAGGACTATCAAACCTATAAAGAAGTGGAAAAGGGATTTAAGAAGGCTTTCAGGGAAACGGAAAGGTTTAAGCTTACCACTCTCCTAGACGGAGAATACGATAAAAACAACGCTATTCTTTCCATCCACTCTGGTGCTGGTGGATTGGAAGCCCAGGATTGGGCTGAGATGCTCTTGAGGATGTATAAGAGGTGGGCGGAAAAGAAGGGCTATCAGGTAGATATGCTGGATATCTTATCCGATACCGAAGGTGGAATCAAATCGGTAACCTTGCTTATTAAGGGCCTTAATGCCTATGGCTTTTTAAAATCGGAAAAGGGTGTCCATAGGTTGGTGAGGATATCGCCTTTTGATTCATCTAACAGGAGGCATACCTCCTTTGCTAGTGTTGATGTTTATCCAGAACTAGATGATGAAGTGGATATAGAGATAAACGAAAGCGATTTAAAAATTGACACCTATAGGGCCAGTGGAGCTGGAGGTCAACACGTTAATACCACCGATTCCGCAGTTAGAATAACCCACATTCCCACCGGGATTATAGTCCAGTGTCAAAATGAAAGGTCCCAGCATAGCAATAGAATAACTGCAATGAAGATGTTAAAGGCCAAGCTTATCCAATTAAAGGAAGAGGAGAAAAAGGAGAAAATTGAGGACCTACAGGGGAGTTACTCCCAGATAGCATGGGGTTCACAGATTAGATCCTATATATTCCATCCATATAATCTTGTCAAGGACCACAGGACGGATACGGAAGTAGGGGACATAAATGGAGTCATGGATGGGGATATAGATATTTTCATAGATGAATACTTAAAACAGAAGCCTTCTAAGTAGAGAAGGCTATTTTTTCAAAATTTTTTAAGAATTTGGTAGGAATTTTTTATCCTGTGTAGAATAGTATAATTTGTGTGGTAAATTTGTTTACAAATTATGAAAGGAGAAGGAGATGGACATAGTAAAGAGATTAGCAGAGGAGTTTCAACTAAAAACCTTTCAAGTTACCAACACCATAAGTTTAATAGATGAAGGAAATACAATTCCCTTTATTGCTAGATATAGAAAGGAACAGACGGGAAATTTAAAGGACACCGTATTGAGGGAGTTTTATGATAGGCTCAATTATTTGAGGAATTTACAAAAGAGGCAGGAAGACATAATAAGGTTAATTGATGAACAGGGAAAGCTTACTGATAAGCTTAAGGAGGAAATACTAAAGGCAGATACCCTCCAGAGGCTTGAGGACCTTTATAGACCCTTTAGGCCAAGGCGTAGGACAAGGGCTACTATTGCTAGGGAGAAAGGGCTAGAAGGCCTTGCTAATATAATTTTAAATAAGAGATTGACAGAAGAAGAGTTATATAAAATAGCAAAATCATATATTAATAAAGAAAAGGGGGTAATGGATGGGGATGAAGCCCTGAAGGGGGCTATGGATATTATTGCAGAGATTATATCGGATAATGCCCAATATAGGGATATGATAAGAGACATAGCCTACAAAAAAGGGGTAATTAGGACCAAAGCAGTAGACCCAGAGGAGAAATCTGAATTTGAAATGTATTACGACTACCAGGAGCCAATTAAAACCATAGCAAATCACAGGATTCTTGCCATAAATAGAGGGGAGAAGAAAAAGGTACTAAAGGCCAATTTAATATTTCCTGATGATGATATATTATTGAAATTAGAATCGAAAATTGTAATCCATAAACCTTCAGCTACTGAAAAATATTTAAAGGCTAGTATAGAAGATAGCTATAAGAGGCTAATTTATCCTTCTATAGAAAGGGAGATAAGGAATAATCTTACGGAGAGGGCGGAAGAGGAGGCTATTAAGGTATTTGCCCTAAACTTAAAACCGTTACTAATGCAGCCTCCTGTAAGGGGTAAGAGGGTAATGGGGATAGATCCAGCCTTTAGAACGGGATGTAAGGTAGCAGTATTAGATGAAACGGGTAAGCTACTGGCTTACACTACCGTTTATCCAACTGAACCTCAGAACAAAGTGGAGGAAGCAAGAAAAGAGCTAAAAGATCTAGTTGAAAAATTTGGAGTAGATGTAATCGCCATTGGAAATGGAACAGCTTCCAGGGAAACGGAATTAGTAGTCGCAGAAATGATAAGGGAGATGGATAAGAATATCTCCTATACTATAGTAAATGAAGCAGGTGCTTCCGTCTATTCAGCCTCGTCAATAGGTCAGGAGGAGTTTCCAGATCTTGACGTATCCATTAGAGGAGCAATTTCCATAGGAAGAAGACTTTTAGATCCATTAGCAGAGTTGGTAAAAATAGAGCCTAAACATATAGGGGTAGGCCAATACCAGCACGATTTAAATCAGAATAAATTAGATCAAGCTTTAGAAGCCGTTGTAGAAGACTGTGTTAATACGGTTGGAGTCGATCTAAATACTGCAAGTTCATCCCTATTGAAGTATGTTTCTGGAATATCTTCCAATGTTAGCCAAAACATAATAAAGTATAGGGAGGAAAGAGGAAAATTTAAGAAAAGAGAGGAGTTGTTAAATGTTAAGGGGGTAGGATCTAAGACCTTCACTCAATGCGCTGGTTTCTTAAGGATTCCCGATGGAGATAATCCGCTGGACAATACGGCTGTCCACCCAGAATCCTATCATATAGCAGAGAAGTTACTGGGGAAGGATATAGACGAAGGGGAGATTGAATCCCTAGCTGAAGAACTTGGTATTGGACCTTTAACCCTAAAGGATATAATAGAAGAACTTAAAAAACCGGGAAGGGACCCAAGGGAAGAATTGCCTAAGCCGATTTTTAGAACCGATGTATTGAAGATGGAGGATTTAAAAGAAAATATGGTTTTAACTGGCACAATACGGAATGTGGTAGATTTTGGTGCATTTGTTGATATAGGCGTAAAGCAGGATGGCTTAGTCCATATATCTCAAATATCCAATAAATTTATCAAACATCCAAAGGAAGTGGCCAAAGTTGGAGATACGGTGCAGGTCAAAATATTAAAGGTGGATCAGGAAAGAGGAAGAATCAGTCTTAGTATGAAGGAGGTTTAATCTGGGGGGATATTAATGTGGGATATTAAAAGGTTATTCGATACAGAGAATAAGCTCATAGGCATAATAAGTTCTCTACGCCATATAGAAGAAAAAGAGGCTATAGCAAAAGATATAGAGGAATTCCTAAAAGAAGGTGGGGGGCTAATTTTCATTAGCTCTAAGGGAAATGAGGAGCAGTGCATAAAGTATTATAGAAGCAATTGGAAATATGATGTGACTAATATATCGAATAACAAAGGTGTAAAAGTCATTTGCAAGGAAGATTTTTATCATGATGGTAGAATAGATGTAGAAAAGCTATTTGATAAAGTAGAAAAATCGCTAGAACTAATGGGAAAAAGAGGCATAATCAAAAAGCGCATCATAATGACCTTTGATCTGTTTTGGAATTCATTGGATTGCAGTAGGTTAGAACTTATCTATAGCAGGCTTAAATCCCTTACACAAGAAGAAGGGATTGGAGTTATTGCAAGATATCTGGCAGAGGATTTGAGCACCAAATTTATTAACTTTATGTTAGACTGCCATGATTTTATCCTAATGGATAGATTAGACCACTACGAATATTTAACACTCAATCAATTTGCTAATAAATCCTTAACTCTATTGGTAGAATCCCATTTAAATGTTGAAAAAAGTGAAAAGAGGGCCATAAGGGCTAGGTACCTGGAAGCTCTAGGAGAGCTTATGGAAGGGACCGTCCATGATATTAATAATCTATTGGTTACCATATTAGGTTATGCCCAGTTTTCAACTATGTCGGATGATATAGAGGAGATCAAGGAGTATTTGAGGATAATCGGTAAAACTGCATCTGATGGGACAAACGTTATCAATAGAATTAAGAGCCGGATGAAAGGCAACATTCAGGCCTTAAAGGATGTCTATGAGTTTAACTATATCATTAATAACTGTATAGAGATGGTTAGACATAACTTTGAATCCTATGAGAATAGAGACCTTAAATTAGAGCTGGATCTAAGATCTAATGCTTATGTGTACGTTAATGAGTATGATATAAGGCATGCCATAGTAAATATCATATTAAATGGAATTGAGGCCATGAAAGATGGTGGACTACTAACCGTCAGAAGCTATGATGATAGGGATAGTACGGTATTGGAAATAATAGATACTGGCATGGGAATGGATGAAGGGACTCTTAATAAGATATTTAATCCCTATTTTACAACTAAGGGCTCTAAGGGGACCGGATTGGGTTTAAGCATTGCTAGGAAGACCTTCGATATGCATGATGGCGAAATCTATGTGGAAAGTAAACTAGGAAAGGGTACTAAGTTTACCCTATACCTGCCAATGGTGGATATGAAAGATAATATTGCTTATATGTAGGATTAGAACTATAATATTAATTAGAGTAACGAAAGAATCTAGGAGGGATATAGATGCTGTTTATCAAAAATGGAAAGATATTCACTATGGCAGGCGAGATAATAGAAGGGGGTTCTATCCTCATAAAGGATGGAAAGATAGTAGAAGTAGGAAAGGATTTAGTTGCTCCATTAGATGCCCAAGTTATAGATGCTGAGGGGAAACTGGTGTTCCCAGGCTTTGTAGATGCCCATAGCCATCTTGGAATGTGGGAAGAAGGAATAGGATTTGAAGGCAGTGATGGAAACGAAATGGTAGATCCAGTGACCCCTCATTTAAGGGCTATAGATGGAATAAACCCAATGGATATTTCCTTCGAAGAGGCCTATATGGCAGGGGTAACCTCTGTAGTAACCGGTCCTGGTTCTGCTAATGTAATTGGAGGAATGAGTGTAGCCATTAAGACCTATGGTGACAGGATAGACGATATGATAATCAAGGAACCTATAGCTATGAAGATAGCCTTTGGAGAAAATCCAAAGAGGGTCTATAGCGAGCAGAAGAAATCACCAATGACCAGAATGGCAACAGCAGCCATTTTAAGGGAGAGCCTGTACAAGGCTAAGAACTACTTAGAGAAGAAGGAAAGGGCAAAGGACGATCCATCTAAGATGCCAGAATTCGATATGAAGATGGAGGCTCTATGCAGGGTATTGAAGAAGGAAATACCTCTAAAAGCCCATGCCCATAGAGCAGATGACATATTTACTGCTTTAAGGATTGCCAAGGAATTTGATGTGGATATTACACTAGACCACTGCACTGAAGGGCACCTAATAGCAGACTACTTAGCAGAAGAAGGAAAAGGGGCAATAGTAGGACCAACCCTATCCAATAGGTCTAAATTTGAACTTAGGAATTTAACCTTCGATACTCCTAGGATACTGCATGAGGCTGGAGTTAAAGTGGCAATAACTACCGATTCTCCAGTTATACCGCTACAATACCTACCAATTTGTGCAGGACTAGCCCATAAGGCTGGATTAGATGAAATGGAGGCCTTAAAGGCTATTACAATAAATGCAGCCGAAATTGTTGGAATAGATGACAGAGTGGGTAGTATAGAAGTAGGTAAGGATGCAGATGTTATTATTACCCAGGGTAATCCTATTAAGGATGTAGACTATAAGACCATTATGACCATTATAGATGGGGAGATAGTCTACAGAGGATAGTGAGGTGAATATTTTGAAGCTAGGATTCATAGTAAATCCTATAGCAGGAATGGGTGGTAGAGTAGGATTAAAGGGTACCGATGGAGAAGAGGTCCTTAAAAGGGCCATAGAACTAGGAGCAGTACCTGAATCCCCAGATAAGGCTAAAAAGGCCTTGGAGGTTTTACAGCCTATTAAGGATAAAATCCAGCTATTAACTGGCCCAGGTGCTATGGGAGAGGATGAAGCCAAGGAATTGGGCTTTGATTGCCATCCTATGGGAGAGCAAAAGGAAAGCTATAGCCCTGAGGACACGGAAATGATAGCTAGCAAGATGGTAGAAGAAGGAGTCCAGCTACTATTATTTGCCGGTGGCGATGGAACGGCCAGGAATATATTCAATGCAGTTGGAGACAAGGTTCCTGTCATAGGCATACCAGCTGGGGTAAAAATCCACTCTGGAGTCTATGCAAATCACCCTAGGGCTGCAGGGGAAGTGGCTTTAAAGTACATTCAAGGTGAAGAATTAAACCTAAAGGAAATGGAAGTAATGGACATAGACGAAGAGGCCTTTAGAGAAGGTCAGGTTACAGCCAAGTTATATGGCTATATGAAGGTTCCTTTTGAACCGGAATTGGTCCAAAACCAAAAATCAGGAGGAATTGAAGGAGAGGAATCAGCACTAGATGGAATATCGGATAAGATAATAGAAGGGATGGAAGAGGATGTAGTATATATAATAGGTTCTGGGACCTCCACCAGGCCAATAATGGAGAAGTTGGGTTTACCCAACACCCTGTTGGGAATAGATATAATAAAGAATAAGGAGTTACTGGCCTCCGATGCCAACGAGCAGGAGATTTTAAAGCATATCGATGGCAAGAAAGCCAAGATAATAGTTACCGTAATTGGAGGTCAAGGCTATATATTTGGAAGGGGCAACCAACAGCTATCTGCAGAGGTAATTAAGAAGGTTGGTAAGGAAAATGTGATAGTAATTGCCTCTAAGCAAAAGCTTATGTCCCTTGAAGGAAGGCCATTATTGGTAGATACGGGAGACGATGAAGTAAATAAGATGTTTAATGGATATATAAAGGTTAGGACCAGCTATACGGAAGAAACTATTCATAAGATAAAGGGACTATAATAGAAATTAATGGGATGGATGAATCCATCCCATTAATTTCTTTGCTATTAAAAGATTAAAATTTTAGTAAATTTAAGTTTTTATAGGGGGTAGCCGTATTGACAAAAGCTATTCAAAGTGGTATATTGATAACGAATATCAATATCATATTAAAGGTGTCTATATCATATTAAATATTATTGGAGGGGTAGGAAATGGTACTAGATAGTTGTGTCAAAGAAAAAGATTATATTATTGATGATGTACCAGAAGTACAATTATTAAAAGCTCTAGGAATTAGGAAGGGAGTAAAATTTGAAGTACAAACCAAACTCCCCTTACAAGGACCTGTAGTAATCAAAATAGGAAATAGAAGTATAGCCGTAGACAAGTCCTTAGCAAGACAAATAGAAGTGCAGGAGGTATAGCTATGGGATGTCATACAGAAAAAGCCCTTCCTATATCTTCAGAGGACAAGATTAAAATATTATTAATGGGCAATCCTAATGTTGGTAAAAGTGTAATCTTTTCTAAGCTTACAGGGGTTCATGTGGACAGTTCAAATTACGTAGGTACTACTGTGGATTTTACCTACGGGGATGTAAAACATAGGAATAAAACGGGCATGGTTATAGACGTTCCAGGAACCTATTCCTTACAAGCTAGCTCTGAAGCGGAGAGAGTTGCTACCAATTTTTTAGAAGAGGGTGCCGATGCAATAATCTGTGTTCTAGATGCTACCCATTTGGATAGGAATTTGGATTTAGCCTTAAGCTTAAGGGAGTATCCAATACCAATCGTCTATGCACTAAACCTACTGGACGTAGCAGAAAGGCAAGGAATCATAATTGATGTAGAAAAATTGGAAAAGAGGCTAAAAGCCCCAGTAATTCCTACTGTGGCAATTAAAAACAAGGGACTTAGAAAGCTATTGGATACAGCCTTTTCATTAGCTAATGAGACGGTAGAAGCTTTCCCTAAACAGACTGAAGAGGAAAGATGGGAAACCATAGCCGACATAATAGGAGATGTACAAAGGCATGAATACAAGGAGCCAACCTTCATTGAAAAGCTAGAATATATCACCCTTAAGCCTTGGCCAGGCATACCCATAGCCTTGCTAGTCCTTTTGTTATCCTTAGGAGTAGTAGTTGGTGGGGGAAAAGCTTTAAGAGCCTTAATACTTCTTCCACTAGTAAATAATGTCATCACCCCCTTCTTAACTAGGATGGTTGGTTTGGTAGTACCAGCAGGGATTTTTAGGAACCTACTAGTAGGGGAGTTTGGAATATTAAAGATTGGTATAGAATGGCCCTTTGCTCTAATCCTTCCTTATGTACTACTATTTTACCTAGTATTTTCCTTCTTAGAGGACAGCGGCTATCTACCAAGAATAGCAGTTTTAGCTGACGGGGCCTTAAGCAAGCTAGGCATCCAAGGTGGAAATATAATCCCAATGATGCTGGGATACGGATGTGCAGTACCAGCCATATTGGGAACCAGAGCTGCTACCACTTATAAGGAAAGGATTATGGTGGCTACTTTAGTATCCTTTGCCATACCCTGTGCATCCCAAAGTGGGGCATTCTTTGCTTTGCTGGGGGATAAATCGATACTAGCTCTGATACTGGTTTACTTGATGTCCTTAATAACCCTATTTGTGGTAGGGTTGGTAATGAATAAGGCCATAAAAGGCAAGGGACAACCTATGCTATTGGAGATACCCAATCTACTGTTACCCGATAGGACTGCCTTTTTCAAGAAATTAAAACTAAGGATGAAACACTTCCTACTAGATGCTGAAGGACCAATGTTAATAGGGATAGTTATAGCAGCTGTAATTGCTGAAACGGGTATATTAAACTCCTTTAGCACCATGATAGAGCCTTTCGTAGAGGGCTGGTTGGGCTTACCAAAAGAAGCAAGCCTTTCCCTATTATTAGGTATTATAAGAAGGGAGCTAGCAGTTTTACCCTTATTAGAACTGGATTTAAACCTTCTACAATTATTAGTAGGTTCAGTAGTAGCATTGTTTTATTTACCCTGCTTATCGGTGTTTGGAGTACTAACTAAGGAATTCTCCTTAAGAACTTCCTTGGGCATTGGTATAGCAACTACTGCTACAGCTTTCCTGATTGCAGGAATAATCAATCAAATAGGAACATTTATATGGGCATTAGTTGGGTAGGTGGAAGTATGATCATTACTTGGACTAGTTGGATGGAAAAGCGGATTTCTTTTTCCCAAACCCTGATCAATTTATACAATAAGTACTATAAAAGGCTGGTAGAAAACGAAGTAGAAATTGCAGATATAAGGGATGAGGATAGGGTATTGTGTATTGGAGGTGGTTCTGTTCCGTGTACCGCCCTCCAGATTGCCAGATTGACCAAGGCTAAAGTCTATGTACTGGATGTAGATGAAGAAGCGGTGAATAGGGCTAGGGAGATAGTAGAAAGGTTGGGCTTAAAGGATAGGATTACTGTGATTTGGGGAAGTGGGGAAGTGGTAGATCCTTCCGATTATGACGTTATCCATGTTGCATTACAGGTAAAGTCTAAGAATGCCGTATTAGAACATATATTAAAAAACTCTAAAAGAGGGACTAGAATAATAGTACGCAAACCTAAGAAGAGAAGAAGGAGGTTCTATTCCAATATATCCAGTAGGATATTAAATCTTTATAAGGGCCATTGTAAAAATTACAATTTAAACTGCTACAATCCCAATATGGGAGAAGTACTACTAATGGTAAAGAATTAGGTAAGGATTATGAAGAAATATCTACTATATATATTAGGTCTTTCAGTATTTATATATTTACTAATCAATATGGATTTTAAAAGCCTCTTAATATTTACCAAGTCCATATCCTTAGACTATATATTATTCCTCTTATCCTTACAGCTAGTAACCATAGTACTATTGGGAATCCAATGGAAACTTATAATTTCCTGGATTAAAGAGGATGTTAAATTCTATGATGCCCTTAGGGTAAATCTTAAGGGCAATATTGTAGATGCCCTCTCCCCCGGAGTAAAGGTAGGGGGAGAGCTAGCCAGAATTTACGAAATCCGGAAGATACTAGGTATGGATTTGGGAGAGGCTATTTTAGTCGTTGGATTGCAAAAGACCCTTTCTATTACCAGCTTTCTTATCCTGGTCCTATTTAGTTTAATCTGGCTTTATATTACCACAGCTGGAAGCAGCTACTTTAAATCCCTTCTATTCCCCATATTCACTTTCATAATAGTATTGGTGAGCCTTCTATTCCTCTTTATGAGGCTCAAAGCTGAGAGAGTAAAAAATTTGTTGGACAAAATAAAGATTGAGGAAAAGAAGAGGGAAAAGATATATAACGGAGTGAAAGAGTATAAAGATAACATGGATAGGATGCTTAAGGATAAGACTAAATTCTATTTCCAATTGGCCTTAAGCGTCTTTATATGGCTATTGTTTGCTATTAAATTTGCCATATTGGTTAAGGGTTATGGGGTAGATATGGACTTTATTTCAGTGGCAGCTATAACCTATTTAACCTATATAATTGGCATGATTCCTTTCCTACCTGGAGGAATTGGTAGTTTTGAAACCAGCATGGTAGGCCTTTTGGCTTTAAAGGGAGTTGAAATTGGGCAAGGAGTAGCTATTTCCCTAGTATTTAGGTTTATAACCTTTTGGTTTGAATTTTTAATAAGCTTTTTAGTCCTGTTTTTTGATAGGGTTTTAAGATATATTACGATGAGGAAGGATAGATATGTTAAGGACAAAAATTAAAAAAGATATTAGACTGCGTGTCCTGCCGTCCCTTATAAGCTATACCAATATGATTTTGGGAATTACAGCCATATGGTTAAGCTTTACACTGGATATTAAAAATATTAAGATTTCCTGTATACTAGTAATAATGGCAGCCGTAGCTGATAAAATAGATGGCTTGGTTGCCAGGAAGCTTAATTTAACCAGCAAGTTCGGAAAGGAATTGGATTCCCTTTGCGATCTAGTTTCCTTTGGCTTGGCCCCTATAATAATATGGTGGCATTTGAACCCAAATAATTATGAGGTATTGGAAATGGTGGTTTCCCTTTTATTTATAGGAGCAGGGATATTTAGGTTGGCTAGATTCAACGTAGAAAAGGATGACAATTATATAATAGGACTTCCTATTACCATTGCTGGAAGCATAGTAGTTTTTAAGCTGTTCATTGATATTAATTATAGATTCCAACCAGGAACTTGGCTATTTAATGAGAATATAGTCCTATTAACTCTACTATCCATATTCATGGTAAGTAGAATTAGGATCAAAAGACCCAATATTTAGACAGAGAATTTATGAGAATATTTCAAGAATTTATTAATTTATTGACAATTTCTAGATTTTATACTATACTTTACTTGAAAAGATCTTCAGGGCGAGGTGCAATTCCTCACCGGCGGTATAGCCCGCGAGCCTTTTGGCTGACTTGGTGAAATTCCAAGGCCGACAGTGAAAGTCTGGATGGGAGAAGATTATATAGCACTTTTGTGTAATTTTTTCCGTATGCATCTATGCCCCGAGATCTGTCTCGGGGATTTTTTGTCCTCCCTGAAGAAATATATCAATGGAGGGATTTTTTATGGATACTCTAAAAAAGGAATATCTAAACACTAAGTCCATGGTAAAGATTTCGGTACTGGCAGTAATTTCTCTAATACTGATGCTGTTGGACTTTCCACTATGGTTTACACCTTCTTTTCTAAAATTTGATATTTCTGACGTACCAGCCTTAATAGGTTCCTTTGCACTAGGACCCTTTGCAGGCGTACTAGTCCAATTGGTTAAAAACTTATTAAACCTATTGGTGGAGGGTTCAACTACGGGAGGAGTAGGTGAACTAGCCAACTTTATAGTAGGCAGCATCTACGTTTACTCTGCAGGCCTAATCTATTACAGGGAAAAGAATTTCAGAAATGCCGTAATTGGGATGACTGTAGGAACGATAGTAATGACCATATCCATATCTTTAATAAACTACTACTTCATGATACCCTTCTACGCTAAAATATTCGGCTTACCCCTAGACAGCATAGTAGCCATGGGTTCTGCAGTAAACAAATATGTAGTGGACTTTAAAACACTAATCCTATATGCCATAGTACCATTTAACCTATTTAAAGGGATTGTAGTTACTCTAGTAACTTTATTGATATATAAGAGAGTATCACCAATATTAAAGAGATAATAAATTTGATCAAGTCGTCGACCTCCAATAGTGCAAAAACCCCTGGAGGTCGACGACAATTTTATTTTTAAAAGATATGGGTATATTTCAATCTTTTCATAGAAAATTAAGCAAAACCCAATACCAATACTTAGAAATTTCTGATTTAAAAAAAATGGAAAAGATAGTAATATCAATGTAAAGAACGGTTGTTAGACTACCTATGAGGAATTGAAATACCCTAATTCCATCTAAATTTCTAAAGGATAGAGAAGTTGTTAGACTACCTATGAGGAATTGAAATGAACCTATTATCTTGGCGGTGGTAGGTTCTTTTTTGTCACTAGATTACCTATGAAGAATGAAAACGTTTTATTGTTGCTAGCAGCCCTATATTTAGATTCTTCTTGTTAGACTATATTAGGATATAAGATAGAGCTTAAAATCTTTATTTTTTGCTCCAAGTCAATATGGTATTTATAATCAATTAATTATTTAGCTTTTAATGAATCGGTGTTATTTTGCTAAATAGACAATATTTGGAAATAAATAATCTATTTATTAAAAGATTTCTATAAATTTAAATATTTACAGTATAAAAGAAGGAAAAAAGTCCTATCTGTCGAATTTAATAATTAAAGACAAAATTATGACATTTGCCTAGTAATGCTTAGAAACAGGAGGTGTTATTTTGGGCAGGAAGTTTTTATCGTTTTTAGGAACAACTGACTATAATGAATGTAAATATGAATATAATGGTGTGGAAAAAGAACAATGGGAAACAAAGTATATTCAAGAAGCCCTATTAAAATTAATATGCAAGGATTGGACAAGAGATGATACTGCTGTAATTTTTATGACGGAAAAAGCAAAAAAAGTAAATTGGTATAATCAGGAGGATGAAGGTAGAAGGCTTAAGACGATTTTAGATGATTTTAATATAGGGGTTAAAGAGGTACTAATTCCAGAGGGTAAAACGGAAGATGAAATATGGGAAATATTTGACATCATAATTAATGAAATTGAAGATGGAGATGAAATAATTTTTGATATAACTCATAGTTTTAGGTCTTTGCCCATGCTGGCACTAGTAATCTTAAACTATATAGAAGTTTTAAAGAATATAGAATTACTTGGCATATATTATGGGGCTTATGAGGCTAAAGATAGTAACAATATTGCACCAATTTTTGACTTAACTCCTTTAAATGAAATATTAGAATGGTCTCAAGCAGTAAATGTATTTTTAAAATATGGAATTAGCGGACCATTTAGGGATATATCGATAAAACAGCTTAAACCACACTTAAAAAGTCAACAATGGGCTAGGGATACCAGGCAATTTATTGACAGTTTAAATAATCTTACTATGTCCATATATACTTGTAGGGGTAAGGCTTTATCAGGTAAAGGAGCTGATGAGAAATCAATTTCTTCTGCAGCTGAAACAGTGAGTAATAGTATTAAAAAAGTAAAAGAAATAGACGAAGATATTCAATTAAAGCCTTTGATTCCCTTAATGGAAAAAATAGAAAAAAGAATAGAGATTTTTGATAGGAAGGATAATCTGGGGGCTGGAATAGCTGCAGTAAAATGGTCAATAGAAAATAATCTGATACAGCAGGCTTATACTGCTTTAGATGAAACTATCAAAACTTATGTTTGCGAAAAGTTTGGTTTTGATTCTTCAAATATTAATCATAGGGAAGAGATAGCCAAAAAAGCTTTAATAATTAAAGCAAAAGATATGAAAGAAGATGAATGGAAAGTGAAAATGGAGTACTGGGACCAGGTCAAAGAACTGGTAGGAAAACTTGATGAAGAACTAGCAAAATTATCAGCAAGCATTGGTCAACTAAGAAACGACATAAACCATTTTGGATTTAGTAAGGAAGCTTCAAAATATATTAAACTTGAAAGTAGCATAAAAAATTATTTTAATCGATTTTTAGATTACGTTAATGATGACTAACAATAAATGCAGTTTTGGGAGTGAAATAAATGAAACTATTAACCATAATATCTCATCTGCTAATGGAAGAACAAATATTAGAAGCAAAAAATAAACTGGGAGTTGATTTTATAATAACGATGCCAGAGGATGTTAAAAGTATCTGGTCAGATATTTCCCCATATGGCCCCCTTCCAACAGATCGGCTTGATAAGATAATTGAGTGGATAGAAAAGGAATCTGTTGAGGGGGACTATGTGTTAGTTCAAGGGGATTTTGGGGCAACTTATTACATAGTTGATTACTGCTTTAAAAGCAAGAGAATCCCTATCTATTCAACTACTAAAAGGGAAGTTGAAGAATTTATAAAGGATGGACAAATTGAAATTAAAAGAATATTCAAACATATAAATTTTAGAAAATATATGCCCCATAGTTATGAAAGGGAGGTGTAGAAATGGTTAACTATGATATAGCCATTGCCGGGCTTTTACACGATATAGGAAAGCTGGTGCAGCGGGCAGGAATACCAATAAAAGATAGTTTAAAAGGACAAGAAAGTATATTTTGTATAAATAAAGGCAACTATTATTCACATAAACATGCCCTTTATACAGTCCAATTTTTGGAAGACAATTTTAAAATGATAGTTGATGAAGACATAATAAATTTATCAGCAAAACATCATGTGCCAGGCAATGAATTTGAAGAACTAATAAGAAAAGCCGATTGGCTATCTGCTGGCATGGATAGGAGGGAAAGCGAAACAGATAGTTCGACAAGAGAACATTATGTAAGGGAAAGGTTGCATTCCGTATTTGAAAGCATAAACATTGGTAAAGAGTATGAAAAACAAAACTACTACTATAATTTGCTTCCCCTTAGCAATTTAGAAGATATATTTCCGGTAAGAGGAGAAAAGAAAGATATTGAAAAATCTAAGGAGGAATACAGGACTATCTTAGAATCTATGGAGGAAGAGATTAAGAAGGAAATTAATCAGGATTTACTTCTACTAACCACAAGCAATAAAGAAAGAATATACAATAAACTCCATTACATATTAGAAAAATATACTTCCTTTATCCCCTCATCTACAATCCATTATCCGGATATAAGTTTATTTGACCACTTAAAAACTACATCAGCGATTGCTGTATGTTTAAATGAACTTTATAACAGCAATGAGCAAAAGGACAAAAAATTCTTGCTGGTAGAAGGAGATGTATCAGGAATTCAAAATTTTATATTCCAGGTAACAGAAGGAGAAGAGACTAAAAAATATATTTCCAAAATTTTAAGAGGCAGATCTTTTTATATTAATGTTTTAATTGATTTTATAAGTAAGTATATAATTAAAAAACTGGGACTAACCATTTCCAATATCCTATATTGTGGAGGAGGAAAATTCCAATTACTGCTACCAAATACCCATAGGATAGTTTCAGAACTAGAAGATATTAAGATAGAGGTTCAAAACTATCTATATAAGAATTATAAAACGAAGTTAGGTCTTGTTCTAGCCTATATAGAAGTAGATGAAGAGGGAATTATGGACTACGCCAGATCACTAATAAAATTGCAGGAAGAAACCCTTGCTGTTAAGAACAAAAAATTTATAGATATTATTAAGGCTGAAAAGGATAATTTCTTTATTAGAAGCAACAAAATTAAGAATCTATGCAAATACTGTGGTGAAAATGAGGCAATAAAGCGATATTACAGAAGTGAGGAAATAATTATATGCGATGAGTGTTTTACCCATATTCAGCTAGGAGATATGCTTGTAAAGGATAGGTTTAAATACATAGTATATGATTTTGAAAATAGCATAAGAGATGCAGAACTCAGTGTTAAGTTTGCACAGATGGGACAAGTCTGTTTTTACGCCCAATTAAAAAATAACAATATAGGATTTATGGTTGAAAACATAAATGGAACAGGTGAATTTGGAAGATTAAAATTTGTTGGCAATACTGTACCAATTAAGGAGGGAGCTGTGGCTTCCTTTAATGATATTGGACCTATGGCTGAGGGGGAAGACAAGATTGCCATTTTAAAGATGGATATAGATAATTTGGGTACCATATTTTCTACAGGATTAGAGGATGAAAATAAGAGTATTTCAAGAATATCTACCCTCAGCAGGATGATGGATATATTCTTCTGCGGCTATATAAATACCATTTGTGAAGATTTATATAAAGAATATATAGAAGAAAAGGGCAGTTATGAAGTCAACTTAGATAATCTATACTATATTAATTTCTCAGGTGGGGATGATTTAGCTATAATTGGTCCATGGGACTGGACTCTTAAATTGGCTATGAGGATAAGGGAAAAACTAAGTCAATTTGTGTGCTTTAATCCCAATATCACTGTATCAGCAGGGGTATATTTTACCGACTCTAAAATGCCAATTAGAATTTCTCTACAGGAAGGAGAGGAATATTTAAGCAAAGCAAAGGAGAATAAGGGTAAGGATTCCATATGTATTTTTGATGAAGCCTTTAAGTGGAGTGGAGGCACCCATAATATAGAAAAGATTATGGGCGATGGGGAATTGTATACAAAATGGCTAAATGAAAAGAAATTATCAAGGGGTCTAGCTTTTATTATTATGGTTGCTAGTAAAAATATAAAAAGAAAAGGTAACATAGATTTTGACTTAATACCTAAAGTTGCTTATTCCATAGCAAGAAATGTAAGCGATGAGAATGTTAGACAAAAATTAATAAATAGATTAATTACACCAAATATTGAGGATTCTGAAATAGAGTTTGTAAAGTATCCGCTCATGATTGCTTTGATGAAAACAAGAAAGATGGAGGGGATTTAGTATGGCAAATGGAAAAAAAGGATTTCATAAAAGAGCATCAGCTATAAATGAGCTGATTAATGAAATAAAAAAAGCTAACTCTTTAAAGGAAGTTTTTATCCCTGAAAAATATGCTTTGCCTGGAGGTTGGGCTCATGAGGTTGTTTCTAGTTTAGGTAAAAGTAAAGATGTTGCAATGAATTCAAGCCAATTGAGAAAAATATTTACTCAATTAAAAAATATTGAGGAGAAAGTAGCTAGAAATACAGATGACAATTTAACTTCTGAACAGATGAATGAAATTTTATTGCTAATGCCACAGATAGCTTATGCAAGGGGAAGGAACTTAATTTCTATAGGATTCTATAACTTATTAAAGGAATGTATTACTCCTGAGAAGATTAAGGATAGGAAAGATTATAAAAGCTTTGTAAACTTTTATACAGCAGTAATTGCTTATACAAAACTAAGTAATTAATTTGGGGGGTAGCATATGCTAAAAAAGTATGTTATTGAATATAAATTAATGTGTTTAACTGGCTTACAAATAGGGGCCGGAAATACTTCATTTGAAATAGGAGGTATGGACCACCCTGTAGTAAAGAATCCAATTAGTGGGGAGCCATATATTCCTGGATCATCTCTAAAAGGGAAGATGAGAAGCTTACTGGAATGGCAGCACTATCCTAAGGATGTAATAGAGTATAAGGGTAAGGTGTTAAACCATCCTAAGTATGAAGTATGTAAACTATTTGGCCTTGCACCAGGAAATGAAAAATTTGACATCAATAGTGAGGAGGAAAAAATTCTCATCTCTAGGGCCATAATCAGAGATGCAAGTTTAACCGCTGAAAGTGCCAAAATGCTTCAAACCCATTTGGGGGACAATATATTCACTGAAATCAAGGCAGAAAATAGTATTGATAGATTAACATCAAGGGCTAATCCAAGATTTTTTGAAAGAGTGCCAAAGGGAGCAGAATTTAAAGGAGAAATGATATTTACCCAGTATGTTGAAGAAGATAAAAAGTTACTAAAACTGCTATTTGAAGGTATGCATTTGTTAGAGGATAATTATTTGGGCGGAAGTGGTTCTAGAGGCTCTGGTCAGGTTGAATTTAATGAAATAAATATATACATCAGAGACAAAGAATACTACAAGGGAGAAAAAGTTCAAAAGGAATTAAAAAATCTAAAGTTAGAGGATTTAATAAAAAAATTCGATGAAATAATACCTTAATAGGGGTGAAGACAATGAATGTATATAAGGTTAACTTAACCCCTTGTGGCAGTATGACAAGCATTCCAGATTCTCAAACTATATTTGGAACCATTTGTTGGGCAATAAGGGATTTATATGGCGAAAAGGAATTGGAAGAGCTATTAGACAACTTTAAAGCCAACAAGAATAGATTTGTCGTATCTTCCGCCTTTATGGATGGACTTTTTAAGGCACCTATAGTTATTTGGGCTACTCTTGAAGAACTTATAGAAATTGGAAGAAAAGCAGGAATAAAAGAAAGTGTCCTATCAACAAAAAGTAAAGCATTAAAGAAGATTGAACATTTCACAGAAAGGGTTTTTAGAGAATATTTAAGTGGGAAATTAGATAGATTAAAAGTGGCAGAAAGCATAGTAACTGGTAAGGGCCCTTATGTTTTCAAAAATGGAATATTGCATTATAAAGATGAGGATGTTAAAAGGTATAAAATAGCTGAAGAACATACAAGACGTAACAGGATAAATAGGTTAACTGCTACTACAGAGGGAGGAGGGCTTTATTACTATAATCGCATATTTATTGGAGAGGATACAAAACTATATTTTTTAATTAAGACGGAGCAAATCCAATATTTCAAGCCAATTTTTAGAATTATGTCTGATATGGGGATTGGAGGAGACAAAAGTATAGGAGCAAACAATTTTAAGGTAGAACTTGCAGGAGAATTTAAGTATGAAAAAACCATTGAAGAAAATGTTTTATTGTCTAAATATATCCCTTATTATGAAGAAGTAGATTGGGAAAATAGTTTATTTGCCATTAGCGCAGGGGCTTATAGAGTGGAATCTAGGGAAGGATTTTTTGGTGAAGATATATTGAAAGACGAAATGATATACATTTCAGAAGGTTCTACTTTAATGTTGGAGGAAGATAAGGATATATATGGAAGAATGCCAGTAGTTAAGGAGATAAGGGAAAAAAAGATAAGAAACAATGGATTAGCATTTTTCTTATAAGGTAGGTGAATAATAGTATGGCATACAGATTAAGGACCTTGGCACCTGTCCATATACATAGCGGAGATATCTTAAAACCTATGGAATATATAGTGAAGGACGAAGAGGTACTTATATTTGATGAAATAGATGTGATCGGCTCTATAAAAGAAAATGAACTTTTGAATAAAGAACTGTTAAACACTTATGCATTTTCATCAAAGAGGTCCGAATACTATAAGAATTTAGATTACTATATTAATAAGGGCATTATTGATAAGAGCATTGAAAACAAATATAAAGTTAAGGCTAATAATAAAGTTGGAAAGCTAGATGGCAAAGATATACATAGAACAATGAGAAACATAAAAGGTCCATATATTCCTGGTTCTACCATAAAAGGGGTAATAAGAACGGCAATATTATATGATTATATTTTGCATAAGGATATAGGTTATATTGAAGATGCCTTGAATTTTATTGAAAAAAATAGCATAAATAGAAGTGGCAAAAAAATTGCTAAGTATGATATTGAAGATTACATTATCTATTTTACTAATACCAAGGAATATAATCGTAAAAACATCCAGGGA
>ERZ773359.2156-NODE-2156-length-25551-cov-5.840995_pt1 | contig 25551 bp, 21 predicted proteins | sample MGYA00374955_ERZ773359 | MGnify/ENA primary metagenome ERZ773359 (study PRJEB29098, sample SAMN04486028) | biogas fermenter metagenome | study: EMG produced TPA metagenomics assembly of the Biogas fermentation microbial communities from Germany - Plant 4 DNA1...
ATCCTGGCCACACTGTCCCCAATCTCCGGAGTCGGAGCCAAGGACAGATCCAAAATGCCGAAAGGTACCTTAAGCCTCCGAGAAACTTCATTACCAACCAACTGCCCGGCCCGGGTTATTTTAAAGGCTGTCTTTTTAATGCATTCGGCCACCACATCCAGGGGCTCACCTTTTACTTTCTCCAAAGCTTTTTTGACCACCCCGGGCCCGCTAACCCCAATATTGATTACCGCTTCCGGTTCGCCTATTCCCTGGAAAGCCCCGGCCATAAAAGGATTATCCTCTACAGCGTTGGCAAAGACAACCAATTTGGCACAACCGATAGAATCCCTGTCCCTGGTGAGGTAGGCAGTGTCCTTAATAATCTTGCCCATGAGTTTTACCGCATCCATATTGATTCCGGCTTTGGAAGTGGCCACGTTAACAGAAGAACATACTCTTTCGGTTTCTTTCAACACCTGGGGGATTGATTCTATCAGTATTTTGTCCCCTTTGCTAAAGCCTTTTTGCACCATGGCGGAAAAGCCGCCGATAAAATTAACCCCCACTTGTTTTGCCGCCTCATCCAAAGTCCTGGCATATTCCCCATAATGGTCTTCCTCGCTGGCCCCGGCAATTAAGGAAATAGGAGTAACCGCTATTCTTTTGTTAATAATCGGAATTCCGTATTCAGTTTCAATTTCCTCGCCGACCTTAACCAGGTTAGCGGCCAGCCTGGTTATTTTATCATAAATCTTCCGCCTGGCCTTTGCCCCGTCGCCATCTATACAATCAAGCAAGGATATGCCCATGGTAATGGTGCGGATATCCAGCTTCTCTTTTTCAATCATGCGAATGGTTTCAAAAATGTTATTGCTGTATAAAGTCATGCTGATTTTTTACCCCCTGACTGTCAAAGATATACCGCTGCCTTGAAAATCCCAATAATTACGCAGAAAACCGGAAACTCAAACATTGCGCAGGAAACTCGAAAACTCAAATATTATGCAGGAAACTCAAATATTGTGCATATAGTTAAAAATCTCTTCCCTCTGGATTCTTATAGAAAGGTTGATCTCTTCACCCAGATTTTCCAGCCGTTCTTTGAGCTGATTGAAATCACAGTTCATATTGGACAGATTTACCAGCATCATCATAGTAAAATAATCCTGCAGGATTGTTTGGCTTATATCTTCAATGTTAACGTTGCTCTCGGCTAAGATTTTGGCAACGGCATAAATAATTCCTACTTTGTCCTTTCCTATTACCGTTATAATAGCTTTCATTTGGATCCTCCTATTTGCTAAAACAAGTTTCATACTATGCGAATACTTAATTTTACAAGAAGATGAACGGATTTACAACTTTTTAAGCTTCTATATGTAAAGAGCCGCCATCAAGCTAAAGATGACAGCGGCTTTATTTTTGATTTTTTCCTATTTTCTATTCTAGCATAGCCATCACGGTCTTTTGTTCTTCCTTAATCTTAGATAATTCATCGGCTAAATTGATGGCTACCAGAGTAGCCACTTGGTGAACGGCCAGTCGGGGAAATTTAGAAGCAACTTCTTTCATTCTCCTATCTACTTCTTTAGCAACCTTGGTGATATGTTCTTCCGACCTATGGCCTTTGATTACATATAACTCACCAAATATTTGAACCGAAACTTTTTGAGCGTCCTGGTTCACCTTATTTCCCCACTCTCTATTATTTTCGTTAAAAATTTACTTTCTATGTTCAAATTCACTTTTAAGATCTACTTTCGCCATTGAGCTCCAAATTCCTTCTGAACTGTTGCCAGGATGTTGGAATTGAGACTAATCACTTCCTCATCTTTTAAGGTTCGTTCCGGGGACTGATAACGCAGGCTGAAAGCAACACTCTTATACCCTTCGGCAACCGGCTGTCCCTGATAAACATCAAAAATCTCCACAGTTTGCAGAAGTTCTCCCCCCAACTCCAAGATCCGGTTCTTAATGGCTTCCGAAGGAATATCCTGGGGAACAACCAAAGCTAAATCCCGCTGGATAGCAGGGAAGCGAGGATAGGATTTAGCCACAAGGGCTGTTTGAGAGTTTTTATAGAGAACATCGAAATCGAGTTCAAATAGAACCGGTCTGTTTAAGCCCCACTCTTCATCGAGCTGAGGGAATATTTCTCCCATAAAGCCGAGATATTCTCCACCCACCGTTATTTCCGCCGATCTACCGGGATGAAGCAGTTCTTGGTAACGGCTGTTGTTTAAGCGGGTATAGGTAAATTCAACGCCGCAGGCCATTTCCAACTGACTCAAAATCCCTTTGAGAAAGTAGAAATCAAACTTAATTTGGGGAACAAGCCAATGACGTTGACTTTGGCCCTGGACCAAACCGGCTATTAATGTTTTTTCCTGAGGAAGAGTTGTTAGGGGCAGCTTGTGCGGCCAATAAACATTACCTATTTCAAAAAGCAATAAGTCCAGGTTGCGCCTGGCTGTATTGCGGGCAGCAGTTTCCAATAGTCCGGGTAGGAGAGAAGTTCTCATTACTCCAAGTTCCTCCCGCAGAGGGTTAAGAATAGGAATGTTCATGTCCCGCCGGCCCCAAATATCATCGGAGTCCTTTTTGGTAAAAGAGTAGGTTAAGATTTCATTCATTCCGGCCTCAGTCAAAGTATGGCGAACTTTCCTGCGAAATTCCTGTTCCGGCGTCCTTCTACCCTGAGTCTGAATCCCCTGGGGCAGAGTTGTGGGAATACGATCATATCCGATAATCCGGGCGATTTCTTCAATCATATCTTCCTCTATCTTCAGGTCTTGCCTGTAAGAGGGGATATGGACTGTATATTTGCCGTTCGGCTTACTTTCATAATCAAAGTTCAGAGCCTCAAAGACCTGCTCTACTTCCTGCTCAGAATATTCAACTCCCAGAAGGGCATTGACTCTCTTTAAAGATACCTCAATTTCGGCTTGAGGAGGAAGACAGACACAATGTTCAGTAAAAGACATGGGAACACCGGCTTCAAGCTCCAAAAGCAATTCCGCTACCCGGGCTAAGGTTGTTACTGTTCCATGGGGATCTACACCTTTTTCAAAGCGGCTGGAGGATTCGGAGCGCATACCCAATTTTCTGCTGGTGCGACGAATATTTGCACCTGCAAAATGAGCGGATTCAAAAAGAATTCTTTTGGTGGACGCGGTTACCTCGGTATCTAATCCTCCCATAACACCGGCAAGAGCGATGGGCCCGCTATCATCGGCAATTACCAGCATCGAGTTATCCAATTGGCGCTCAACTCCATCCAGAGTGACCAGTTTCTCCCCTTCGCGAGCCAGACGGACCCGAACTGTTCCTTTTAACCTATCCCTATCGAAAGCATGTAAAGGTTGTCCGGTCTCCAGCATACAATAGTTAGTGATGTCTACAATATTATTGATGGGGCGGATACCGGCAGCCCGTAACCTATTACGCATCCAACGGGGAGAAGGGCGGATAACAACGTCTTCTACCAATAAGGCCGAATAACGCCAGGATAATTCGGGGTTTTCAATTTCTATTTTTTGTTTGACGTCTGTGGGCCAGAGAGGTGTATTAACTTCCAGCCAGTCGGCAAACTTTGGTTTTAGCCCTAAAAGGGTCCCCACCTCGCGGGCTACGTTGACCATAGACATACAGTCCGGTCTGTTAGGGTATAACTCCAATTCTAAAACGCTATTATCCAGACCTAAATAGTCCTCCAATTTGCTACCGACTTCAGCATCGGGGAGCAGAATTAATATTCCCCCTTTACTTCTATCCAGGCCTACAAACTCAAGGCCCAATTCCTTATCCGAACAAAGCATACCTTGGGACTTAACCCCTCTTAAGTCAGTTGGTTCAATAACCTTGTCACCGGGTAATTTTGCTCCGGGAACAGCTACCGGGACCTTATCCCCAACCAGGATATTATCCGCCCCTGTAACTATTGTGAGTTCTTCTGAACCGATATTAACATCGCAAACTTGCAGCTTTTGGGCATTGGGGTGAGGTTTGATGCTTTTAATCTCACCGATAATAATATTCTTAAAACCTTTATTCAGGTCCTCGACTCCTCCGACCTCAATGCCGCCTCTGGTAAGTATTTCGGCAAGCTCCTCCGGGGTCTGTTCTATTTTAAGGTATTGTCTCAACCATTCTATACTTACTCTCATGGACTGAATTCCTCCTAAAACGTTTTCCCGAAAAGTTAAATAATAATTAGAATTGTTTTAAGAACCTAATATCATTATCAAATAACAATCTCATGTCTTCAATTCCGTATTTCAACATGGCAATTCTTTCTACTCCCATCCCAAAGGCAAAACCGGTTACTTCTTGAGGATTATACCCTCCCATTTCCAAAACCCGGGGATGAACCATTCCAGAGCCTAAAATTTCGATCCAGCCTGTATTTTTACAAAGCCTGCAGCCCTCTCCGCCGCAAAGCATACAGGATACATCAACTTCCGCACTTGGTTCGGTGAAAGGGAAAAAACTGGGCCTCAGTCGTATTTCCCGGCTTTCGCCAAACATTTGCCTGGAAAAGTACAGCAATATTCCTTTGAGATCGGACATTCTTATTCCTTTATCTACTAATAATCCTTCAACCTGATGAAACATAGGGGAATGGGTAGCATCATCATCATGGCGGAATACTTTACCCGGGGCGATAACCTTGACCGGCAGCTTAGGCTTCATTTTCTCCATAGTCCTGACTTGCACCGGTGAGGTCTGCGTCCGAAGAAGTATATCTTCTGTAATAAAAAACGTATCCTGCATGTCTCTTGCCGGATGATCTTTAGGCAGGTTTAAAGCTTCAAAGTTGTAATAATCAGTTTCAATTTCCGGCCCCTCGGCAATGGTAAAGCCCATGCCCAAAAAAATATCTTCTATTTCTTCTATGACCTTGCTTAAAGGATGCTGGTTTCCTTTGAGCAGCCGATAGCCTGGCAGGGTAATATCTATTTTTTCCTCTTCCAGCCTGGCCGCCAAGGCTAATTGCTCAAGCTCTTTGGCTTTAGCTTCCCAGGCCTCTTCAAATTTAGCCCGCACTTCGTTAACCATCTGCCCCATTTTGGGCCGTTCCTCCGGGCTTAAACGTCCCATTTGTTTGAGCAAGGCAGTAAGAGAACCTTTTTTACCCATAATTTTTACTTTCAGATCTTGAAGCTCCTCCATGGTGTTAAGCTGCTCCAGCTTATGTAATGTTTCTTTTTTGATCTTTTCCAATTCCGCTTTCAAGCCAATCATCCTTTCCTTTTGAACCATATTACTCCAACCACGGTCGATTTTATACAAACTTTTAAACAGAAAACTCCCGCCCCCTAGGGACGAGAGTTCAACTCCCGCGGTACCACCCTTGTTTAACCAAAAAACTAAGGTTACTCTTAGCTAGCGGATAACGGTGCTTGCCGTTTGACTCATAGGTGAAATTTAACCTCTTACTAATTGAGGTGGATGCCTCCCTGGAACGACTTACAGTCTGGGGTCGATCCTCCCTTAAAGGTTGGCATTCCTTTTAGCCCAATCATCGCCATTATTATTTTTTCTTTGTTTCTTATAAAGCATATAAATTTGAGGAGAACCGGTGGCCTCGAAAGCTTTCCAGAAATAATCTTCTGTTGACATGTTATGCCCACCTTTCTTCGGCTTTGGTTCGAAGCAAAAATAATTTTTGCTTTTTCAGAATTATATCACTTTAAATTCAGCTTTACAAGAATCCTTGCTGTCTGCGGAGTTCATAAAGGAATATTCCGGTAGCCATAGCGGCATTTAAGGAATCAACCTGGTTAAACATGGGGATAGAGAACTTTTTCCCGGCTTTTTTTACCAGAAATTCAGAAACTCCGGTAGCTTCATTGCCGATAACTAAAGCCAAGGGATAAATTTCTTTTGTCCGGGCAGCAAAAACGGATTCTCCGTCCATGGTAGAGACAGCCAAGATAAAATTGTGTTGATGGCAGAAATTTACTATTTCAGCGGGTTCTTTGTTGGTTAAAATTGTTTGGGAGAAAATTGCTCCCATACTGCTGCGCAGTACTTTAGGATTATAAAGATCAACTGTGCCTTTAGTTAAGATAATCCGCCGGACATCTGCCGCCAAGGCAGTTCTTAAAATGGTGCCCAGATTACCGGGATCCTGAATATTATCCAAAATCAACATAATGTCATCCCTCTTAGCAAAGGCCTTCTCAGGGCCGCCAAAAATGTCCGGCCAGTCAGAAGGCGTCATGCTTATAACCGCCAAGATACCCTGAGGTTCTTCTGTGGCCGCCATCTTCTTCATGACCGGTCCGGATACCTCTTGTACAGTTATACCTAATAAAGAGGCTTCTTCCACCAGGTTATTGACCTCTTTATTATTTACAAAGTAGATTATCCTGATCTTGGCCTTCCTCAGTAAAGCCTCTCTGACAAAACGTTTGCCTTCCACCAGGTATTCCCGGCTTAAGGATCTTCCTTTATTCTTATGTAAAGCAACTACCTGTTTGACCTGTTCATTCTGTAAAGACGTAATCATGATAATCCTCCGACCGACAGCCAGATAAAGACAGGAGCTCGATACTTATTAAAAGCTCGAACTCCTCAAACATCTTTTCGGTATAAATTTAAGCATTGGCCTGAACTTTGGTATTATTGCTGTCAATTTTCTCCTTAGCTATTTCCACCAGTTTGGCAAATGCTGCCGGATCGCTGACAGCTAACTCAGCCATGATTTTGCGGTTTATATTGACACCGGCCAGTTTCAAGCCATACATCAAACGATTATAGGAAATATTGTTCATTCTGGCAGCCGCATTGATTCTCGTAATCCAAAGCTTACGGAAATCCCTTCTTCTTAATTTACGATGAGCATAGGCATAGGCCATTGAACGCATAACTTGCTGGTTGGCCATTTTAAACGTTTTGCTTCTACGACCTCTATAGCCTCGGGCTAATTTCAATATCTTTTTATGGCGTTCATGTGCTCTAACGCCTCTTTTAACACGTGCCATGGTACAGACCTCCTTAAAGTGCTTATTTGACGTAAGCAATCAGACGCGCAATCCGCTTAGCGTCAGTTTTATGCATAATAGCCGATTTGCGAAGATTACGTTTACGTTTTGCTGTTTTCTTTTCTAAAATATGGCTCTTGTAAGCATGACGGCGTACAATTTTTCCAGTACCAGTCTTTTTAAAACGTTTGGCAGCTCCACGATGTGTCTTCATTTTAGGCATTTATGAGCAACCTCCTTTTCATTTTAGTCGTGTTTAGTAACATTAATCCTGTTTATGAGTAGCAGGAGATAAAATCATAACCATATTGTGGCCTTCAACTTTTGGTTCACGTTCGATAACCGCTTGTCCGTTCAGGAATTCAGCTAATTTTAAACATAACATCCTTCCCTGATCAGGATGGGTAATTTCTCTGCCCCTGAACATAATTGTCACCTTGACCTTATCACCGCCGCTTAAGAAACGCAGAGCGTTTCGAGCCTTCGTCTCAAAATCATGGGGCTCAATATTGGGACGAAGTTTTACTTCTTTGACTTCAACGACTTTTTGTTTTTTACGCGCTTCTTTCTCACGTTTGGCTTGTTCATATTTATATTTGCCATAGTCCATGAGTTTGCATACCGGCGGTTTGGCGTTAGGTGCAATTTCAACAAGGTCCACCGATTTTTCAGCCGCAATACGCAGTGCTTCATTAAGAGGAATAATCCCGAGTTGTTCTCCGTTTTCACTGACAAGTCGAACCTCTCGAGCCCGGATTGCTTCATTAATCCGTAATTCTTTGTTAATAGGAAATCACCTCCGGAGTTATTAACAGGGATATAAAGGCTATAAAATAAATAAAGACGGTGCAAACCACCCGTCTTCTAATATCAAAAATGAGAATTGCCATGCAAGGAAAAACTCACTCGTAACCTCATTAACAATTGTCATGAGGTGAGAAGCGGATGGCTTCTACTTTGCACAAATAGTATACACGTCAAGACTATAAATGTCAATCACTGACTGCTTTTATAGGCTATTATCTTTATCATTCTTTATAATTATTATAGCCTGTCAATTATCGATAAATTCTAGATATTCCGTTTCATTGCGCGGAACTGCCAACTCTCCGGCGATAATTTTTTCTTGAAGGGCAAGAAGGCTATTGTGAGTTTCCTCCGGTATCATGTCCGGGGATGTACTGCTAAGTTCCAGAGCATTTTCCGCTAGGCCTAAGGTTAAATTTTTTAGCTCCAGTTTATTTTCCTTATATTGTTCGGCCAGATCATATATAATGCCGTCCCATTTTTTGGTTATAGATGCTAGCGTAGCTTGATATCCGTCTAAAAGCTCTACTGTGCCTGTATCGGGCTTGCCTGTTACTTGTAGGATTATATCCGCCCGCGAATCAATCATTCTCTCAGCAATTGCTTGATAGCGGTTCTTATTAGTATAGGTTGCTGCCAACCCTTTCATTAATTGGCAATTAGGTCTGGCATATCTTAAGCCTGCCTTATAAGCATAGTGATATTTTTGAGCTAAATCTTTGTTGTCTCCGGAGACAAATCCAGCAACGCGAGTTTTGGTCATTTTCCCGGCCAAATAGCCCGCCAAAAATGCAGGTTCTTCCACTTTAAAGGTTACGGCCATAACGTTAGCGGGATGTGTACCTTCCTCTAAGGAAGTATCGAGACAAATATATTTAATTTGAGGATTTTGTGCGGCGGCTTCCAATACTGCCGGAACAGCATCACTGCCCAAAGTTAAAATCAGGCCACAGTTCTGCTGTTTTAATTGGGCCAGTATGCTACTATACTCTTTTAGATTCCGGGCTTGGACATAGTCACAGCCAATATTAAAATCCCGGCTAACCTTTTGGAGACCCTGCCAAACATCCTGATTATACGGAGCGTCAATTCCCCTATCATCGACAATCAGTCCTATTTTTAGATCCCCATTGGCGTTATTACCCGCTTGCCCTCTTTCACTGCCCGGCATTCCACATCCGATCAGAGATAAGAGGAGTACAGTAATTAGACTCCAGACAATTACTCTATAGTTACGCCATTTTTTATTCACTGTCTTCACTCGCTTCACTCTCCGTACTTTAGCCAGAGTTTTCATGCCAGTTGTCCTGAATATTTTTAACCAGGAACGCGGTCTTGTCAAGGTCGGTGGCTTTGTATTATTTATTGTGAGTTGATTTATATAATCTCCGGTTATCCAGAACCCACACTCTGTCGCTGAAGTCACCGAGGTCAACTTCACTTAAAGCCTTTTGCATATCAAACATCCTGGCATCCAGAATATCCAGGTAATGAAGAACTTCAGCTTCAGGAAACATTGGTTTCTTGGGACTGCCAAATTCCGGTTCATAATGATGGGCAAGAATCATGTGCTGTAATTGAAGACTCAATTCTTCTTCCAAACCGACCTGACGGGCTGCCCGATCAATAATTTTAATGCCTTGAATAATATGGCCCAAAAGCTGCCCTTCGGTACTATAATCTGAAGCCAACCCCAGATCATTAGCTTCGATTTCCTCAATTTTGGCAATGTCATGCAAAATTATACCTGCCAGCAATAAATCTTTGTTTAGGAAAGTATAGATTTGCAGAAGCGCTTCTCCAGCTTGCAGCATGGTAAGGGTGTGATAAAGCAGTCCCGAGCGCAGGGCATGATGATTATGAAGAGCGGCCGGCCAAGTCAGTAATTTATCTTCCACTTGGCCAATAATAAGCCGTACGGTTTCTCTAAGTTTTTGATGGCCGATCCGCTCAAGATAAGCAAGCAATGCGGTATACATTTCTTGAGCGGGATAGGGAGCTGCGGGCACAAAATCATTAATATCCAATTTGTCCTTTTCGCTGGCCTGGCGGATTCTATCAATTTTTATTTGTTTTTTCCCCTGCCATTCAACTACCAGGCCCTTTACTTTGATCAGCATGTTTTTGGCAAAGCGAGACTCGTCTTCGGGAGTACAATCCCATAATTTAGCTGGGATTTCACCGCTAATATCGCTGAGGACCAAATCCAGATATTTGTTGCCGCTGTTAGTACTACGGCATTCCACTTTGCGGATTAAGAAAAAAGATACAAAGGTCTCCCCGGGTTTTAATTGACTTATTTTTCTTAATTCCATATAAAGCTCCCTTTCCATTCTCAAAATGTTCTTATTTAAACCGTTTTGCCGCTAATGCTTTTAGTGCTGATTTCTGTTTTAATCAAGGAGATGAAATCCTTAAGATCCATGCTGGTCGTCTTTTGTTCCCCATAACGGCGGACGGACACACTCTCTGCTTCCATTTCCTTATCTCCGACTACCAAAGCAAAAGGAATTTTTTCGGTCTGGGCTTCCCTGATTTTGTAGTTGATTTTTTCACGGCGCTGATCAATTTCCACGCGAATGTTTTCTTCTTTCAAAATAGCCTTTACTTTTTCGGCATACTCGTTATGCCTATCGCTAATGGGTAACACTCTAATTTGGATCGGGGAAAGCCAAACCGGAAAGGCCCCGGCATAATGTTCGATTAAAAGAGCAATAAACCGCTCCAAGCTGCCGTAAACCACCCTATGAATCATAACCGGGCGATGTTTTTCCCCGTCTTCACCAATATAGGTCAAATCAAATTTTTCCGGCATCTGAAAATCCAACTGGATTGTGCCGCACTGCCAGGTTCTGTCCAAACAATCCTTAACATGAAAATCGATTTTGGGACCGTAAAAGGCTCCGTCTCCAGGGTTGATTTTATATGCTATACCCTTGGTTGCCAAGGCCTCTTTCAAAGCATTGGTGGCCGTTTCCCACTCCTCATCGGTTCCCATGGAATTTTCCGGACGGGTGGACAGTTCTACATGGTATTCAAAGCCAAATACTTTGTAGAAGTAATCAATCAAATCAATAACACCGATAATTTCCTCAATAATCTGGGAGGGAAGCATAAAGATATGGGCATCATCCTGGGTAAAACTGCGCACTCTTAAAAGACCGTGCAAAGCGCCGGACAGTTCGTGTCTGTGTACCAGACCGAGTTCACCGCAGCGAATTGGCAGATCCCGGTAACTACGGATTTTAGATTTGTACATAAGCATACCGCCCGGGCAATTCATTGGCTTGACCGCAAAATCCTGCTCGTCAATCTTGGTAAAATACATATTGTCTTTATAATGGTCCCAGTGCCCGGATTGTTCCCACAGACTTCTGTTGAGAATAATCGGCGTGCGAATCTCTACATAATCCCTTTTTAGATGTTCTTCCCGCCAGAATTCTTCCAGGGTGTTTCTTAAGACCATACCCTTAGGATGGTAAAAGGGAAAACCAGGGGCTTCATCATGTAGACTAAAGAGATCAAGTTCCATTCCTAATTTGCGGTGATCACGCCTCTTGGCCTCTTCCAATTTATAAAGGTAATCCTGTAGATCGGAAGCTTTGGCAAAAGCCAGACCGTATATGCGTTGCAGCATTTTATTCTTCTCGCTGCCCCGCCAATAAGCCCCAGCCACACTCTGTAATTTAAAGGCCTTAAGCATTTTGGTGGACTGTACATGGGGCCCGGCACAAAGATCTGTGAAATTACCCTGGATATAGATCGAAATCGGAGCATCTTCCGGCAGATCATTAATAAGTTCAACTTTATATTTTTCTCCTCTTTGCTGAAAATAATCTATGGCCTGCTCCCTGGGCATTTCTCTCCGTTCAAACTTATAGTCCTCTTTAGCCAGCCTCTTCATTTCAGCTTCTATCTTTTCCAGATCTTCAGGAGTAAAAGTATGCTCGGAGTCAAAATCATAGTAAAACCCATTGGCAATGGCCGGTCCAATCCCCAAGATCGTTCCCGGAAAAAGGTTTTTAACGGCTTGAGCCAGCAGATGAGCAGTGGAATGTCTCATTACAGCCAAACCCTCTTCACTATCCAGGGTCAAAATTTCAAGTTGAGCATCTTCTTGAAGCTCGGTATTTAAGTCTTCAACACGGCCGTTAACTTTTGCCGCTACAGCAGCTCGGGCCAATCCTTGGGAAATAGAGGAGGCTATTTCCCGAATAGTTGTTCCTGCCGGAACTTGTCTAACTGAGCCGTCTTTTAAAGTTACCTTAATCATGATCTGATTATTCCTCCTAAGGCAAGATAAATATTCTTTGGTAAAAAAATAAATGTTCCTTTAGTTAAAATAATTGTCCTTAATGTATCAAAGCTCTCGTCCCTATATGGGACGAGAGCAAAAAATAAACCCGTGGTTCCACCCAACTTTGAGAATTTTTATATTCTCCTCTAAACCCTTAACGCGGGCTAAAACGGCTAGCCTACTTTAATGTTCAGCCAAGCACTCCAGGGTGGTATTCATCACGAACTCCGCAGAAATGCTTTCAGCCTGGGCATTTCTCTCTGTTTGCATTTATTCGGATTACTGGTCCCTGTCATCGTGTTTTAATGTTTATTTACCAATAGCTTATACTACCTGCTTTCGCTTGTCAATGACTCTGCTCACAAAGATAACAACCCTCACAAATACTGACTTTTCCTTCAAAAACTTCTTGGATAATCTGCATAGTGTGGGCATGTTTTTCCGTAAGCTTATGAACAACAAGTGTTTGAGGAGCGCATTTTAAAATTATACTAATTAAAAAATCTTCATACAATTCAATATCCGCTCTGTTATATTCTTCCAAACATTCCCGGCTAATATTTCGTCCCTGTTCATCAAAGAATTGAATTTCTCCCCTATGCTTAATAATTAAATTTATAGTAGGAAAAATAGTGGTCTGTTTAGCATGGAACTTTTTGAGCACAGTGATAAAATCCTGGTGTTCCTGGTCCAGTATATAATTATTGACGGCCCTGGCAATTTGTTTTCTAAGTTCGCGTTTATAATGGTCCGCTCTAAAATTCATAAACCCTTCAATATTGAAGCGTTGATGAGTGTCCAGAAACTCCAAAATTGATTTAATAAGAATGTTTTTTTTCAGATTAGATAAAGGGATTTTGGTCTCATCCTGGGCGTACCAGCATTTATCAATTAATTTATTTATTTCGGAAAAATCAAAACTGTATTCTTTTTTTAGAACTTTTTTAATGAAAAACCGTTCCCATTCCTGGAAAATAACTTCTGACAGAGCCCGGGCAAAATAGTAATTATATATTCTCAGGATGAGCCGATCTTCTTTTTGTGGGCCTTTAAAGGTGGAATACACGCAGCGCACAAGATAAGAAGAGTCATTTTTCAACTCATATAATTCGAAAGGAAGCCCCTCCACGGAACGTAAATCTGAAAGCCTACGGTACAGATTTTCCTTGTAATTTGAGGTGCCCACTTCAATAAAATATTCCTGCACGTAAAAAAATCCCTCCCCGGGGAAAATATATGCTGGTTCTTTTCCTAATATTTCCGGTTTAGGATTTTATTATTCTAAGTTTATATTACTTTAGGTTTTCGCTTTTTTTCGTCCGGTCTTTGCCTAGATCCTTTTCTTTATATAACCAGGCAACACTATAAACCCTATAAGCAGTAAAGAAATAATTATAGCCCCTATTTGCACATAGCGGGTTGTATATAAAAACTCCGTCATTTCTGCGGCTGCCAGATCCCCTTTGAGAACTGCCAGAGCATTCCCCTGAGAGTCCTTAAGCAACATGTACCTGGAGACAAAGGAATGGGATGAAGAGGCTCGATATTCACTCTTCACAGGTTGTTCTTTCCAGGTTCTCTCCATAAATACAGAGGCCTGTTTTTCAGTATTACCTATATTATGATAGGCCGGATTGTTTTTTTCTCTGGCCTCAAAAATATAAATCCACCCTGTTTCGGGAATCTTGTGGAGCATAGCTAAACCGGCAAGATTATGATCTTGCTTTATTTTTATTAATTTTTGGTGGACCTGGTGATAATAAGGGGTTTGATCATCCAGAGTCTGAATAATACTTTCAAGATGTTTGATATCTAAATCCTGAGCGGCAAGGGTAAGGGCCTGGTCTATTTGGTCAGCTGCAATTTTCACCGCCAGTTGTTCCGCCCGATAATTTCCGATTCCGGTTACGACAATAAGGCAAAAAACCGCAATAATAATCACAGCATATACTTTTTTCCTGAGCGGTGGCATTTACTTACCTCCATACTAAAATCTCAAAACCCATCATACTTATCTTTAGGAGATTCTATCCGAAGACTTTGTCAGGTCTTTAGCAAAAGTTAGCGCTTCAATAATTATACCTGAAAAACACAATTTCAGATAGCTTTCTTTAGAAAGTAGGGGATGATATGAAAAAGGGCCAACATCTATCTGCCCTGACGATTGCCGCCGCTTTTATCGGGACGGTGGTTGGAGCAGGCTTTGCTACAGGCCAGGAAGTGCTCCAATTCTTTACTCTATATGGCAAAATGGGCTTTGTAGGAATAATACTGGCCTGCATTCTATTTTGCTTTTTCGGTTTTGCTGTTATGAAAATTTCTCGGGACTTAAAAGCCGACTCTCACTGTGAATTAGTGAGATTTTCGGCGGGCCTTAAACTGGGCTTATTTTTGGATTGGTTTATTACTATAAGCTTTGTGGGAGTCTTAGTTGTCATGGCTGCCGGCGCGGGTGCTATAGTTGAAGAGCACTTCAACCTGTCTTCTTTATATGGGAGTATAGTTATTGTGCTCTTAGCTTTCTTTACTGTAGTTTCAGGCCTTAGCAACGTGCTTAAAACCATAGGAATCGTGGTTCCCTTTCTCCTGGTCATTGTCTTAGGCGTGGCCCTGTTCTCCATTGTTAAGGACCCCGTAACTATCCAGAAAATAAACATTATAGAATCGCTGGAACCGCCGGTGACTAAAAGCTGGCTTTGGGCTGCCTTGCTTTATGTGTCTTATAATATTCTTTTGGCGGTTGCTATTCTAACCCCGTTAGGAGTTGAAGCTCCCAATAAGAGGACCATGTTTCAAGGCAGCATGATTGGCGCTCTGGGATTAGGAATCGGAATTCTGGCCATCAGCCTGGCTATTATCAGTGCTGCACCCGAAAGCCTTGCTTTCCAAGTTCCTATGGTTTTTTTGGCTAAAGGTTTTAATACTGTTACAGCCTTATGCTACGGTCTTATTCTGCTCTTGGAAATATATACCACTACCGTAGGTATACTCTATGGCTTCAGCGCCCGAGTTGCATACAGGTATATCTACCGTTATTTATGGGCGGCCGGGGTTTGTGTCTTTGCCGTCCTGGCAGCCCAGCTGGGTTTTTCACGAGTTATTACCATGGTCTATCCCCTAATGGGTTTCGTAGGCTTAGCCTTTTTAGCGGTTATTTTATGGACGGGGATCCGAGAACATTGGCGATAACTTCTAAAAAGTCCGCTTTTACATTTTTAAGAGTTTCCTTAAGGCCGTCCATGTTGTTTCCTCTAAGGCAGAAGTAAAACCTGATTTTGGGTTCTGTCCCTGACGGCCTGGCCATCACAAAGCCGCCCTGTTCAAATCTTAATCCCAGTACATTTTCCGGAGGAAGTAAGGGCGGCCCCATCTCTTGCTCCTCACCCCGGACAAAATTAAATATTTTACGGCTCAGAAAATCATGCCTGTCTTTCACTTTTAGTCCCCCGAAGGAAGCGGGTTTTTGGGTCCTAAGATAGTGCATTATTTTCGCAATGTTTTCTTTCCCTTCCCTGCCTTCTAGAGAAATGGCCACCTGTTCATCCACATAGTAACCACATAATTGAAAAATTTCCTCCAAGACTTCAGGTAAAGTTTTATCTTCTTTTTCCCGGAAATACAAAGCGGCTTCAGCCAACAATGCGGCGGCTTGCACCGCATCTTTGTCCCTGGCATAAGTTCCTGCCAGATAACCGTGACTTTCTTCAAAACCAAAAATAAAACTGCCGGTCTTTTTTTGTTCCATTTCTCCGATCTGTTCGCCGATATATTTAAATCCCACCAGCACATTAATAGTATCTAAGCCGAAATGAGCGGCCACGGCATCACCAAGCTCAGTTGAAACAATAGTTTTTACTAATTTCCCGTCATTCGGCAGCTTGCCCAGTTTTTGCCGCTGAGACAATATATAATAGGCTAAAAGGACGCCAATCTGGTTGCCGGTGAAGCTCTGGAAAGAGCCGTTTTGATGCTTGGCATATAGCCCGAGCCGGTCAGCATCAGGATCCGTGGCCAGAACAATATCAGCCTGCTGCTCTTGAGCGTATTGCAGTGCTAATTCATAGGCTGCCGGGTCTTCGGGGTTAGGAGATTTTACAGTTGAAAATTCACTGTCCGGTTTTTCTTGTTCCGGCACAGTAAACACAGACGTAAAACCTAGATCATGCAAAATACTGCGGACAGGTTCATTTCCTGCACCGTGTAGTGGAGTGTAAACAATTTTAAGTTTGGAACCTTTTGTTTTGGTTAGTTCAGGATAAAGCATCCCTTTTTTTATTTCCTCATAATAGGCCCGGTCAACATCAAGGCCGGCCGGAAGCAATAATCCCCGTTCCTTGGCCTCTTGCTGATTTAATACCGGAATAAACCAACCGGTACGACTCTGAATTTTTTCCACTATCCTCAAAGCCTTAGAAGGCGGGAGCTGTCCGCCATCTTCCCCATAAACTTTGTAACCGTTATATTCTTTGGGATTATGACTGGCTGTAATATTAACCCCGGCAATGGTATGAAGAAACCTTACGGCAAAGGATAGTTCCGGGGTGGGCTTTAAGCGGTTGAATATAAAAGCCCGAATTCCGTTAGCCGCCAGAACCAGTGCTGTTTCCAGAGCCAATTCCGCCGAGTTACGGCGGGAATCATAGGCAATAACTACCCCTCTTTTACAGGCCTCGGCTCCTTGTTCAGTAATGGTATCCGCTAAACCCTGTGTAACTTTACGTATGACATATTTATTTATCCTATTGGTACCTGCCCCCATTAAACCTCTCATTCCACCTGTCCCAAATTCCAGGTCGGTATAAAACCGCTCTTCTATTTCTTTGGGGTCCCGCAGTTGAAGAAGTTCCTCCCTGGTAGCACGGTCAAAATAATGGTTTTCCGTCCATAGTTTATATAATTCTCCGACTCTATCTTCTAAGGTCACATTTTCCAGGGCGGTTTTTTCTGAGATCATGGCTTTAATCCATCTCCTTACATTACATAAATCCTAATCTTTACACATGCCAAAACATAAATCCCAACTTATACACATGCATAATACTCCGTGTTAGCACCCTCTATTACTGCCTTGACACCGTTTTCCGGGTTATAAATAAGATGTTGGAGAATTCTATAAAGGGTCTCCCGATCTGTTTCCGGGCCTAACTCAGAAGCTAAAGTTTCAACATTGAATTTGTGGCCTTTCTTGGCCCGTAAAAAATTCAAGGCCTTATTTTTTAGTTCTATAACTTCATTGGCCTGCTTTTTGCCCAGCTCCACGGCCGGCTGGTGATAAGCATTAATATTAACGAGCAGAGCATACATGCTGACCGCTCTTTCAAATAGGGCTAACAAAACCCCAAGGGTGAACTCATTTATCTTCCGGATGGTTATAGTTATAGACTGCCGTCCTTTGAGGGTCAGAGCTTTTCTGGTTCCCAGCAAAAAAGCCTGTAGATAATCCCCACTGCTAGAATTCTCGGCAATTTTGGGAGAAGGATACTCCCTGTCTTTCAAGACCTCAATAAAAGTAACAAAAAAATTGTCCGGACCGTCAAGCAGCTGCTGCAAGTAAGAATGCTGGTCGGTTGAGCCTTTGTTCCCGTAGACAGCGATCCCTTGCCGGACAACTTGGCCGTCAAGATCGGTCTCCTTACCCAAGGATTCCATAATCAGCTGCTGGAGATAAGGAGTCAGAAGCTGTAAGCGATCTTTGTAGGGAAGGATAACCATTTCTTTCCCTCCCTTACCCTCGGTAACAACATACCACATCAAAGCCAGCAAAGCTGCAGGGTTTTTAAAGGTTAGGGGCTGACGCGTTATTTCATCGCACTTGCCGGCACCTTGAAGCAATAAATCTATATCTACTCCCTGCAGAGCCAGAGGAAGCAATCCTACAGCAGATAACACCGAAGTACGTCCCCCCACCCAATCCCACATCGGGAAGCCGGCCAGCCATTGCTCTTGAAGACGGATTTTATCCAACATGCTTCCTGCCTGGGTAATACTAACGGCATGTTTAGCAAAATCCAAACCCTTTTGACGATAAAGAATTCTAGTCTCTTCCATGGCGTTTCTGGTCTCGATAGTTCCCCCGCTTTTGGAAATAACTATAGTTAAGGTTTGATCTAAGTTATTTTTTAACTTGTTAAATACTATGTCCATTCCGTCAGGATCTGTGTTATCAATATAGAAGGGCTGCATTCTATCAGTTGGTTGACTTAAGGCTTGGGCTAAAAATTTGGGACCTAAACTTGAACCGCCGATACCGATAAGCAAAACATTACTGAATGGACGGCCTCGCTCTCCGCATATAACCCCCTTATGCACCTGAGAGACAAATTCTTTAATAGCTGCAATAGTGGAAGTAATTTCTTGAGTAATCTCCGGCCTGGGAGCCAGTTCAGGGCAACGCAGCCAATAATGCCCCACCATTCTATTCTCATCCGGATTAAATATTTCACCCTGTTCCAGTTTGTTTATCTGCGCATAAACTGTGTTCATCCGGCTTTCCATCCGGGAAAAATACTGGTCTGTAAACCGGATCTTGCTAATATCCAGCTCAAGTTTAAGTTCTTCATTGCTAAATAAATAACGGCAGAACCTTTGCCAGGAATTTGCTTGCAAACCATCCACCCCTTTGCCTGAGCTTGTATCCTTATCTTACCAATTTATATCCAAGTCTGAAAGACCCCGGAGAATATTTGACTTCTGCATAGGTACATGTGTTTTAATATTATTTGAGAATAATTGGTTTCTAATACATAGGGACTATATAGATAAAACATAGTCTAAGAAATTGCTAAAACATAGTCTGAGAAACTGCCCAAAGGCTTTTTCCATAAATTCACTATAGTATTTGCGAATTGAATAGTAATATTAGAATAGAGGAATAAAATAATCAATCAAGGTTATATGAAAGAAGTATACGGTAACACTAAAGGTTTGAAAAAAAATATTCTGCTGGAGCTGGCCAACCTCTATACCCTGACCGTCCCTCAAGAACACCTCTGGTCCCTTGAACTGATAGAAAGGATTTCCTACCTTTCGTCGCTGATAAACCGGGAGATAGCTCTTTATTTGGATCGCCGGGGACATGTCCTGGAGGTAAGCGTTGGGGATCATCAGAAGGTAACTCTGGGCGAGGTAGAAGGTAAGCGAAACATTCACCGGCTTTCCGGGATTCGCTGCCTGCATACTCATCCTAACGGGAGCGGCCGCTTGTCTGCTGTAGATATCAACGCCTTAAAAAAACTGCGCCTTGACGCCATGACAGCCGTAGGAATTGTAAATGGGCGGGCTCAAGAGTTATACACCGGCCTTATTTGGCCTGACGACCAGGAAGAAGTGAAAATTTTTGGCCCTTATAAGCCTAGTAAGGCGGATTTCAGTAGCTTGAACCGTTTAATCAGGAAAGCCGATCGTCGGCTGCGCCTGACCCCGGTGAGTAATGAAGTTTCTAAAGAAAGAGCCATCGTAGTAGGAATTCAAACCCCCGATTCCTACTTGGACAGCTTAACCGAAGCTGAAATTTCTCTGGCTGAACTGAAAGAACTGGCAAAAACCGCGGGAGCTCAGGTCGTAGGAGAAGTAAAGCAAAAACGAAACAGTCCTAATTCTTCGACAATTATTGGTCAAGGCAAACTGGAAGAACTTCGGCTTATGGTCCAAGCCTTAAGCGCCGATTTAGTGATAATCGACACCGAATTATCGGGAACCCAGCAACGTAACATAGAAAAGTCCATTGGCTGCAAAGTAATAAGCCGTACAGCTCTCATTCTGGATATTTTTGCCCAGCGAGCTCGTTCCAAGGAAGGTAAACTGCAAGTAGAACTGGCCCAACTAGAATACAGACTACCGCGACTCATGGGAACGGGACTGGTACTCTCTCGCTTGGGAGGTGGAATCGGTACCCGCGGCCCCGGTGAAACCAAGCTGGAAACGGACCGCCGTCATATCAGGGCTCGCATTGCCCATTTAAAAAATGAACTGGATGCTATCAGTAAGCAGAGAAATGTTTTACGCCGCAACCGCCAAAAAAACAAAATTCCACTTGTTTCTTTGGTGGGCTATACCAATGCCGGCAAATCAACCTTACTCAATACTTTATGCTCAACGCAAGTACTGGCGGAAGATAAACTGTTTGCCACCCTTGATACCACGGTCCGTAAACTACCTCTGTCTAACGACCGGACCGTCCTAATGGCAGATACAGTCGGCTTTATTCGCAAACTGCCGCCCGGCTTACTCGACGCCTTTAAATCCACCTTGGAAGAGGTTGTTCTGGCAGATTTAATCTTAATTGTGGCCGATGCCTCTGATCCTCAGGTTGAAGTTCAAATAAGAATTGTGGATGAGATCCTGGCCGAACTTAAAGCCGAAACCAAGCCCACTCTCATCGTTCTAAACAAGATTGATCTTCTAACAACAAAAAATCCGCTCTCCCTTCCTTTGGGAAACCGGACGATTATCGAAGTATCGGCTAAAACGGGACAAGGTTTGGAATTGTTAAAAGAAACCATAGAAAACACTCTTTTTGGCCGGCGGATCCAGCTAAGTTTAATGATTCCTTATAGCGAAGGAGGAATGTTAGCCTTTCTTTATGATCAAACTAAAGTGTTGGAAGAAACATTTAAGGAACAGGGGACTTTACTGAAAGTAGAGCTGGAAAAATCCCTGCTGGAAAAAGTAGCTAAATATAGAGTATACAATTAGATTTATCAATATTTATCTCCGATGCAGGAGGATAATTTTTCCCATATCCTTTAATTTCTGCATTAGTAAATTAACAATAGTCTGCCGGGGCAAAACTCCCAATTGTTTAAAGGAAATATTATCATGCCCCGGGTTGCTGGCACCGCCTACAAAAAAATTTATGAAATCAGCTTCTAACATCATATTGCTCAGATCACTGACGCAAGTCCCACTCTCATAATTTTTCGGATCCTCATCCAAAATATTATAGACCTGATTTAGGGTAACCGCGCCTTCGGTGACCAGGTCGATTCCTTTAATGCTATATCTTGGAGGCTGAGCAAAGGAAGAGGATAAGGAAAGAATCTCAACCGGTTCTCCCACAACTCTGGCTACTATTTCGGAGGTAGTCGAACCGCAAACAACTCTATAGCCTTCCCGGCTAAGAAAATCGTGTACAAAACTCTCGTCTTCGCTCGGGTAAACAGCCGGTCCGGTCATCAAGTTTAAAACCTTGGCCTGTCGGCAGTTCAATACCGCAAGGGAAGCATCGTCTGCAAAAACTCCTCCGGAAAGCCGGCATGCTTTGTCCATTATATCCTGAGCCGCTTCCATCAGAGATTTACCTCTATAAAGGGCAGTATTAAGAAAGGAATTAACACCCTCCACGCCCCAGCCTAAGCCCGGATTTTCTCCCAAGCCGGCCTGAGTTATACCGTCAGTCATGAGTAGCAGGGCTTCCCCATCACGAAGCATGCCGGTCGATTCTTTGACCGGTTCCTCGGCCAGGGTAATATCCCTGGAAGCCATTATCTCCGCTCCGTTCCTATTAATCATCAAAGGTTCAGGGCTATCATAAGACAATACGGTATACTGGCCGTTATTTAGGATCCAGGCTACTGTAAAAGCGGCATAAGGAATATCCTTCTGCGTTCTGGCCTTATGCATCATAGACAAGACCGTTTCACAGGACTTAAATAAAGAGATTCCCGACTCCAGAAGCCATAAAAGACGGTGGGCGCACATAGTAGCAGCAATGTTGGCTTTAATGCCTGAACCTAAGCCATCGCAAAGTATAAAAATGGTATGTTCAAAGGTCCTCTTACAGAGATAATAATCTCCACAGGTCCGATTACCCATCTTACTCGCTTGCTTAACCGCATCCTCAACATAAAGCCATTTAGCTTTCATAAGTGCCCATCAGCCTTTCTACTAATTCCTCACTGCGGGCGGTGCTTTCCCCTAAAAATTTAGCCATGGTTTGAGCTACCTTGATCTGGTGCTCCAAGAGTTCTTGGGCTTTCTTAATAGTTTGTGTTTTTAATTCTTCCATCTTGGCCTCGGTCACCAGCATTCCCGTAACATCGGTATAAATACCAACATACTGGTTTTCTTCATACAAGCGGTAGACCAACTGGTGAAACTCCCGGCCATAACAGGATACGATCGCTGAGGTATATTCCTTAACCCCGGTTGCTACTTTTTCAAAATTTTGGGCATCAAGCAAATAGGAAATATTCCTGCCGATCAAATGTTTCCCACATATAAAATAATCACAAAAAGAAGCATTCATAGCAAGAATATTCAAAGCTTTATCAAGGATGACTATTCCACTGGGACTGCTGTCCATAATTTTATCTGCTCTCTGCTCAGCCAGCTTGCGCATATAGGGGATGCACATTTCAATTCCCGCCATGCCCCTTAACACAGCCTTGGCTTTTTCCCGACAACTGGAATACCCACAGGCACCACAGTTCAATCTGCTTTCGGGATCAGCCTTATCCATCTTGGCAAATACCTGATTTATTTGCTCCTCGCGGAAATCCTCCCCAATATTTTCTTTAGGAGTAAAGACCGCGGTCAAACCAAGATCCAAATCATTAAAGTCCTTTAACTCATCAAACTCATGTTCTTCCTCAGACCGGTCAACCGGAGGCTTGGACTCGCTTTCTGAATCTATACCTGCAGCCGGTAAATCGAATTTACCGGCTGCAGAATTTATGAGATTGGCTCGCCGCTCAAAAAGGTTAATCTCAAGGTTAATACCTAAACCATTGATACAACCTTCACTGCACATCAAAGGCTCTACAATCTCTAAATCGTTGAGGGTATTACCTAGCTCAAACAACAGTTTAACATTATCCATGCCACTGAGATGCATTATTTCTCTTTGGGTCCCGTCCTGCGCTATACCCATAGTTTTCAGCATTCCCCCGGGCAAGGGAAACAGTCTGGCATGACCAGGCTTAAGGCAATTGTCAAAGTTATCCGGAGGACAATCCTCCAGCAGGATATTTTCTCTGGCCAGCCACTGGTTAAGTTCGCTGAAAGTTAAGACCACGTCTACATCCCCATAATAGGCGGGGCGTTCGGCTTCTTGTTTTTTGGCTAGACAAGGACCGATAAAAACCACTTTAATGTCCGGCCCATAGTATTTTTTAAGGAATCTGGCATGGGCAATCATCGGGGAAACAACAGGGAAAAGTTTATTAAGGTGCTCCGGACAATACTTCTCTACATAATTAACTACTGCCGGACAAGCGGTACAAACAGACATCTCCGAAGAGGAAGAACTCATAATTTTTGTCGTTTGTTGGGCTACAATCCTGGCCCCTTCTGCCGTTTCCGCAACTTTGAAAAAGCCCAAACGGCGCAAGGCAGAAGGCAGTCTTTGCCCTTTCCGACTACCATAAACGGCGCTGAAGGATGGTGCCACACTGGCTATAACTTTTCTCGCTAGCACAAGTTCCGCTGCGGACTCGATATCATTGCGGTAAATTTTGGCATGCTGGGGACATTCCCGCACACAGGTACCGCATAATATGCAGCGCTTGGCATCAACATATGCCTGATTATCCTTAATGCCAATAGCTTTGACCGGGCATATCCTCACACAGCGATAACAATCCCTGCATTTGGCTGATAAGGTTCTCAGAATCGCTTTAGCCCCGTCCATGAAACCACTCCTTTGGCCGGACATTTTTGGCTAGTAACAGCTTGGGATTATACTACCCGTTCTTTCTAGCCTGGTAAGAGGTGTGCAATAGTTCATGGGCAATCTCACTGCCCGGATGCTTAAACAAGGTATTGTAAAGGTCAGTCACATAAGGATTGTCCTGGGGTTTGTGCAATTGCAACGTTTTTTCACTGTCATAAAGACTGGCAGTTCTTTTGGCTTTAACACATAGATCCTTGGTAACCGGCTGTCCTCCACCATTTATGCATCCACCCGGACAAGCCATGACTTCGATTAAATCATAATGAACCTCTCCGCTTTTGATTTTTTCAATCAGCTTTTTAGCATTACCCAAACCGCTGACTACAGCCAGGGTTAATGTTTTTTCTCCCAGCTCAACCCTAACTTCCCGTACTTCATCCTTTCCACGGACGCATTCAAATACATAGTTGTGGTTGCCGTTGTTCTTTTGGCCTTGAATTTTTTCGCTAACATATCTTAAAACGGCCTCCGAAACTCCACCTGAATTGCCAAAGATCACACCGCCACCTGTTTTAAAACCAAAGGGCAGATCAAAGGAATCCTTAGGCAACTGGCTGAAATTCAGGCCCATTTCTTTAATCATTAACGCTAATTCCTGGGTAGTCAACACATAATCGACATCCCTAACAGAATCTTGGCTAAATTCAGGCCTTAAAGCTTCGCTCTTCTTAGCGGTGCACGGCATAATGGACACCACTACAATATCTTCTTTTTTAAGATTTTTGCTGGCCGCCAGGCGGTTTTTAACAACAGAACCCATCATTTGCTGCGGGGATCTACAGGTAGACAGATGGGGTAAAAACTCTGGGTAATACTGTTCGGCAAAACTAACCCATGCCGGACAGCAGGAAGTAAACTGCGGAATATTTTCTCCTTTTTCTATGCGCCCTAAAAATTCCTCCGCTTCCTCGACAACTGTTAAGTCCGCAGCGAAAGAAGTATCATACACAGCATCAAAGCCCATGGTTCTTAGAGCGGACACAATCTGGGGCGTGGTCAAGGTTCCGGCTTCCATATGGAAACTTTCTCCTAAGGATACCCTGACAGCCGGAGCTAGTTGAGCCACAACCATTTTCCCCGGGTCATGAATTGCATCCCAAACCTCATCAATATTAGGTTTGGGGTGCAAGGCTCCGGTAGGACATACCCTGGCACATTGCCCGCAATTAACACACTCCACTTCTGCCAAATCTTTGCCAAAGTAAGGAGTTACCTTGGCGTGAGAACCGCGAAAAGCAAAATCAATGGCCCCTACTCCCTGGATCTCGTTGCACATCCGGACACAGTCCCCACAAAGAATACATTTGTTGGGTTCACGCACCAAAGAGGGGGATGATTCATCTATCTTAACCCTTTCAAATCCTTGGGAAAAGCGAATATGAGTTACTCCCATTCTACGGGCCAATGTTTGCAGCTGACAGTCTCCTCCCTTAACGCAGGTTGGGCAAGCGCTTTCATGACTGGCCAGGATGAGTTCCAGGATCATTTTACGAATCTTACGCAATTCTTTGGTATTAGTATTAACAACCATTCCTTCTTCGGGCTTAATGGAACAAGCCGGCTGCAGACCCCTACCCTCTATTTCAACTAAACATAGTCGACAGGCGCCGTAGATGCTCATCTCCGAGTGATAGCAAAAAGTGGGTAACTCAATATTAGCCTTGCGTATTACTTCCAGGAGGTTTCTCTCATCTTCGATCAACACCTTAATATTGTCTACAGTTAATAATCTATCTTTACTCATGCTCAACACTCCTCGTATAATATGTTTTGAAATCAAAATTTATAGAATTTCCAATTGAGTT
>ERZ773359.2157-NODE-2157-length-25527-cov-14.461801_pt1 | contig 25527 bp, 20 predicted proteins | sample MGYA00374955_ERZ773359 | MGnify/ENA primary metagenome ERZ773359 (study PRJEB29098, sample SAMN04486028) | biogas fermenter metagenome | study: EMG produced TPA metagenomics assembly of the Biogas fermentation microbial communities from Germany - Plant 4 DNA1...
TTGGCTGTACAGGATTACAATAAACCATGCCAGGAACAAAACCCGGAACCGGTGGTTCAGAAGGGTCCTGCCCCGGGAGGAAGAACAGTTTCAAGAAACTCCCGACTACAGGACCCCGGAGCAGAGAGTTATGGAAATCGAAGCCTCGGATGAAATACGGCGGTCGCTGTCCACGCTTCCCCTTGCGTACCGGCAGGTTATCGACCTTTATTATATACAGGAGTTAAAGGTCCGCGAGATTGCAATGGTACTTGGGGTTTCGGAGGGTACAGTGCGGCAGATTACCGACGAAGAAAGTGCATTGCTTACCCATATCTTACAGAGAATCCTGGGCCGGTGACGAGGGGGCCTGATTTCTGCCATGAATAAAAATATAGACAAGGGAACCGTCCCCTTGTCTATCCTTTTTTTACCTGGCAGCGTAAAACTTGGCCACCTCTTTACCTTTTCTGTTGGTTATTACCTCTCCGCTCTGCGGGTGCACCAGGATGAGCCTTATATCCATCCATCCCTTTAACCCGAAGGCGAAGCTTTTATGGAACTTAAACCTTTTTACCGCATTTGCCACATCCCGGTCGGGTTTTTCCGCCGTCACCATAACCCCCGTAATTATGCTGGACATATGCTCGTCATGGGGCGTCACCAGTTTATCGGCGGCGCATTTCAGGCTGTCGGTAAAATCGTCAACGTCCTTGACCCCTACGTCGTGGAAATATTTTACAATACAGTGTTCATAGTTTTCAAAGCCGTATATCTTGGCTTTCTTTGTTAGGATGTATTTTTCATTCTTAATGTAGGACTTTGCGTATAGGTCACAGCACAGGTTTTCCATCTGCCAGTCCTTCTCAATATCAAAATACGCGCTCAGTTTTTCGGCCAGTTTGTCAATGTATCCATAATCCTCCATACCGTCACCATCCCGTTTCCTTTGTTATCAAGTATTATAGCACAAACCGCCGGTAATCACACCTTGTATGGACACAAAAAACTTTCAAACGGCATAAAATGAATGAAGAATGGCATCGTTCGGGAGGTATGGATATGGATGATATTCTCCGCTTCCTTTCACTAATAAATTACGCCCTGGGTATCGCCATCGGGGGCGCAGCCCTATACGAATACAAAAGCCACCACAACATAACCCCCATGTTAATAATACTCGCCGTGGTAATAGCCGGACCGCTGGAGGACTTCCTGGTGCGCATGGTGGAAGAAAAACCCCTTTCCCCCGGTGAAAAGGAAAGACGCATCCGGCTGGTGGACCAGCTTACCAGCCTTGGTTTTATGCTGTTCTTGCTGCTGGCCGCCCTTAACTCCAAGTAGTGCCGGCATCCTGCACCGAAACCTGTTGCCTATTCCTTGGACAACGTTTATTATTATAACAAAGAGCTCTTAGGAAGGAGGCGGTCGGTAAGTGTGCGGAAGGTATTCCCTTGCTATTGATGCGGCAATGTTCGCCAAGTACTTTAATATGGGTATCGAGGGGCTGGACTTTTATTCAAGGTACAACATAGCCCCAAGCCAGCCGGCACCGGTTATCAGCAGCATTGAGGGAAAACGTGCGCTTTCCAATATGCATTGGGGCCTTAGGCCGGAATGGCTTAAGGAAAGCCGGGGCAGCAAAATTCTTATAAACGCCCGGGCCGAAACCCTGTGCAGCAAACCGACCTTCCGGCACTCCTTTGAGCATCGTCGATGCCTCATACCCGCCGACGGCTATTATGAATGGATAAAAAATAAAGGGGTTAAAACCCCCTATAGAATAATACTCCCCGATGTGCCGGTTTTTGCCTTTGCCGGGATATGGGACTTTTACACCGACGACCGGGGTACCAGAAAGCCTTCCTTTTGCATAATTACAGTGGCCGCGTCCAGGCAGATTCAAAACATCCATCCAAGGATGCCCGCCATACTGCCGGATACCCGTTCCATGGACAGGTGGATGGGTACAGCTTCCCCGCCCGCTTCACTAATTGATATTCTAAAGCCCTACGAAGGCAGGCTGGAGGCCTTTCCCGTTTCCACCATAGTAAATTCCCCCAAGATAGACCTTCCCGAATGCATTAAAAGGATTACGTTATAACATTGTACCCGGTACCGGTGCAGTACCTACTTCCTGTAAGCCGCCACTATCTCTCCATAGTATATCACGTGGTAGTCCCCCGCCGGATAGCAGGACTTCTTTATGCCGTCATCAAGGTTTTCCGGGGCTAAAGCCTGCCTGTAAACTATCCTGCACTCCAAATGGATATCGCAGCCGCTAATCACAGGCGTATCAACAACCCGGCCCTTTTGGGTCTTAAGGTCGCATTCCGCGAACTTGTCTATGTCCCTTCCAGATTTTGTACCGCATAGGTTAAGGGCATCATCCAGCTGGCCGTTCAGAGGAAAGCTTACCGTAAACTCGTCAGCATTATGTATCAGCTCATGGGTGTACCGGCTGTACCTTACCAGTACGGTAAAAATGGGTTTCTTCCAAATAAACCCCATGGCACCCCATGCTATGGTCATTGTATTTACATTATCGCCGTTTTTCACCGTCAGGAATGCTCCCTTTGGGAGCTGTTCCATTATCTGTCTCGAAACCTCTTTATAATCCACTTCCCTGTACATTTCTACACCTCCATATATTCCACAAGCTCTATCCGTTCCCCCGACGGTCCTTTCAAAAATGCCGTCATTATGCCGTTAAAGAGTCCCGGCAGGGTATTGGGCTCTTCGGTTTCCAGTTCTATGCCCTTCTCTTTTAGAGTTTTGACTATATCCCGAATACCCTTAACTTCAATCGCAATATGGTTGACGCTTCCGCCGTGCCCCGTGCCTGCCGCTGTCTTATCGGAGGGTTCCACCAGTTCAATAACCATATCCCCCAGCCGGAGGAAACAAAGGTTGACCCATTGGTTTCCCGGCTTATCGATCCTGGCTTCGTATTCATGAGTAAACCCAAGGTTTTCTACGTAGAACGCCTTTGACTTTTCCATGTCCCTTGTATGTATCCCGATATGGGCAAGGCCTTTGAATATTGACATGTTATCACCATCCTTTATTTATACTGTGCGAAATGGGAGGAGGGATGTAAAAAATCCCGCCTCCCGCTTCCTCGAAATGTCCCTTCCGGGCTGTTACTATTATATATATAACGCCAAAAACAGTCAATCAAGATGCGTTGGCTCTTAGTCCTTTTCAATATGAGGTTTAATCCTGCTCATAAGGGCCGCCATCTGTGCCCTGGTTATTTTGTGCTGGGGTTTGAATGTGCCGTCATCGTACCCCATGAAAATCCCGTGCCGGCTCATCGCATGGATTGCCGGGTAGGACCAACGGTCCCGTTCCACGTCCCTGAAGGATATATCCTCCCCGTCCCGGTCTCCTTCATCAATGTCCATTATCCTTTCCAGCACTACCGCCATTTCCTCCCGGGTCAGCGGGTCCTCGGGACCAAACCTTCCATTTCCCTTGCCCTGCATTATACCATGCTCTGCGGCTATACCTATCTCTTTCCTGGCCCAATGCCGGCTTGTCACGTCACTGAAGTTCCCGGGCTTCCGACCCTCTTCAAGTCCCAGGGCCCTAACCATAATGGCTGCCGCCTGTGCCCGGGTCAGCGGGTTGTCGGGAGCAAAGTGGGTGGAGGATACCCCCTGCATCCATCCCGTCTCCTCCATCTCGGCAATTTCGTGCTGTGCCCAATGGCCATAGGTATCCACAAACCAGTTACCGTTAAGCCAATCGTCAAAATAGTCCCACGTTTGGCCGGTTTCCTGGCCCAGGCTCCAGCTTCCGGCTCCCTTAAGCCGGTACTTTTGCACCAACCGAAGTTTATGCTGTATCGACTGCTCGTTCTCAAACCAGATAATATAGGTTCCGGGGTCAAGAACACCATTGGTTACCCTAACAGGTCCACTCCTGGACGTTACACTTATGGTTGCCTTGGGGGAAGCCGTATGTTGGTCGAATTCCACTCTGCCGTTAAAGCTGCCCACCAGCTCCTGTACCTTGCTGAGATGCAGCCCGTAGCCGCCGTATCCCCGGCCCACCTTCCAATACCGGCCAAAAAAGGGGATACCCAACACTATTTTGTCTGCGGGCACCTGCTGCAGGGCATACTTTATGGATTCTTCAACGAAGGATATGCTGGCAACGGGACCCTGGACGCTTCCTTCGCTGTGCTCGTCATAGGCCATAATCATGAGGTAATCGCTGTACCTGGCCAGGGCTTTGTAGTCATAGGACCCCTGCCAGCCGGTACTCAATCCCCTTGGGTTGGCCGCCACCGCCACCGAGACTTCCTTGCTTTTGGGAAGTTCTTCCCTGATAAGCCTTACCAGGTCCACGTAAGCCTGGCAGTCAACCTCGGTCAGGTTCTCTATATCCACGTTTACCCCGTCAAAGTCATATTCCATCACCGCATCGGCAACCTGCCGTGCCAGGGCCTCCCTGTTGGCCAAAGCGGCCCTTCCCTTTGCCCTGTCCCAGTGGTTGCTTAAGAATGGGACAACCCTGATACCCCTTTGCTTCATTTCTTCAACGAAATCCCGGCTGGCAGCCCTGTTAAGAACCAGGTTTCCCGCTGCGTCCAGGTCGAAATAGCTGGGTGACACCGTATCAAGGGACCCTTTTGTTTTATCCACATTTCTTATGAACGCCTGGGTATCCCCGAAATACATGTAGGACATATTAAACCTTCTATCCTTTGCATAGGCATACCCGCCGGATAAAACTCCTACAATCACTGCGAAGACGACCCCCGCCGCCGCAGCCCGTTTAAGTAATTTTAGTTTTTTCATGCCGTTCCCCCTTCCGGTTCTAGTAAAATCATACGGGGAAGCGGCATAAATAGCAATGTGCAATTTATGTTAACCCATTGACGACTTGCCGGTAACGCTCTCTATATCCACCCTTATTACCGCCAGCCTTTTCAGCACGTCCTCGGTATAATTGGTGTAGGGCCGGCCTGTGTATTTCTCCACTATTACGTCCAGCCCATTTATTTTTTGCTCTGTTTCTTCCAAAAAATGTGCCTTCCCAAACCCGATTACACTCTGGTATTTCATGCTCCATTCGCAGGGCAAATCCGCCTTCACGCTTTCGCATTCCGTCTCCACTTCAAAGCACACGTTTCGGTTTTTTTTCAGAATTTCAATCTTTCTTCCCTCGGCCGCCGAGTGCAAGTATAGGCAGCCGTCCTTATAGCCGAAGTTCATCGGCACTATGTAAGGCATATTTCCGTCGCACATCGCAATCCTGCAAATTTCAGCCCTTTCCAGGATTTTCTCCATTATCGACCTGTCGGTTATTTCCTTGTCCTTTCGCCTCATAAATCATCCTCCTAATTTTTTTGGTTGCTTATTGTCAAACTTTTTACATGCGGCTTAATAAAACCATATATATTGGGATAAAAGCCATACCTACAGTAGTTGTAACGGCGGCTGCCACTGCGGCAAATCGGTGGTCCGACCCATAGGCTTTTGCCACTATGGCGGTCTGCGTCATTGCAGGCATTGCAGCTTCAATGATAAATACCTTTTTCATGAGCGTCGGTATGTCGATGCCCGAAAGCAGTATATATGCCGTTAGCGGCGCTATGATAAACCTACCCACAAGCAGCACTATCATTTCCCTGTCTATTTTTATTCTGCCAAATTCCGTGGAATGGATTATCATCCCGATAAACAGCATAGACATTGGAGTGGTAAGATTACCAAAGTACCTCGCGGTGTCCAAGATAAACCCGGGCACCCGGATATCCAGCAATATTATTACGATGGTCAGAGCAAACGTAACCAGGGGAGGAGAGATTATCCTTTTGGCGCTGTCCAAAACCGTCATCCGCATATGTCCGTCCGGATTGTCCCTTCTTATCGCATATACACCGACGGTCCAAAACATTACCGTGTTTGCGGTATAAAACAGGATAACATAGGGAACGCTTGCCTCGCCGAAAAGGGATATGTTAACCGGCAGTCCCACAAATACTGTATTGGAAAGGGCGAATATTGCCAGATAGATCCCTTTCCTACCGGGCTTGATATTAATAATTTTTATAACTATTATCCCCGCGGCAAACATGAGCACCATTGTCAGCAGCGGATATATAAAACTTGTACCAAAAACCATAAGGTTTTCCTCGGCAAAGGTTGTATAAAAGCTGGAAAACATAAAGGCGGGCAGCGAAAGTTTAATAATCATTTTGGAAAACAAGTCCGCCGTTTCATCGCTGAACCATCCCTTGGATGTGAGTACATACCCCGAAATAATCATTGCTGCAATTGTGAATGTGCTTTGCACGGCGTCCAGAATAACCATGTATGATGCCTCCTTAGCTGTTTACTTTAATATATCATTTTCCCAGGCATAAAACTACCTCCTATCGCCGAAGCCGCCGGTACGGGATTCAACCGGCCCATAATCCGTACCTTCAACGAAGCTCTTTCCGACAAGGAACGGATACTATAGGGTGTTACCCTTGCCGAAGCCGTTTTCCCATAAAAGGGCGGCAGCACCGGCCCGGCTGCTTATTGCCGGATAATATTTTATTGGTAGGGAATAATACTTGTATATTTTCTGGAGGTGCAGAGGATGAGAATTCCCGGGCATATTGGGATTATACCGGACGGCAACAGAAGGTGGGCAATGGAAAAGGGGCTGCCCAAGGAAATGGGGTATGCAAAGGGCCTTGAGCCGGGGCTTAAGCTGTTCTTGCTGTGCAAAGACCTGGGCGTACAGGAACTCACCTATTATGGCTTTACAATGGACAACACAAAGAGGCCGTCGGTACAGACCCGCGCCTTCACCAAGGCTTGTGTTATGGCGGTGGAACTGCTGGCCGGGCAGGACGCCGAACTCCTGGTGGTGGGCAACACCGATTCTCCCATGTTCCCCAAGGAATTGCTTAACTACACCCGCAGGACCACCATCGGCAAGGGGGGTATGCGGGTCAATTTCCTGGTCAATTACAGCTGGGAGTGGGACCTGAGCAGCCTGTTCGGATACAAAAAGAATATGAACCTGAAAAATCACCTTAAGTCCGGCGACATTTCCCGGGTTGACCTAATCATACGCTGGGGCGGTAGAAGGAGATTGAGCGGGTTTTTGCCGGTCCAATCCATATACTCGGACTTCTATGTCATAGACGACTACTGGCCGGACTTCAAGCCGGAACATTTGTACTCCGCCCTTGAATGGTATGATAAACAGGATATAACTTTAGGCGGATAAGGACCATTAAGGCGTGTTCCTTAGAAACACGCCTTAATTACTCTTTTGAAAACATCAATTAGATTTAATGATATTGTAAGTCCAACTAATTTGTAAAAATCCTCCTTTGATAATCCAGATTGACGAATTATACAAAATAGTGTACCAAGCGGAACCGTTTTTTTCCCATGCACAGGGACGACAATTATTCTCCCATGCAATTCATATATTGCGTGGCCACCTTTTTGGCGTTTTAATTCTGCTCCTGCTTTTTCTAATGCCCTAACCACTTCCTTGCAATTTAAAGCAGGATATTTATCGTTTTTCTTATTATAGGACATTAGCACCCTGCAAACTGGTGGTCATGGCTTCTGAAAAATTCACAGTCGAATTTTGGGGCGTGTTGGCCTATCTTTTTCTTAGACATATTCTTATATTTAGCCATCACATGAGGCGGTACAGGTCTTGGTACGAGTTCTTCAAACCTATTTGTTTCAAATGCATACTCCAAATAAAGTGTTATAGCTTCTTCTAAATTTGCTTTGGCTTCTTCTACAGTAACGCCATAGCTTGAAATATCCAAGTCAAGGCACAAAGCATTATACAACTTGCCTTCTTTTTCGAGTACACATTTAAAAACAAACCTGTCTTTCACCTTATCACCCCATTACATCAGGCCTACGCAATATATGCATATTATATACTACAAACAGACTTATTTCTCCTTTAATTAAAATTCGACAAATATTGCGTAAAGCTTAATATTTATTAGTCAGTATTATATATTAGTATTTCCCCATATTAATGATGCTTATTCAATAAAAAAGTCCGACTGAAAGCCCTAGGGAAAGGGGACACACTGCTGCCGATGCGGTATTCCTTGCTTCAGAATGTCCCCGTTCAGAATGCGCCAGTGTTTCGTGAAGTCTATAAACAACTAACAGCTACGAACCGTATTAAAGCACCTTACACCTGTGATCTGTGATCTTTTAGAACGAGCAGTGCTCGGTTCTTGTTATAATCTCGTCCTGAAGTTTCTTGCTGAGGTTGTTGAAGTAGTCGCTGTATCCCGCCACCCTTACTATAAGGTCGCTGTACTTTTCCGGGTTTTTCTGGGCGTCCCTCAAGGTATCGGCACTCACCACGTTGAACTGGATGTGATGCCCGTCCAACTTAAAATACGACCTTATGAGATGGCTCAGCTTCTCCAACCCCTGGTCCCCTTCCAGCACCTGCGGCGTGAATTTTTGGTTGAGCAGCGTGCCACCGGTTTTTATATGGTCCATCTTGGAGGCGGATTTTATAACCGCCGTCGGGCCGTTCCTGTCCGCTCCCTGCACCGGAGAAATACCTTCGGACAGCGGCTCCTCCGCCCAGCGCCCGTCGGGGGTTGCCCCGGTAACCGAGCCGAAATAAATGTGGCAGGTGGTGGGCAGCATGTCTACCCTGTAGCTGCCCCCTTTAAGGTTCTTTCTTCCGTCCACCAGGTTGAAAAATGTCTCAAACACTGACACCATTATACTATCCGCGTAATCATCGTCGTTTCCGTACCTCGGAGTTTTGTTTCTCAGCATCTGCCTTGTTTTCTCATGGCCTTCGAAATTGTCCGAAAGCGCAGTCAAAAGCTCCCTCATGGTCAGGTTTTTATTGTCAAACACATGGAATTTTATTGCGGACAGGCAGTCGGTAATGGTTCCTATGCCCACTCCCTGGATATAATTGCTGTTATACCTTGCGCCGCCGGCGTTATAATCTTTACCCTTCTTTATGCAGTCATCCACTATAATCGAAAGGAAGGGGGAAGGCATGTAAGTGGCGTACAGCTTTTCAATGATGTTGTTGCCCCTTATCTTTATATCAATAAAATGCCGCATCTGCTTTTTGAAAGCTTCGAACAGTTCCTCAAAGCTCTGAAACTCCGTCGGGTCCCCGGTCTCAAGGCCGATCCTTTTGCCGGTCCTTTTGTCAAAACCGTTGTTGAGCGTAATCTCCAGCACCTTGGGTATATTGAAATATCCGGTCAGTATATAGGCTTCCTTTCCAAAGGCACCGGTCTCAACGCACCCGCTGGTTCCGCCGCACCTTGCGTCCTCGATGGACTTGCCCTGGCGTATAAGCTCTTTTACCACCGCATCGGTATTAAACACCGAGGGGAAGCCCATGCCCATGCGGATAACCTCGCAAGCCTTTTTGACAAACCTGTCAGGGGTCTTCTGGCTTATCTGCACATTGGTACTGGGCTGCAGTATTCTCATATCCGCTATTACATCCAGCAGCAGGTAGGACACTTCGTTTACGCCATCCGAGCCGTCGGGCTTAATTCCACCAATGTTTATGTTTGCGAAATCGGTATAGGTCCCGCTTTCGGCCAGCGTAACCCCCACCTTGGGCGGTGCCGGCTGGTTGTTGAATTTTACCCAGAAACACTCAAGAAGCTCCTTGGCTTTTTCCCTTGTAAGGGTCCCATCCTCAAGCCCCTTCTTATAGAAGGGATACAGGTGCTGGTCCAGTTTGCCGGGGTTAAAGGAATCCCACGTATTAAGCTCCGTTATAACCCCGATATGCACAAACCAGTACGACTGCAGCGCCTCCCAGAAGTCCCTTGGGGCGTTGGCGGGGACATGGGTGCAAACCTCCGCAATCCTTTCCAACTCCCTTTTCCTTTCAGGGTTTTGCTCTGTCTTTGCCAGTTCCATGGCTTTTTCCGCATGCCTCTTGGCATAGGTAATTACAGCATCGGCGCATATCAGCATAGCCCTAAGCTGCTCCTGCTTGTCGTAAGCATCGGGGTCGTTGAGGTAGTCAATGCTTTGAAGGCTTTCTTCAATATCCTTCTTGAAGTCTAAAAAACCTTTCCTATATATCTTGTCGTCGGCCACGGTATGGCCCGGTGCCCTCTGCTCCATGAACTCGGTAAAAATTCCCGCGTTATAGCAGTCTATCCACTCGTCGGACATATGGCTGAAAATAATATCCCTCATGGACCTGCCCTTCCAGTATGGAATAATAACGTCCCTCTGAATCTCCCTTACCTCATCGCTCACCCTGAAGAATATCTTATCCCGTTTGTCTATGATATCCAGGTCCTCCAGGCTGTGACAGCACAGCTCGGGGTAGGTGGGCGTCGCCTGGGGTGCCGGACCCCGCTCTCCCACGATTAGCTCGTCCGGGTTAATGCATACCGTTTTATTCTCCATCAGGTGTTTGAAGGTAAGGGCCCTCAACATGGGAATGGAAACCTTTCCCGAGTATTCCCGGTAGGCCTCGGTTACAAGCCTGGCCCTTTCGATTGAAATGCACGGTACCGTTTCAACGCTCTGCTGTCTCAGCTTTTTTACCCTTTCGTTCATAGCCATTAACCTCCTATCTTTACATTGATACCATATTCGGAAAAAATCTCGCAGGCCTTGTCGGTCAATTCCTTTGAAGGCTCCCGGGTATCGGTAAGCCTGTAGTTTCTCCCCAGCCTTGCATATTTGTCCATGCCGGTATTGTGATACGGCAGGATGTTTACTTCCCTTATCCCAACCCCTGATATAAACTGCGCGGTTTTCTCGATATTGGCCCGGTCATCGTTTATTCCCGGCACCAATGGAAACCTGATTAATATATTGCTGTGCACCCTTGCCAATTTCCCGAGGTTTTCCAGTATAATCCTGTTTGATACGCCTACCGTCCTTGTATGCACCAGGTCGTCCATATGCTTTATATCATAAAGGAAAAGGTCTGTCAGACCGGCTATCCCGGACAATACCTCCCAGTTTGCATACCCGCAGGTGTCAACGGCGGTGTGAATGTCCCTGGCCTTGCATTTTTCAAGAATCTCCGCCAGAAACTCCGGCTGCATGAGGGGTTCGCCGCCCGAGAAGGTAACACCTCCCCCCGACTGGTCGTAAAAAATAATGTCCTTTTCTATCTCCTTCATCACGTAATCGGAGCTTACCGTTTTCCCAACCATCTCAAGGGCCACGGCGGGACACACCTCTGCACAGAGGCCGCAGCCGCTGCATTTTTCGCTGTCTATAACAGGGGGAAAGCCCCCGCCGGAAATAGCCCCCTCCGGGCATACACTATTGCAGCCGCCGCACCCAATGCACCTTTCCTTCCACAAAACCAGCTGTACTCCATATTTCTGGCTTTCCGGGTTGTGGCACCACCAGCAGCTTAAGGGACATCCCTTAAGAAAAACCGTGGTACGGATGCCTGGTCCGTCGTGGATTGAGTACCTTTGTATATTGAATATTGTTCCTGATGCCATTTTTATACCCCCAAATCATCCCGTACCGCTCAAGGGAACCGTTATATTTATTTCTATTACCAAGCAATATTCATACCAACTTTTTGTGCTTTGCAGCTGGCAGCCGGCATTTCAAAGTACTCGGCCCGGTCCCCGTGACCTGTAGTCCGATTCTTTATTATCTTCAACCCCTCTAGCTCCGATAAGGGCCCATGTATCGTACCATAAAAGGGCTGGTGTCCCAAATATGGTACGCCAGCCCTCAGTCTTGAGGTCCGCTCATATGGTCACATAGCACACCGGGTTCCCGCAGTGGGCCAGAAAACGTTCAAAGTCCTTAAAAGAAATGGTAACGGTGGCGGTGTTAACATTGGGATGAAAGCTTACCCAATCCGCTCCTTTAAGCTCGCTGTCCAGCACCACCCGTACATGCCCGTCGGGGTCGTTTATTATCCCGAAGGGCGAAACGGCGCCGGTTTTCAGCCCCAGGTATTTTTCAAGCCTTTTCTCGGAAGCAAAGCTGAGCCTCCCATCCCCGATCTGCTCCGCAAGGCCCGCCATATTGACCCTTTTGTTGTGCAGCATAACTACCAGGTAATGCTTTTTGCCCTTTTGGTCGCGCAAGAACAAGTTCTTGCAGTGGGTACCGGGTATGTCACTCCAGTACTGTTCCACCTCTTCCACCGTATATACCGGCGGATGCTGCTTTACCGAATACCCAATTCCCAGTTGGTCAAGCACCCGGTACACCTTTTCCTCGTTTGTCATGGTGATGCCTCCTCCAGTGCTTTATTGATATATAAGAGTAAAGTAGCTTGTAGTCTTCTCCAGGTCCCTCTCCAGGATACGGGCCGAATTTGAATGGTGCAAAACCGTCATGTTTCCCGCACCCGCCTTGTCCATCGCCTTCATTAGCGTAACCAGGCTTGGCGGCGAGTCCAGGTATTCATCCCCCATTTTCATTAGCCGGGCATAGTCCCTTTCCTCCATCGCCTCAAGGGTAACCGCGTCCCTTTGCATGGCCTCTTCCCCGGTGAGGTAATGGGAGAAGTCCACCGATGCCACCAGGACGTCCCGGTTACCGGTATTCTGCAGCAAAAGGTCCGCAAGGTTTTCCGCCTCCCTTTCGGTAAGGTCGGGATGCAGTATTATGGGCACAACGGCCGAATCCGGCAGGTAATACTTTATATAAGGAACAATGGCGGCTATGGAATGCTCACCGGCAATTGCCCCTTCATCTACCCCCGCAATGCCCGAACCGGTCAGGGCATCCACAAGGACGGCATCGGTTTCAAGTATCCCGAAGGGCGTTTGCCAGTTGTACCTTGAGCTTACCACCCTCGGTCCCCTCAGGTAATGATTGGGGCCGATGACAATAACCCGTTCCACTTCCAGGACGGACAGCATTCTAAAAAAATCCGCAATCATATAGCCGGCCACCAGGTGGTGTGGCACAACCCCGCCCCTTATCCGCACATCTGCCGGTTCCGAGCCGGTCTTCGACAGGCTTTCGAAAAAGTCCTTTTCATCATAAAACCTGCAGGGATGGGCAGGGGTCCTTTCCGGCTCCGCTTCCATCTGCCCTTCACAGCCGGTCGTAAATGCCGTTATACCCAGCACTACCGCCAGTATTATCATTAGCGAAGCCGGTCGCGTCCTCATTTTATAGTTACCGTCTCCTCCTTTGTCATTCTTATCTCGTCGGCCGCCTCCATGTTCTGCAAAACGGCTCCCTGGGCCCTAAAGGTCCCCTTTGATACCACCCTGGCGTAATATATAACCGGTTCATTCCCCCGCGAATTATAGGCACTGTTGTAAATATAGAAACTCACCCTCTGGCCGTCAACCTCATAGGGATAGCGTATATTCAAGTATTCAAGGCCCCTGGTGTAGGGAGCCGCTATTATTTTAAGCCCCGAGGGCAGAAAATCCGATACCTGGTAACGTCCCTCCAGCGATTTGTCTCCAAAGCCAAAGTTAATCACTACCTTGACCATGTCGCCGGCATTTAGCTCCTTAACCGGCTTGTTATTCACGTAGTACTGCCTGTTTACTGTAAGGTTTTCGCTTTCCATGGTATCCCCCGGTGAAAAGTCGTCTTCGTAAATGACGCACAGCGCTATGTCGCCCTTAACCTCCAGTATATTAAGCCCCGCCAGTCTTTCAGGGGTCAGCGAAAGAGTATGGGATGCCCCGCTTTCAAGGCTTATGTCGGACCTCCTGCCGTCCAACATATAGGAAAACTCCGCCGGCTTACCCCCGGTTTTTGGCAGCGTTTCTGAAAGGTACATTGCCATCTCAAGCAGTACCAGGATATCCTTTGTACTGTTATCGGTTATATATTCAAACATACCCCCCGCTGCGGAATGGCCCACCCTGGCTGCCAGCACCGCCGCCAGCGAAGTAAGCTCCATTACGTCATCCCGGTCGGCCCCGGAATCCACCATTACATAAGGGTCCTTAGTCACACCGTTTTCTTGTAAAACATCCTCCAGCACTTTGGCAGCCTGGTTTTTGCTGCCCAGCTCCCAAAGGGCAAGGCCCAGCTGAAGCTTAGTCTTAACCCCCAGGCCTTTTGTTTCCAGCATTGATTTTACCTGGCAAAGTACCGGCCGGTCCAGGGCCGCAAGTCCCCACAGTGCGCAGCTTAGCTCATCCTCGGTTTCGCCGGTTTCAAACAAAAGCCTGTGAAAATAGAACTCCAATAGCCCCTTGTCAAAGCCCTCCGGCCCCAGCGCAGCAATTTTCGTGCTTAAGGCTGCATCGCTTTCGCTGTAGGGCAAAAGCGATATGCCTCCATCCGGCACCTGGTATGCCTGGGCATCAAAGCCGTCGGGCTGCGGCAGGTCGGTATCGAAATACTCGGTTAACAGGCTGTATGCCCATCTCCTGGCAAGCCTTTGGTCCACCCTTTTGCCGGAGGCATAATAAAGGTGGTACAGGGGATTTATAAACTTACCCCTGCCTGCATCGGTGAAAACCAGTTTTGTAATCCCATCCTTGCTTCCTTTTATTTTCATACCCTTAACAAGGGTATGGTACTCCGCCACCCCTCTGCGGAGATAGCTGTCATAAACCGTTATCTCCCGGGTCAGCGTATCGGTGAAGCGGTCCCCGCAGGCGGCCTTTACCGTCACCGGGTGTATTCCGGTTGAAAGGGGCGGCAGCTCAATCCACAGCGTCTCAAAGGCATTCGCCTCCAGCAGTTTTTCGCCTTCGAAAAGGGTTGGGGCGCTTAGCGAGAAGCTTACCCTGTCGCCTTTTTTTATCGCATCCCCGTAGGACCGGAGCGCAATACTTGGCCTGTCGCCCTTCAAGTAGCTGTCGTTTATTATAATGTCCGCGAAGAAGGGAAGCCTCACAACAATGGGTATGCTGCCGCCTGCGGCCCTCAGGTCCTCGGTCACCGCGTTGAATGCCGCCCTCCACGTGGTGAGGTTGTCGGGCACCTTTATGGAAAGGCTTCCCCTTCCCCGGCTGTCGGTCTTAATGGTACCAAAGAATGCGGTATCCCTGAAGTCCTTCCTGTCTCCTCCCCCTTCGCCGCCCTCGGCTCCGGCGCCTCCTTCCATTTCCGGGCAGTAATGAGAATAACCGTCGGATAATATGCCGGAATCCAGGACCCTTGAATATAGGCCCTCCAACACCCCTTGGTCTTCCCCCATCAGTTTGTACATGGCCTCGTCCACGAGGCTTATATTAACCGTCGCTTCCCTGGGCTTTCCTGATGCATCCTTAACCAGTATATTAAGGACTGCTTCCTCCCCCGGACGGTAACTTTCCTTGTCGGCGGTTACCGTTATGTCCAGCTCCCTTTCTTTTATATCGTACTGAATTACCCTTGGAGCGGTTTTATAATAGGTGCGTCCGTTAAAGCATACTCCCGTCACGTGTACGCTGGGGATGTCCTCCTCCCGGAAGGCTGCCCTGTAATGGGGCGCGGTATCCACCCGGTAACCCCTTAGGCCTTTTTGGTTCACGTGGTACAGGTAATGGCTGCCCCCTCCCTCCGGCAGGGTCTCGTTGTTGTTTTTGAATGTTAGCGAGTACTCTTCCCCGGTGCGGTAAAACGGGTATTCCTCCTTTTCATCCTCCAGGTGGTAATAGTCCCAGTACTGCCACTGGTAGTCCACGAAACTGCTGCCGTAGAAATGCTGTTCCCCTTTTACCCTTCTGCCCATACCGTCGGTTGTTTCAAGGTCCACACGATAGGACTTTTCAGCCTCATAGGGAAAAACAAAGGTTCCCTTGCCCTCTGTATCTGTCGTAATGGTAAAATCGGTTACCGGTACATATTCCGGATAGTAATAATAGCTGGTCCTTACTTCCTTGTTAATGAAATCGTAGTACTTGCCCCTTTCCTCCCTGCGCCACCGGTTTTCGTAAACCTTTCCGGAAATGACCTGTCCTTGCACCGGGTCCCCTATATATAAAGAATCATCGTAATATGAATCTTCGCCGTTATTTATCCTGTCCAGGGTTATCCGGTTCAGCTTCACTGCAACTTTCGCCCCGGTTTCTGCCGCCCGCACGGAAAAGTCAAGGTTCATATCGTTATGAAACACCATATAGTTTATGCTACCGTATATTTCCCCCGCCTCCGGCAGCATGTTATTCACGTTAAAGTACTCAATACCCGAAGCCCAGTGCACGTCCCGGTATTTTGGCGTCAGCGTAACCGAAGCCCTGCCGTCCTCATCGGTGGTTACCGTCCCGGTACCGGAATCGCCGCTGTAGGAAAGCTGCATCGCGCTTACCGGGGTGCCTTCGAAAAACGAAGCCTGTATATCAATGGTAATACTGTCCTTCCCGGAAAAAACTGCCCTTTTATCCTTGTTCAAATCTATCCTGTAGGCCGGCTTTGTATAGGTGGCAACCTCGAACCATTTTCCGGTTATATGCTCCCCGTCCAGCTCGAAAGAAAGCCGGTAATAGCCCGGGGCCAAACCGGGAAGGTTAAGCTCCCCTTCAAAGATTCCATCCCTTTGTACCGCGAGTTCAACCGAGGTGATTTCCTCGTTGCCGCCGCCGTATTCATAATAATAGTCGTTTCTCTGCAGCACCGCCCTAAGGCTTCCCTCCGGCGCGCTTCCGTCCATCGGCCTTATTATGCCCCAAAAGCTTACCCTATCGGTTGGCCGGTAAAGCTGCCTGTCAAAATGTACCGAGCTCCAGTAGTCCTGATGGATTGCATCGCCGTAATAATAGTCGTACCACACTCTTACCACCGGCACAACGCATGGGTTTCTCCCTGGGGATGAAAGTTTTAAGAAAATGTGGGAGGCTTCCATATCCGGGCCGCTTTTCATGCTCTCCGGCGTATCAAAGACGAGCACACCGTCACTGCCGGTCCTGCCAAGGTCCCCCGCACCCCTCAGCTCCACCGAGGCGTCCTTTACCGGGCCGCCGGCTATGGTGTTAGCCCATACCAGCGTTTTGTCCGAAGATACCGATACATAGCCCGTTATATCGGTAACCTGCAGCCACACCTGGTTTACCGTCGTCTCCCCGGTTTCTTTGCCGGTACAGGTGATATGCGCCAGGTAGTGCCCCTCATCCAGGCCCTCCGGGAATAGTATGTAATAGTTGTAATAGGACCTTTGTACCGGCGGCTGGAAGGAAGAAACCTTTTCCAGCCTCGATATATCCGCCCGGTGGGCCTTTTTTGTACAATACGCCCACTGGGGAATGAGATAATACTCTTGCAGGTCATCTATAAACGCATCGGCATCCTTGTATTTATACAGGTCCACCGTCACGGCCGGAACCTCGTCCCGGCTGTTGTAATGGTAATAACTAAAGTCAAACAGCGGCCTTTCCCCTACCGGGTACTCGTACATATTCCTCGAAAAATAAACCTCCATGGGCGGGCGTTTGCTTCCGGCGGCTTCCGGGGACATGGTCTCAAACCGGAAAACAAAGTCTTCCTTGAGAGTCTCGCTGCTTCCCTTAACCCCCAGCCCTTTTTTAACTTTAACGGTATATATGGTGCCCGGCTGCAGCCCCTTCGGCACAAAAACCGCAGTCCTTTTATGCCTCTCAAAGACCCCCTCCACCTTGGGGGTTATTTCGAAGTATTTTTCTATGTCCTGGTAGTTTTCATGGCTGAAGACTATCTCTATCCCTGTGTTAACCGGCACATCCCAAGCTTTATTCCGGGGAAGGCTTCCCAGCACCCTGAATTCGTCCTTGGTCTGAAAGGACCATGCCTCTTCCCCCAGACGAAAGCGGTAGATTTTATTGGCCTCCAGCGCCTCGGCGGGGGTTATCTTGAACACTTTTCCGTCGCTGCCCAGTTCCTCCACCGAAAACTGTATCCCCGGCTCGGTTTCTAAAAGATGCCTGACTTCGGCTGCCTTTATCCCGGTATCGCTTTTCAAGATAAAATGGGCGTCAAGCGGTACGCCCAGGCTGTCTTCGTCGGATGCGACCATTGTCAAGCCTGCCGCCAAAACCCTGTCCGGCGAAAAAGCGGTCCTGCCTCCAAGCCCGGCCAGGTATACCGCCCCTGAAACAAGGCATAGGGCGACTATGACCGCCGCCACCTTCTTTCCCTTACCCCCTTTTGCAATGCCCTTCAGAAATTCCATAATACATCCTCCCCCTTGTACTGCGGGGCAAGGGACGATTCTTCGTCCCTTGCAACCTGCGGCCTTATTACTAAAATTATACAGCTAATTGTGTGTATCAGCAATTATATTCGGTATTTTGCACACTTCCTTTGTAATCAAAAGAACCGTCCCTAAGATTGCAAAAGGTGCCGGGAGATTTCTCCACCGGCACCTGTTTCAGCCCGTTAGTGACCCAGATAAGCCTTGACTATGCTGTCATCCCTGCTAAGCACATCCGCCTTTCCTTCCATTACTATTTTCCCCGTCTCCAGCACGTACCCCCTGTGGGCAAGCTTCAAGGCAACCTTCGCGTTCTGCTCCACCAGCAGGATTGTAGTTCCTCCTTCGTTTATCTTTTTGATTATGTCCATTATACCCTGGACTAATATCGGGGCAAGGCCCATGGAGGGTTCGTCAAGGAGCAGCACTTTCGGGTCGGTCATAAGGGCTCTACCTATGGCCAGCATCTGCTGCTCACCGCCCGAAAGCAGTCCGCCCATTTGCCTGCGCCGGTCGGCCAGTACCGGGAACAGTTCGAATACCTTATCTATCCTTCTTTTCCTTTCGGCATCATCCTTCAACGTAAAGGAACCCATTTCAAGGTTCTCCAAAACGTTTAGCCCCTTGAAAATCCTTCGTCCTTCGGGGACGTGTATCACACCCATCTCAACGATTGAATGGGGCGGAGCGTTCGTGATGTCTTTGCCGTAGAATTCCACCTTACCGCCGCAGGCCGGCACCAGGTTGGATATGGTTCGCAGCGTAGTACTCTTTCCGGCTCCGTTGGAGCCCAAAAGCGTAACTATCTCCCCTTCATATACATCCAGGCTGATACCCTTTAGCGCGTAAATCTGCCCGTACCGGGTTTCAAGGTTTTTCAGGGAAAGAACTACTTCACTCATACGGCATTCTCCTCCTCTTTCCCCAAATAAGCTTCAATTACCCTGGGGTTATTTTGTACTTCCTGCGCGGTTCCCTCTGCGATTTTAACTCCATAGTCCAACACAAATATCTTTTCCGAAACCTTCATAACAAGGCCCATATCATGCTCTATAAGGAACACCGTAATCTTCCTCTCGTCCCGGATGCGCCTTATAAGCTCTATAAGCTGCATTTTCTCATCGTAGTTCAATCCGGCGGCAGGTTCGTCAAGCAGCAGCAGCTTTGGCTGCGTTGCCAGTGCCCTTGCCCATTCAACCCTTCTTTGGTCGCCGTAGGGCAAATTTTTTGCCAGCCTGTCCTTTTTATCCAGGATGCCGACAAAGTCCATACACTCCATCGCCACATCCCTGATCCTTTTTTCCTCCGCCTTCTGGGAAGGAGGCCTTAGGATTGCTCCAGCCACTCCCGCCGATGTGCGGCAGTGCATCCCTGACATAACGTTTTCCATTACAGTCAGGTTTTTAAACAGCCGAAGGTTCTGGAAGGTCCTGGCCATACCCAGGGTGGTTATTTTATGCGGCTTAAGCCTCATTATACTCTTGCCTTCGAAAAGTATATCCCCTTCCTGAGCTCTATAGAAACCGGTCAAGCAGTTGAAAAGCGATGTTTTTCCCGCACCGTTGGGTCCTATGAGACTCTCTATGGAGCCCTCTTCTATACCAAAACTCACCTTATTTACTGCTGTAAGTCCTCCAAACCTCAACGTTAAGTCTTTGACCTCTAATATCACCTTATCACACCCCGTCCGATATATATTTTCCTGCGGTAAGTATTAGGTATGGCGTTCTGGCCACAGTCCCTGGGGACGGTAAATCATCAGGACCAGCAGCACCGCTCCGAATATCAGCATCCTGTACTTACCAATTCCCCTGAAAACCTCCGGGAAAACAACCACCGCAAGTGCACCTAGTACCACACCCGGGATCTTACCCATCCCCCCTAGTACCACCGCCAGCAAAATCATAACCGACTGGGTAAACAAAAAGGATTCGGGTGAAATAGCAGTCATTTTTATTGCCATAAAGGACCCCGCCAGTGCTCCGAAAACAGAACCAATGATAAATGCAAGCAGCCGAGCTGCGACTACGTTTATGCCCATTGCTTCAGCGGCATCCTCGTCCTCCCTTATGCACTTCCATGCCCTTCCCAGCCTGGAATCCTGCAGCCTATAAGAAATAAATATTGCAAGAACCGCCAGTACTAAAAAGGCGTAATAAAAATGGTTTATCTTTACCATGGCCAAACCGAACAGCGTTGGTCTTTCTATTCCCACCAGTCCGGTAGCACGGCCGGTTATATCCAAGTTCCTTGCGGCAAGCCTGGTGATCTCACCAAAGCCCAGCGTGACTATTGCAAGGTAGTCGCTCCGAAGCTTTAATGTAGGACCGCCTATTGCCAGCCCGGCGATTATAGCCATAAGAACGCTTACAGGCAGCGTAAGCCAGAAACTAACCCCGTAATGCAATATGAGTATACCGGTGGTATAGGCACCGACGGCAAAAAATGCCGCATAACCCAGGCTTAAAAGCCCCGCAAACCCGACTATTATATTTAATCCAAGGCAAACTACCACATGAAACCAGACGTTTGTCATAACCTCCATGAAATACATGCTGGTTCTCATGGGTAATAAAAGCAGTACTGCCAGGGCAGCCGCCAATACGCTGTATCGAACCTTTTTATTATCGAATAACACGTAAAACCTATCTATCAATTCCACAAAAGGGTTATTAACTTTTTTAGCCTTCTTATCAACTGCAGTCTGTAAGCATGTCTGTTTATCCTTCATAGTCTCTACATCCTCTCGCTTTCTTTCTTACCCAAAAGCCCCGTCGGTTTAAAAATCAGGATAAGAATTAGTATTGAAAAGGAGAATACATCCTTCCACTCCGAGCCGATAAAAGGAATCTGTGTTCCGAAGGATTCCAGAAGGCCCAACAGCAGTCCCCCCAGCATCGCGCCGGGAATCACTCCTATTCCGCCAATAACAGCAGAAGTAAAGGCTTTAATGCCAATAACAAAACCCATAAAAAAATGCAGGCTTCCGTAATACACCCCCGCCATCATTCCCGCAGAGGCGGCCAGCATTGAACCTACGAAAAACGTAAGGGCAATAATCTTGTTAACGTTAACACCCATAAGGCGGCAGCAGTCAAGGTCCATGGATATGGCTCTCATCGCTTTGCCGTACATGGTCCTTGTAATAAACAGGTGAAGCACAAACATCAGGGCAACCGCCGCTACAATCAAAATGGCCTGGGTATGGGTGACAAAAACGCTGCCTATTGAAAATCCCTCATAACCCAGCCCGGTTTTATAGGCTCGGTATTCACCGGAAGTTATTACCATAACCGAGTTGTACAAAATCATCGAAACGCCCAGCGCTGTAATAAGGAGCGAGAGCCGCGGGGCATTCCGCAAAGGCTTATAGGCAACCCTTTCTATTATCACACCCAACAGGCCTACTATTATCATCGTAATAAGCATGGATATTACTATTCCAAGCCACCTGTTACCAATAAAAGTGTTGCCAAAAAAAGTTAATATTGTCAAACTGCAAAACCCGCCCACCATGTATATGTCCGCATGGGCAAAATTGAGAAGCTTAATTATACCGTAAACCATTGAATAACCGAGGGCGACCAGCCCATAAAAGGAGCCTAGAAGCAAGCCGTTGAAAAGCTGCTGAATGACAATTTCTTGTAATGACATAAGCTCACCCTTTCGTTTATTGGAGGTATGCGCAAGGCCGGGGGCCCACAGCCCCCGTCCTGCGCCTACAGGTTTACTCTACCAGGACCCATTTGCCTCCTTCACCTTTAATAATTATGAAGTTGCTCTCCTCCAGCACGTTTTCAGGTGTGAATTTTATAGTACCGGAAAGGGTCTTGAAGTTATCGGTTGCAGCCAGTGCATCACGGATTGCATCCGGGTCGGTGCTTCCCGCTCTTTCTATGGCGTCCGCCAAGAGATAAGTACCGTCATAGGATAGTCCGGCATAGGGGCCCGGCTGCTGGTTGTATTTCTTATTATACGCTGAAATGAACTGCTGCGCCGCCGGCAGGAATTCTACAACCGGAGGTGATGTGCAGTATACGCCCTCGCCGGCCGCTCCGGCAATCTCCAGCAGCTGTATTGAGCTGGAACCGTCTGCCACAACAATCTCACCGGTATATCCTCCCTGTCGAAGCTGTTTTATTAGCTGTGCTCCGTCGGCATGGTAGGCTGTCCAGTAAACACCCTCCGCCCCGGAGGACCTTATCTTGGTAACCAGGGACGAGAAGTCCTGCTCACCCTTGTTCACAACGTCATAGGCAACCACTTCATGGCCTCTTCCTTGCCATTCTTCCCTTGTGAGTTCCGCCAGGTTCTCGGAGAAGCCGTCTCCCTGGTGTACAAGGGCCAGCTTGGAAACGTTAAGCTTTTCAAAGCAGTCGGCCGCCGCGTCCGCCTGGTGATAACCCGGGCTGTTTATCATAAAAGCCCAGCCTGGATTCTCATCTATCAGCTGCGTGGAGTTTGCTGCCAGGATGACAAAGGGCACCTTCGCATCCCCGTAAATTTTAAGGGCGGGTATGGTTGCCCCGGAGCAGTAACCGCCAAGCACAGCCACAACTTCGGAAGACACCAGCTTGCTGGCTGCGGCAGTACACATCTGCGGGTCGCAGCCGTCATCACCCAGCGTGAACTTAAGTTCTTTGCCGAGTACACCGCCTGCTGCATTTATCTCATCTGCTGCGATTCTTATCGCATTCTCCATATCTTGCCCATAAGTAGCTTCCGATCCGGTAACAGGCACCATAATGCCTACAAGTATTTCCCCGTCAAACTGCGGCGCCTCGGAGCTTTCTGGCTGCTGATCTCCTCCTCCTGACGGTGGGGCGGGTTTTGAGCATCCAAAAACACCGGACGCAATAAGAACTACTACTAATGCCAGAATCCAAAGTCTTTTTGCCATCAATTCAACCTCCTTGTTTTTTATATTATCCCTTTGGCCTTAGAGGCTTTTATTGTAAGGCCACCGGGTTAAAGCACGGTGCGTTTATACTCATTTCTGGTATTTATGGTAATTATGACCATCGTTAAATAATAACATTATTCCTTGCAAGATTTACTATATGCGTTGCCCGGTTTGAAAAGAATACTCTCACAGGCTATGACTTAATTGCTTTGGATGTCAAAGCTTTGCTGTCACGGATTTGACCAAGATGAGAACCCGAGATGATGAACCCTTACCGGGAATAGAAACTGATACATAATGTGCTTGTTTTAGGTTTGGTATTAAACTTATTCCCTCATAAGTAAAATGGACATGTAATACCTTATACAAGAAATCCCTGCCGATTTATTATGAGGTTTTCAAAGGACATAGGTAGTATCCATGTAGAAAACTGATTTATTATATATACTTATATTGGAATATAACATTTTTTTTAATGATTGTAAAGAATATTTTGGACTTGCCGGTTCACCGGCCTGCTAAACTTCCTGTCGAAAATCCTGTTTACTGCCATTTTTCCAATGGATAGTATCAATGTAGAAAAGTGATTTATTATATATAAGAAAAACACCATATTTTTAATATTTGTAAATATATATGGACCAGCCGGTTTGCCGGCCTGCTAATCCCCTTGCCTAGTTACCTGTATACTACCATTTTTCCAGCAGGTTTACCGTGATGCTCCCATCTCCACCGGGGTGCTGGACACGGATGTCCTGGAACTTGGAATAGTTCACAGCTACACCTTCATCGGGGTTTATGGTTATGCCTTCATGGGCGGCACGGGACAGGGCCCTGCCATAAATTACACACTCTTCCAGGCGTTTTTTTATCACTTCCATCCTTTTTGCCGCCGCCTTGGCTTGCTTTGAATCCTGCCCCCCGGAAATTTCCTCCTCCGCCCGTGCAAATTTGCTGCGGTAAACCTCCATAGCCTTGGGCAGGTATTCCCTCTGCAGCACCCCAAGTATTGAAGGGCTGTAGCGGTGCATATATACAAGGGCCTTGAAACCGCCCTCCCTGCCCGAACTGAACATCCAGTATATAGGTCTTTTATTGTACGTATTCAGGTGGTCCTTGTAAAACTGCCTTTCAAAATACCTTCCTACAGCCTCCCTTGCGGTTTCATAGGGCTTTTTCCCAAGCGCTGCAGCGATATAGTCCAGGTTCTGCTCCAGGGTATCGGCCCCGAATACAGCCTCCAAGAAAAGCTCAAACCTGTCTAATACGTTATCCGTGAAGAATTCTCCACCCATTACCGGTATTATATTGTCCAATTTCACCACTTTTTTCATGCACCTGCTTGGGTCAAAGGTGCCCCCGGCGTTCAGGACTCCGTCCCTGTCCGGCGAGTATCGGCCGAACATGCATCCCACCGCATAGGATATTAAGGATTTGACAGCCCCTACTTTGTCCGCCTTTTCAAATGTAATGTCCCGGTCAGCCACCTCCGGGGTTAAGGCATCCTGCAGCTGGTACAGGTCTATGAAAATGTGATTTAGTTCTTCCTCGTTGGACTTGAGCCGGTTGAACAGCTTTTCTGTTTGGCGGTGCCATTCGGAAAAGGCCTTTTCTATGGTGGCCGCCCCTTTTCGGTACTCGATCAGCGGATGTCTTTTGAAGTCCCATGACGTTTCGCGCCAATCCCACTCAAGCCTTGATATTTCAACGTTTTCCCTGCACAGCCGCACAATTCTTTGCCGTATGCCGGCGTCTTCAATTTCTGCAAAGGGCAGGTTCTTTATATCCCCTACCTGGATATTGAATGTTGGGTTTAGAATTTCAAGAAACACCCCGGTCAGTTTGCTGCAAAGGAATGCAAGTATTATGTATAACCGCTCCCCTTCCACAAACACAGACGACCCGGCCACATCAAATATAAAACCGGGGGGAGAATACCTCACCCCCATCCGGTTGGAAATAAAGGTATAGGTAATGGCTTCCCTGAAATAGAATTGTATATTCTTAATGGTCCTTGTATAGCTGCCGTAGAGCAGTGCGGCCAATTCCTTAACCTTCTCGCCGCCGTTTTCCCAGTTTACCACCAGGCTGTTGTTTCCGTACCATTTCCTGTAGGACCCGCCCTTGTTATAGGGAAACCACCGGCAGCCGCTTCTTTTAGCCTCGTCGGCACTGCCGCAGCCAAAACCAATGCTCTGGAGCGGCACCTCGTACCAATACCTTATAAACCTGTTGTTGTCGGATGTGGCCATTCCCTGCCTCGGCTTTGCCAGTTCCCCCAGCTTTTTGTTTCGGGCAAAGGCACGAACAATACTTTCCTTTGCCCAGTACGCAATGGGTTTCCCCGGGATATCCTCCAGGTCGGATATGCAAAGGGTGTGCACAATATCGCCTAGACCCGCCTTGGCATCCAGCAGTGCCCGTTCTTTCTGAAGGGAACTGCTGCTGCCCTGAAGGTTGAAAAAAACCGAACGGTAGCCTTCCAGGGACATGTTCCTTGCAACAAAGGCAGTGGACTGCACTATGGTCCCCACGTTTCCCCAAAACACCCCGGAACCGAGGTGCAGCATACTGCATAT
>ERZ773359.2158-NODE-2158-length-25525-cov-5.706125_pt1 | contig 25525 bp, 26 predicted proteins | sample MGYA00374955_ERZ773359 | MGnify/ENA primary metagenome ERZ773359 (study PRJEB29098, sample SAMN04486028) | biogas fermenter metagenome | study: EMG produced TPA metagenomics assembly of the Biogas fermentation microbial communities from Germany - Plant 4 DNA1...
AAGAAACAATCCCCTTGCTCATAATCTAAGTAGCATGGCAACCTTGACCAAAGATTTCGTCATGAAGTATTTTAAAACAGCTTCTCCTGTTATTTTAAACGAAACTTTTTGGTCTTTAGGTACTGTACTTTATTCCATTGCTTATGCAAAAATTGGTACGGAAGCAGCTGCTGCTGTCCAGATTCTAAATGTTGTCCAAAATATATTCATGGTTATGTCCAGAGGTTTGGCCAATGCATGTACTGTTATGGTAGGTAATAAAATAGGAGCCGAGGAAGAAGGGGATGCTGTAAAATATGCCAACAGTTTTATGGTAATTTCTGCAACCCTAGGTTTAATAATGGGTCTGGTATTATTTGTTACTACAGACGGAATATTGATGTTTTTCAGAAATCTTACGCCAGATCTATATGAAACTTCAAAAAAACTACTCATAGTTTTAGCTATGTTCTTCTTAATTAAATCCTTTAATGGAACATTAATAGTGGGAGTTTTAAGAGGCGGTGGTGATACTAAGTTTTCCATGTTACTTGAAATGGGCTCTGTATGGCTTGTAGGGGTTCCCATGGCTTTTATAGGTGCCTTGGTGCTAAAGTTTCCAGTATACTATGTTTTCCTACTGGTTAATTTAGAAGAAATTGTAAAAGCCATCATTGGAATATTAAGAGTACAGTCTAAAAAATGGGTGACAAATGTAATTAAGGACATATAATATTGAAAATTTTTCTTTATATTTTTGATTACATGTTGTAAAATAGTTGAGTTGAATAAAGTTAGAAAGGAAAGCAATGAATAATATAGATATAATTAACAAAAGAAGAATATTTGGTATAATTTCTCACCCAGATGCCGGCAAGACTACTTTAACGGAAAAGTTACTCCTACACGGAGGAGCTATCCGGGAAGCAGGTACCGTAAGGGCAAGGAAAAATTCTAAGTATGCAAAATCCGACTGGATGGAAATTGAAAAACAAAGAGGCATTTCTGTAACATCTTCCGTAATGCAGTTTGAATATGATGATAAAGTAATTTCCATTATGGATACCCCGGGACACAATGATTTCGGTGAAGATACATACCGTATATTAACTTCCGTGGACAGTGCTGTAATGGTAATTGACGCTGCTAAGGGTATCGAAGTTCAAACAAAGAAACTGTTTCAGGTCTGCAGTATGAGGGGTATTCCCATATTTACCTTTATTAATAAGTTGGACAGAGAAGCAAGAGATCCTCTATACTTAATGCAGGAATTAGAGGATGTTTTAGGACTTCCTTCTGTAGCCGTAACATGGCCTATAGGATGTGGTAAGGAATTTGAAGGAATTTACGACAGACTGAATAACATTATTCATTTATATAGGAAAAATGAAAAAATCCATCTTCATGATGAAGGTGTAAATTCTGATAAACTTAACGGAATAATAAGTCCTGCCAATTTAGAAAAATTAAGATCGGCTATAGAACTCCTTGATGGAGCCGGCAACGAATTTAACTTGAATTTAATCAGACAAGGTAAACTTTCACCTGTTTTCTTCGGCTCTGCACTGGCAGACTTTGGTGTAATTCAGTTTTTAAAGCACTTTCTTCTAATGTCCCCTCCACCTTCAGCCCGTAAAACTACAAGTGGAATTGTAGAGCCTACGGATGAAGTTTTTACAGGCTTTATTTTTAAAATTCAGGCTAACATGGACCCTAACCACAGAGACAGGTTGGCTTTCTTAAGAGTATGTTCAGGTACATTCCTAAGAGGAATGAATGTTACACTGACAAGAACGGGAAAGAAAATGAAACTAAGTCAGTCAACTCACCTAATGGCAAACGAGCGCGAAACAGTGGATACAGCATATGCTGGAGATGTTATAGGTATTTATGATTCAGGGAATTTTCAAATTGGAGATACTCTTACAAATGGAAAAGAAAGAATTTTCTTTGAGCCTCTTCCAACATTTCCACCTGAACTCTTCTGCAGGGTAAGCCCTAAGAACTCCCTTAAGGGTAAGAATTTTCAAAAAGGTGTGGAACAACTTGCTCAGGAAGGTGCTATACAGGTTTATAGAAATGAGTACAATGAAGTTATTTTAGGTGCCGTTGGAGTATTGCAGTTTGAAGTTTTCCAATACAGGATTATGCATGAATACAATGTGGAAATACGAATGGAAAATCTTGATTTTTCCGTGGCAAGGTGGGTTAAGACAGATAATGCAGAAAGTTTGAAAAGATATCAAAATTCCAGGTGTATGCTGGTATTTGACCACTACGAAAGACCAGTACTCTTGTTCACCAATCAATATGCCCTTAAAACTTTCCAGGACAGATATGAAGATATTGAGCTAATTGAAGCCTTAGATGTGGTAGATGTATTACAAGAACCCTATTTTTCTTAGCTATGAAGCTCCGGCACTGCCGGAGCTTTAATATGACCTTTATTACTTTACCCCTGGTAATTGTTTAATATCATTACCGGAAGGTCGCTGGAATATTTTCAGTTCAAAAAATTCTGTTACAGCCAAAATATGATCGAAAATATCTGCCTGTATTCCTTCGTAGTTAGCCCATACAGTATCTGCAATAAAGACGTATATTTCTAGGGGAATTCCATTTTCATTAGGTGCTAACTGTCTTACCATGGGGTCTCTTCCCTTATGGATATTAATTCTTTTTTTCAAATAATTTAGAATGTATATTCTGAAAATTCCTAAGTTAGTTAATTGTCTGCCGTTTATGGGCACCTCAGTATTAATATTGTTTTCTTTGTTGAATTTTTCTATTTCTTTGGATTTTTCCTCCACATAATTTGCTATTAATTCAATTTTCTTGAATTTTTCAATCATTTCTTCAGTACAAATTTTTACACTGTTTATATCTATTAAGATTGATCTTTTTACTCTTCTACCACCGTAATCCTGCATTCCTCTCCAATTTTTGAAGGAATCAGTTATAAAAGCAGTTGTAGGAATTGTGGATATACTCTTGTCCCAGTTTTGAATTTTAACTGAATATAGGGTAATGTCTATTACATCCCCATCTGCACCATATTTAGGAATTTCCACCCAGTCCCCTATTCGCAGCATATCGTTCCAGGTAAGCTGTATACCTGAAATAAAGCCGATTATAGTATCTTTAAATATAAGGGATACTACAGCAGTAACAGCTCCAATACCACTTAAGAGATATACCGGATTTTTGTCTATTAGAATTGAAATTATTGTTATTCCAATTATTGCATAAATTGCAATTTCAATTATTTGAAGAAGGCCTTTTATGGGTCTTTCCTTTGATACGGGGTGTTGCCTGTAAATATTGTCTAGGGAATCTAGTAAGGATTTAACAAGCCTTGATATTACAATCAATATATACATTATAGCTATTTTTTGAACAATTCCCTGAAAATCATAATAAAAAGGTGCAAATACATAAATTATAATGCCTGGAATAATAAGGGGTGCCCTGTGGAATACTTTGTTTTCCAACATAATGTCATCCCACTTGAAATTATTGTTTTTAATAACCTTCGTAATAATACTCAATAATATTTTTCTTGTTATTAAGTTTGCTAGGGAGCAAATAAACAATACTATCAAGGTAAGAATTATGTAATACAATATTCTGGTACCAAATCCACCATTTAAATTTTCTAATACAAGATTGTATAAATACATATTACTCTCCTATTCTTCTTCAATGGTTTTTCAGTATCTTATATTATTATAGTTCAAATAATAGAGAAATTCAAACTAAATGGTAAAAAAATACCCCCTGTCTTACAGAGGGTACTGCTAGGCTAATTTTGTATTTTCTCTTAATCTGTTGCTCCACTTGGTACACCTGTCGCCAAAGTATCCCATAACATTGTTATTTTCATAGATTTTTACCACTTCACACTTGTTGGCACATCCCTCGCATTCAAAACTCCTTGTAACTATGTTACTTTCAGCAAGGGTTAAGCCTCTGAAATTTGTTATTCCTGTTTTTTTCACCTTTTCTTTTGCAATGATTGCAGCACCAATTGCTCCCATCATACTGTGGTTTTCAGGAACAAATACTTCAAATCCTAATTGGTTTTCAAAAGCCATTTTCATTCCCTTGTTGGCTGCAACTCCACCTTGAAACAAAACCTTGGGGAGTATTGTCTTCCCCTTTCCTACGTTGTTTAAATAATTTCTCACCAAGGCATCACATAGCCCCCTTATTATCTCGCTGTGGTTATATCCCATCTGTTGCTTATGTATCATGTCCGATTCTGCAAATACGGCACACCTTCCGGATATTCTAACAGAATTTGTAGCCTTCAATGCATAATCACCGAATTCTTCAATAGGTATGTCAAGCCTTTCAGCCTGCCTATCCAAAAATGAGCCAGTGCCTGCTGCGCATACAGTGTTCATGGCAAAATCAACCACGATACCGTTGTTTATAATAATTATCTTTGAATCCTGACCTCCTATTTCAATGATGGTTCTTACATCCTTTTCTATTTCAAGGGCAGCTGTGGCATGGGCAGTTATTTCATTTTTAGCAGCATCGGCCCCTATAATGGTAGCAGCTATCAATCTTCCGCTTCCGGTAGTACCTGCCGCAGCTATTTCGCTATCTTTATAATTTTTTCTTAACATCTTAAAGCCTTCCTGGACAGCCTTTATAGGATTACCCTTAGTTCTTAAATATATTTTTTCAACTAAATTTGAATTTTCATTAATAAGCACCAAATCAGTACTTACTGAACCTACATCAACTCCCAAATAATACATTACTACGTCTCCTCTCTAACAAATCAATAAATGCTTCAACTCTGGTAATATATCCTGCTTCTCCTGTCATATCGTCCACTACTAGGGACATTATGGGGAAATTCTCATCCTTCGATATGGTAGGAAGTATGGACTTTGAAACTATTTCCGGCATACATCCCATGGGGAAAATTTGAATTGCTCCGTCGAAACCTTCTTTCTTAGCTAAAACAGCTTCACCTACACATTCCCTGGCATGGCCTCCAATAGCCATAGATAAATATTTCTTGGAAGATTGTTTAATTTTTATAGAATTTAACTTGAAAGGGCTCATGACCATATTTTTCACCCACCAGCTAGGTGTAAGACCTCTCTTGGTGGAAACTCCATAATCCATTAGCTTATCTTCAATATTAAAATTGGAAAAAGGCTCTATTACAGTATAAATTTCACCAATTATGGCTACTTTCAGAGGATTTTTATTTATATCAACAGAAATATATTTTAATTTTTCTCTGTAGTCTTTTAGTGTTTCTATCATTACTTTGGGGTTAGAAAAGTTCATAACTTCTCTTTTACATTCCTCTAAAATTTCTTTACACTGTCCCTTATTTCTTTCGAAACCAGCTAAATAGTGTGCACTTGCCTCTATTTCATCTATTAAATCCATAACCTTTATAGCATTTTTTAAGGCCATTACTTTTTCATATGTACTTTTGCTGCTAGGGGAAGATATTTTACATATTCTTTTAAATAATTCTTTTATTCCTATGTCCTTTGGCATATCCAAGACAATAAAGTCAAGGTGGTAGCCTAAATCTTTCATTAAATTCATCTGAAGTTCACAGTATTCTCCAAAACGACAAGGACCGCAACTTCCTGTAAGTATTACTGTGTCAGCGCCCTGTTCAATAGCTTTAATATAGTTACCCACCATAATTTTAAATGGAAGACAAATTTCTTCAGGAGAATATCTGGAGCCTACAGTAAGTGCCTCCTGACTATTCATAGGAGGAATTACATATTCCATGCCTAATCCGTCAAAAAGGGCCTTAACAGCAATATAAATATTACCCATGTGTGGAAAAGTTACTTTCAATTCGGGTCCTCCTTTCAAGCATGTCAGCAAATGCTTCTATTCTTGTATCTATACCTGCCTCCCCTGTATGTTCATCAATCTTTAATATTAAAAAGGGAAAATGAGGAAGAGAATTTTTTATAAGCTCGATTATTATTGAATCGGGACCACAGTTAAAGGAAGATACATAAATAATTCCGTCAACAATTTTCTCCTTTGCCACATTAACTGCAAAACCGTAATTTTCTCTTGTAAAAGTCCAAAAAGGTTTTTTATACAACTTTTTTACTACATCCCTTAATGTATCTTCATGTGTAAATTCCCCTGTAACTATTCCTATTCCTAATTTATTAAGCTTTTTTACCAAATTCATGTTGGAAAAACTATCATATATATTGTAGGGATGACCTATTAGAGCAACATTTACTTCATAACCCTTATCAAAAATACCTTCCTCATAATCTCTTTGGGCATTTAAAGCACTATGAAAAGCTAATCTTACTTTATTATTACTCTTTCCTAAATACTTACCTGCAGCTTTCGCCCAGTTATATAATTTTTTTTGAGATGTGGCATAAATAGGTTCACTAATAGTTGGGGGTAAATTATCAATACTGTTTATTACCATTTCTGGCAAACCACAAAACTTAGGGCATATATATTCATTTTTCCAAAGCTGCATTATACGAGGAATAACAAGAATATCACATCTATCCTTTATGGAAGCAACGTGACCGTGAAATATTTTTACAGGCATACAGGCTTCATCTACACAATATTTCACTCCTGCATCCAATATATTCTTATTTGTATCTTCAGAAATAACTATATCACAACCTAATTTAGTAAAAAATGTGGTCAAAAAAGGATGGTATTTACAATATAACAAGCCTTTGGGTATTCCAATTTTCATAATTCCTCCTTTTAATAAATCCACTCCAACGCCATTAGCTGTTGGGTTCCGGGGACATTGAACAATAAAAAATATCACAAATTATATTATCTCCTATAATTTGTGATATTATCCTATATTATTCAATTTTCTTCATGAATCTAAGAAACCCTAGGTTCTCCTTCTGTCCGCCACTTAAAGCCTATACAGTTTCTTCTGCTTCTTAATATAAATCTTTAATAACTTCTTCTAAATGACCTAATCTTTCTAAAGTTCCCAATAGTACCCCTTACTCTTATCACTTTGCATAAAAATTTTACCATAGGTTTTTATTAAAGTCAATTTGTGAAACCATAAGGGGACAGTATAGTCCCCTTATCAATATATTAATGGCCTGCTGCTGCCCTTACTAGTTTAATACATTCCTCCACATCTTTTTTACTGAATATTTCTCCTGATGTGTGAAGATTCCTTGTAGGTATTGATATTACGCCGCTGGGAACCCCTTCTCTTGAAAGATGGATTGGACCGGCATCTGTTCCTCCAAATTCCAATATTTCGTATTGATATTTAATATTGTTCTTTTCTGATAAATAAGTCAGCATGTCTTTAACTTCCGGGTGTACAATAAGTGAATTATCCTTGATTTTGATTGCTGCTCCCCCGTCCAATTTAACTTCCATTATAATTTCGTCGGGAGTGTCGCCAGTTGCAGTAACATCAACAGCAATAGCCAAATCAGGATTAATGCTGTAACCTGCTGTTTTCGCTCCTCTGCAGCCCACCTCTTCCTGTACGGAAAATACATAGTATACATCATTATCTGTATTAGGGTGATTTTTAAGAGCTTCAATCAGTATGTAGCAACCTATCCTGTCATCGGCAGCTTTACATATTACGCAATCTTCTGTTTCATAATATTGGGATTTAAAAACACACATATCTCCAACACGGAAATTTTGCTTTACAAATTCTTTGTCTGTTACACCAACATCCAAAAATAATTTTCCCATTGTGAGTTTTTCTTTGTCTTTCAATTCTTCCTGACAAATTACTCCTTCAAGACCATTAGCAAATACCATGTGCAATCCTAATAGATTTTTTGCTTTTAATCCTCCCACATTTGTAAAACGGAGGAATCCTTTTTCATCTACATGGGTAACAATAAGGCCTATCTGGTCCATGTGGGCAGAAAACATTATTTTTTTACCACTACCCTTTTTCCTTGCAATTAAGTTTCCCAATGGGTCTGTAGATATTTCGTCTACATAATCTTTTATTTCATCTATAATTAATTCTCTTATATATTTTTCCCTGCCTGATGGTCCGAAACAATCAGATAATTTTTTCATTAATTCACTGTTAAACATATTAATCTCCTTTCTGATTTTCTAGGATTACTTCTTTCGTAAGCCTCAGTACATTTTCGTAATCATTTTTGCTAGCTACACTTACTGATGAATGAATGTATCTGCAAGGGATTGAAATTGAAACTACCTTGGCACCTTTTTTCGTTTTATGAATTGCTCCTGCATCATTTCCTCCTGCTCCGGAGGTTCTGTACTGGTACTGTATATTATTATCCTCGGCAATTTTAGCAACTTCTCTCACCACATCAATATCATAAACAGTGGCATTATCCATTATTGACAAGGCTGCTCCCTTACCTATTATGGTTGTTTTATCATAATCCTCCACTTCTGGCATATCTGCAGAAACTGTTCCTTCCAAAACTATACCTAAGTCCGGTTCTAACTGGTAGGCAGCCGTTTCTGCCCCTCTAAGGCCTACTTCCTCCATCACCGTAAATACACCGTAAAAATCAGCATCTAATTTCATACTTAAAAGCTCCAACAATATGCTGCAGCCTACTCTGTCATCCAAAGCCTTTCCTTTAATCATATTATCGCCAAATTCAACATAATCACTTTTAAATGATACATAGTCACCTATGCTTACTAATTTTTCCGTTTCTTCCTTGGAGTCAGTGCCAATATCTATATATAATTTGTCAATGGGAAGAGATTTACCCCGTTCCTCTTTGCTCATAAGATGTACTGCTTTGGAACCTATTACACCGGGAATTTTGTTATCCCCAACCAGTACAACTTTTGAATTCAACACTCTTTGGTCAATTCCTCCCACAGCCTCAAACTTAATTAATCCCTTGGAATCAATCTGCCTTACTATAAGTCCCACCTCATCCATATGGGCGGCAACCATAATAGTTTTATTTTTTCGCCCCTTATTATGAGCAATAACATTCCCTAACTTATCTATATAGTATTCACAGTCAATTTCTTTTAATTTATTTTTAATATAATTACGAACTTCATATTCATAACCTGAGACACCGGAAAGTTCAGTTAATTCTTTTAAAAACATAGTATTTCCTCCAAATCAGAATTATCCAACTCATTAATAAATCGAGCTATTGCTTTTCCTGCATTTTCCACATCCTTTAAGTCGATTGTTTCCACTGAAGTATGCATGTAGCGAAGAGGAATGGAAAGTAAAATACAGGGGATTCCTTCCCTAGTTATTTGAAGTGCTTCTGCATCGGTACCAGTTCTTCCAGGCACTGCTTCGTACTGTAGAGGATAATTATATTTTTTGCATACCTCAACAAATTTCTTCGTAAGCTTTGCATTTAACCTTCCTCCAAATGCTACTATGGGACCTTTTCCTAACTGAGGCAGGTCTGTCATATCCGGAGTCATACCAAATCCAACTTCCAAGACTATTCCTATATGGGGATTTATTTTATAGCTAGAAGTCTTTGCTCCCCTTGTTCCCGTTTCTTCCTGGGCAGTTGCTGTAAAAAAAACATTGCTTTTATGAGATATTTTCTTTAATTCTTTTGCTGTTTCAAGCATTACTGCAACACCTGCCCTGTCATCCAACGCTTTTGCACTTATTCTACTTCCCTGAAGTGACAAGGGTTCTCTTTTAATAGTGGCAATATCCCCCACCTTCACCATTTTAACCAAATCTTCCCTAGGATATCCCGTATCAATATATAAATCCTTTAATTTTAGGGGCTTTTTTCTTTCTTCTGCATCTGTTATATGAGGAGGTTTAATTCCAATTACTCCAAAAATCTTTTCTTTCCCGAACACAGTTACTTCCTGAGCTACTAAGGAAGCAGGGTTAATTCCTCCTACGGAAGTAAAACTTAAAAAACCTCCCTCTAATATTTCAGTAACCATCAGTCCTATTTCATCAATGTGAGCAGCAAGCATTATATTGGTTTCACTGGTTCCAGAAGCCTTAAATATATAACTGCCTAACTTATCTTTTTCAAAGGAATCAGTGTAAGGTTTGAAGTACTTGGGTAATATATGGCTATTTACATGCTCGAAACCGGATACAAACTGGCTGGAGCATATATCAAACAAAAAATCTTTAAGCATGTTTCCTCCTATTAATATAATATAAAAGCAATTGAGGACGATTATCAAAATCGCTAATCAATTGCTCCTATCTACTGTTATTTCAATAAATCTTCCAGTGCATTTCCTATAGATTCACCTATGGTGAAATTTGCTTCCTCAGGTGTATAATCTAATTCTGTATTATCTTCATTTTTATCATCTAATATAAATGTAAGGGTAAGGTTCTTAGCCTTCATATCAATACCTTGTACTTTGGCTTCTCTTACTTCGCCAACTTTAACAACTTGAGCAGGAGTTCTTAATTTTTCTGCGGATACTTTTGCTATGGGTATGAAACAGTCTATATTACCATTTGCTTTTACATATACACCATCCAAGAGTATACGTGTTACTTCTACCTGAATAATGTCATCCTTCTTTAGTGTCTTTGCATAGGTATCAAAGGGATGCTCTTTCAATTGTTTCATTCCCAAGCTTACTCTTCTGTCTTTCTTGGTAATATTTAAGATTTTTACTGTTACTTCCTGTCCTTCTGAAAGAACATCTGTAACTTTTTCTGTCCTTGCCCAATCTATGTCCTTTATGTGTAAGAGTCCTTCGATATCGTCAATTTTAACAAATGCACCGAAATCTACTATTCTTGTTACTACTCCCGTGACTACATCGCCTTTTTTATATTTTTCCAAAAACATTGCCCAAGGGCTTTTTACTGTAGCTTTGTAACTTAAGGAAAGTTTCTTGTTTTCTTTGTCTACGCTTTTTACCTTTACTTTAATTACATCCCCTGGCTTTAATACTTCTGAAGGATGTTTTATTCTTGTCCAGGCAATTTCATTTATATGTAGAAGTCCATCTACTCCGTCTATTTCTACAAATGCACCGTAGTCTTGGAGATTTTTAACTGTACCTTCGTAAATTTCTCCTTCCTGTATCTTTTCCCATGTTTCTTTCTCACGGGCTTCTTTTTCCACTTTTTCAACTGCCCTTGCAGTTAAAACTAATTGTCTTCTTCCTCTTTTATTTTTTGTTTCTAATACTTGTACTTTTAAATCTTTACCCACGTATTCAGAAGGGTCAATATTTCTTCTAATAGAAATTTGATTTCTTGGGATAAATCCTTTAATGCCTTTTACTTTTCCATAAATACCGTATTGTGATGCTTCAATGATGGTTGTTTCAATTATTGCTTTTTCAGTTCTGAGTTTTTCTAATTCATCCCATACTTTTTGTTCTTCTAAGGGTTTTCTTGTTAGTACTACATTACCGTCTTGGTCTGATATTCTTTGTACTAATGCTTCTATTTCTTCTCCTTCCTTGACAACTTCTCTTAAGTCAGAAATTTCTGTCAAAGAATATTCATCTTTTGTTATTATTCCGTCAGATTTATAATTGATGTTAACAGTAACGGCATCAGGGCTTACGTGTATTACGGTACCCTTTACTTTATCGCCGGTACTGATTGATGCAAAGCCGCCGTAATTTTCCAACAATTCATGCATAGTTCCTGCTTGGTCATTAGTTTCGTTAACGTTATTTGTTTCCATAGCTTCATTAACTTCCCCACCAACCTCATTGATTTCATTAACATTTTCATTCATGTTGTTCAAGTTTTCCAACATACAAATAACCTCCTCAATTATCCAGTCAGGAGTGGATGCTCCTGCGGATACTCCCACAATAGAATTTTTTTCAATATAGTTATAAGGTATTTCCTTATAATTTTCAATTAAAAATGTATTAGGGCAATGTTTCTTGCTTAATTCATACAACTTTTTAGTGTTTGAGCTGTTTTTGCCCCCTATAATCAACATCACCGTACACTTGGATGCCAATTCTACACAGGCTTCCTGTCTTTTCCTGGTTGCATCACAAATTGTATTGTGAACAACAATATTATTATAATTGTTTATTTCAATAATTTCCAATATTTTTTCAAAAATTTCAGTATTAAAAGTAGTTTGACAAACTAAGCAATACTTTTCCTGTGGATTGATTATGCTTCTAAGCTCTTGGGGACTTTTTATTACCAAGGCTTCATTATTACTCCATCCTACAATTCCTTGTACTTCCGGATGATTTTCATCCCCGACGACTATTATATTGTAATTGTTATTTTTAAATTCTTCAACTATTTTATGTATTTTTTTAACTTTTACACATGTAGCATCAACTACATCAATATTTTTTTCTTTTAGTCTGTCAAAAACATCTTTCCCCACACCGTGACTTCTTATTAGTAGTTTTGCATCATTACTTTCAGGCAGGCTATCTACTACCCTCATTCCTTTGTTTTTTAATTTATCCACAACATCCTTGTTATGGATAATTTCACCATAGCTATATAGCTTCTTTTCATCATCAAGTATTTTTTCTGCTTTTATTACAGCGGCTTTTACACCTCCGCAAAAGCCCATATGTTGTGATACTAGAATTTTCATTGTGTTTCTTATTTACCTTCCCTGTTTAAACTATATATATCTTTTAAAATTTCTTTTCCTATTTCCGTATAAGTTTCCGTATTTATTTTACCCGAAATATTTTCAAAGTAATCTTTTTCTTCACCTATGAAAAGTTCTATTTTTCCCCTGAACTTATAAGGTCCTTTTACATATACAGGGATAATTTTTACCTTGGCCTTGTTGGCGATTAATGCTATTCCCGGTTTTGCATTATCTTCATTAAATCCAGTTTTAACTCTTGTACCTTCTGGATATATACCTAAAATACCCCCATTATTTAATACCTTCAGGGCGTTTTTTACAGAGGATAAGGAAACACCTTGCCTGTCCACGGGAAATGCCCCTAAATTTCTGAATATGAATGAAAATAGTTTATTTTCAAACAGTTCCTTCTTTCCCATGAAGTGAACCTGACGTTTACAAGAAACTGCTAATATTACTGGATCAATTAGTGAAATATGATTACCACAAATTATAGCTCCACCTTCAATATTATCCAAGTTCTCTTTATTATGAACTTTTAAATCGAAAATAAGGAAAACAAGGATTCTTAATATTCCTACTACTATTTTATAAAACATTGTTTCCTCCTATAATATTTACCAGGGACTTTACCACATCCTCAATACTCATATCAGTTGTGTCTATTAATATGGCATCCTCAGCTTTTATTAGTGGAGAAAACTTTCTGGTTGAATCATTTTCATCCCGTTTTTTTAAATCCTGTAAAATATTTTCGTACTTTGCTTCCCCTTTACTTTTTAATTGTTCATAACGCCTTTTAGCTCTTTCTTCTAAGGAAGCAGTAATGAAGAACTTATAATCAGCATTTGGAAAAACCTTTGTCCCTATATCTCTTCCATCCATAACAACATTTTTGTTGGCTGCTATTTTTCGCTGAAGTTCAACCATTTTTTCCCGGACGATTCTTATTGCGGATATTTTCGAAGAAGCCTTTGAAATAATTTCGGATCTTATTAATTCCTCTACATTTTCACCGTCAAGGAATATTTTGTTGTCATAGTAGTCCACTTCTGTTGTTTCAAGCATTTTAGAAATTTCTTCTTCTTTGTTTATGTCAATATTATTTTTATAAGCCTTATATGCAAGAGCTCTGTACATAGCCCCTGTATCTATATATTCAAATCCAAGTTCTTTACTTAACAGCTTTGCAACAGTGCTTTTTCCGGCTCCGGATGGTCCGTCTATTGCTATTATCATTTTGTTATCCTTTCGTATACCTTCTATTTCTTAGAAATGGCCCATGCATTTCAATATTCATTATTATATTACAGAAAGTAAAATATAACAACATAAATTTTCCCTAAGTATTGAAATACCTGCTATTTATGTTCCCAAAATAAAAAGGACTTATCGTCCCTTTGTTAATTTTGATAAATACTATGGCTATCCCACAATTTTTCAAGGGTATTATAATATTCAATTATTACATCTTTTTCACGCAAGCTAATATTAATTATTAAATTATTAATTATAGAAAGAGGTACCACCAATGAATCTACAAAAGACACTATATTACTTTTTGCAAACAATGTGGCATCTGCCAGCTTGTGGATGGGAGATGACTCTGTATCAGTTATTGCAACAATATTTGCCTTCCGTTCCTTTACGAACTTAGTGGCTTCAATGGTAGTTTTTGAATATCTGGGATAACTTATAGCAATCAGCAAATCATCTTCTTTAATTCTTATTATTTCTTCATAAAGAGAATTAACACCGCTGTTATTTAAAACTTTTACATCATCAATAATTATGTCTAAGTAAAATCCCAAATAGTTTGCCAGGGTAGAAGAAGTTCGAAGCCCTAATACAAATACTCTTTTGGCATTTAATATAAGTTCCGTAGCCTTATCTAATGCTTCAATATCGAAGTGTTCGTACAGATATCGCATATTGTTCAATTCATTTTTAAGAATTTTTTTATGGAGTTTAACTTTGTCTTTATCAACACCTTCGTTAAGTCCTATTCTTTGAACCGTGGTAAGCTTATTTTTAATTAATACCTGCAAAGCTTTTTGAAGCTCCGGATATCCCGAATATCCCAAAGTAGTTGCAAATCTTACAACTGTTGATTCACTTACATCTACTGTTTCTCCTATTTTTGCAGCAGTCATAAATGCTGCTTTGTCATAGTGGTCAATAATGAATTGTGCTATACGTTTTTGACCCTTGCTGAATTTGTGGAAATTACCTTTTAAAATACTAATTAAATCAATATCCATAATCACCCTCTAATTAGCTTAATACCTTCGTTAAAAGCAGCAATATTTTTCTCGACAGTTACAGGAGGTACTCTCTCTGTTATTGAACGAAGCATAATATTTTTATCTATTACATTCTCTCCCAAAAGTGCATAAATTGCACCAACTGAAATAATATTTGCTACCATACGCGTACCAAATTTATCAAAAGCACTATTTAAAATAGGCAAATTATAAACTTTATTGGGTAAATCTTCATCTACTTTTACGTGGTCATCCACAATTAGTATACCATTTTCATCTAAAAAATCAACATACTTGTCATATGAATTCTGTGTAAGTGCCAAAAGAATATCTGCTTTTCTAACTTTGGGGAAATAAATTTCTTCAGAACTAATTATTACCTCTGACTTACTGGCACCACCTCTTGCTTCTGGACCATATGACTGAGTTTGTACCGCATTAAGACCCTGGGCAATCGCAGCATCGGCTAAGATAATGGCTGCTAATATAACTCCTTGTCCTCCAGAGCCACTGAGCTGTAATTCAAAATTCTTCTTCATTCTATACCCCCATCCCTTGAAATCTATCAATTATAACCTGGTAGCTTTCCGTGTATTCAGGTTTAGGACAGCTGTGAAATTCTCCGATTAAAATTTTGTTCTTACCTTTTTCCGGGTCCTTTTCTGCTACTTTTATATCTACACAATTTTCTTTATAAAAGGTATGCATTTCAAAAGCATCGCCTTTTTTATTCTTTCTTCCATAGTAGGTAGGACATATGCTTAAACCTTCTACAAAGGAAAATCCTTTATTTTGAATTGCCTTTTCAACTAAATTTTGCATCAGACGGGTATGATAAGCCGTTCCTCTGCCTACGTAGGTAGAACCAGCACCCTGGGCAAGACTGCATAAGTCGAAGGGTTTTTCTATATTTCCATAGGCGGAAGTTGTTGCAAAATCTCCGTAGGGAGTTGTTGGAGAATACTGACCACCTGTCATTCCGTATATATTATTATTAAAAACAATGGTAGTTAGATCAATATTTCTTCTTGCAGCATGGATAAGGTGATTGCCACCTATGGCTGAACTGTCTCCATCTCCCATTATTACTATTACGTGAAGTTTAGGATTTGCAAATTTAATACCTGTTGCAAAAGCTAATGCTCTTCCATGGGTTGTATGAAGTGTATTGAAATCCAAGTAACCAGGAGCTCTTGATGAACAACCTATACCAGAAACTACTACAACCTCATCTTTATTTAACCCAAGTTTTTCTATAGCTCGTACCACGGCATTCAACAGTGTTCCGTGACCACAGCCGGGACACCATATGTGAGGTAATTTTTCTGTTCTATAATAATTTTTTGTTGTTGAATTGCAATTCATATGTTGCCTCCTATGGAATTAATTATTTCATCCGGAGTCATCAACTCGCCATTTACCTTATTGATTTTTTTGACACTGCAATATTTTCCCGCAACCCTTTCCACTTCCAAGAAGTATTGACCTAAGTTCATTTCTGCTACATAAATTTCTTTTGCCCTTAATCCAACTTCTCTTATTTGTTTTTCTAAAAAAGGCCATATTGTAATAGGTCTGAACATACCTGCCTTTATATTCTTCTTTCTCAATTCATCTACTGCATATTTAGCAGAACGAGAAACTCCCCCGTAGGCCACTATAACAACTTCTGCATCTTCTAATCTATATTCTTCGTAATATGAAAAATCTTCTATATTTTTTTCAATTTTTTCCACTAAGCGCCTAATTAAGTTTTCCGCTACTTCATTATTATTGGTAGGAAAGCCTGTTTCATCATGAACTAATCCCGTTACATGGTATCTGTAGCCTTCCCCGAAAGCTGCCATAGGAGGTACCATGTCCTTATCTGGCTTAAAGGCAATATATTCTATAGGTTTACAGTTAGGCTTTTTTCTATTAATAACTTCTATTTCAGAAGGATCCTTTATTATCATTTTTTCCCTCATATGCCCAACCGTTTCGTCCATTAATAGAATAACTGGTGTTCGGTATTTTTCAGCTATATTAAATGCCTTAACAGTATATTCATATGTTTCCTGAACAGAATTAGGTGTCAATGCAACAACAGGATGATCTCCGTGAGTTCCCCATTTTGCCTGCATTACATCACCTTGAGCCGGTGAAGTGGGAAGTCCTGTACTTGGACCGCCTCTTTGAACATTTACAATTACGCAGGGAGTTTCCGTTATTGCTGCATATCCGATATTTTCCTGCATTAATGAAAATCCTGGTCCGCTGGTTGCAGTCATTGACTTTAAACCTGTCAATGAAGCTCCTATTATGGCTGCCATACTGGCCAGCTCATCTTCCATTTGAATAAACTTACCTCCTATAAGGGGCAGTCTTTGAGAAGAAATTTCTGCAATTTCAGTAGAGGGGGTTATGGGATAACCTGCAAAAAATCTCATTCCTGCAGCCAAGGCACCTTCAACACAAGCTTCGTTTCCTTGTAGCAACTTATATTTCTTATTGCTCATCACTTCTACCTCCTATGTATATAGCATTATCAGGACATCTTAATTCACATTGACCACAATATATACATTTTTCCGGATAAGCTATTACACACTTGTTATCTTCTATTTTCAGGACTTGCTTCGGACAAAATCCTACACAAACACCGCATCCTTTACACCACTTTTTGTTTAGATGAAGAGCTTTGTCAGCCATTTCAATCCTCCATAATAATTTCTGTTACATTTATTATACCATAAAACAGAAATTTTGCAAGAAATACTTCAATTCACGCCATTTTGCAAGTTTCTATTCACGAGGTGCATATTCCTCTTTCTATATTGCTGTTAATGTTGATAAATACATTATTAAAAGGAAAAAATGCATGATACTTATAGTTGGTCATGCATTTTTCTCCACTATAAACAGTTCCGGCGGTAAATTGTTCTTGTTAATTAACTTAATTTGAATGACATTATATTTTCTTTTATCTAAATCCTTCAAAAAATCAAAGATTTTACTGATTTCATATCCTTCATCATGTCCAATGTATGCAGTTATATATATCCTTCCTTCATCCTTTAAATAGGGCAACAAAGAAGTTATTGCCTTAATGGTGGTCTCTGGCTTTGTATAATGTTCTTTATTATACTTAGGTAAATAACCTAAGTTAAAAACAGCTACATCAATTTTTTCATTTAAATATTTTTCAACATCTTCGTGTCCGGAATGAATTAATTCATAATTATTATACTGGCAATTATCCCTTAAAAGTTCTTCCGTTCGTTCTATTGCTTCTTCCAATATATCAAAAGCTTTCACATAGCCCTTATTACCTGCCAAATTGCATAGAAACAAAGTATCGTTTCCGTTACCGCAGGTTAGATCAAGGTAATTTAAATTTTCCTTTCCTCCATAACTGTTTTTGATGAGGAAGTGTACCATCTTTGCTATTTTACCGTATTTCTCCATATCTATCCCTTTAAAAATTTAATTTCATCCTTAGTTAAATATTCCCACTGACCTTCCTTAAGACCTTGTAAATTGATTGAGCCAAAGGCTGTTCTTTTTAACTTAATAACCTTGTGCCCCACTGCTTCAAACATCTTTCTAACTTGTCTGTTTTTACCTTCGTAAATACTTATTTCCACTGTAGATACGCTTCCTGATTTCAGCAATCGCACCTTTGCAGGGGCAGTTTTGAAATTGTCAATTATAATTCCTTTTTCTAATCTAACCAATGCACTTTTACTAATATATCCTTTAACATCCGCCTCATAAGTTTTATAAATCTTATACTTGGGATGCATAAGTTTATTTGCAAGATCACCGTCATTAGTTAGAAGCAAAAGTCCTGAAGTATTGTAATCGAGCCTTCCTACAGGGTAAATTCTTTCTTTTATATTGATTAAATCAATTACGGTTTTGCGGTTAAACTGATCTTTTACAGTGGTAACATAACCTTCAGGCTTGTACAATTTTATATAAATATATTTATCCTTTTCATATATTCTTTTATCGTTAACATAAACAATATCTTTATCAGGATCTATCTTGCTTCCTAATTCTCTTACCACTTTTCCGTTTACCTTAACATTGCCCTTCAATATTAATTCTTCCGCCTTCCGCCTAGAAGTAATTCCACATCGGGCTATATATTTTTGTAGTCTTTCTTCTCCCATATGTTTTCCTTTCAATTTGTCTGCCACAGGGACCTGGCAGATTCAGTTAAATCGTCCCTGTGGATTCTTGCTTATAAGTTTGCCTGTATGAATAATTTCATCCCCTAAATATATATTGTAAACTCCGTATATATTCTTGGTTTCATCCTCAGGCTCCAGCAATACTTCAAATTTTATTTGAGATTTTTCTTCTTCCCTTAAAATACATCTAAAGCTTTCATCTATAAAAACTGGAACCCCATCATCTGCATATGTTACAAACTGTCCTTTTTCAACTATACTATAACTTATATAATTATCAAAAGCCCAGTCAAAAATCTTATAACTGTCATTAAACCAATTATTATCGTTTAGAAGAACTGCAATTATTTTCATATTGTCTTTTTCTGCCGAAGCCACCAAACATCTTCCAGCAGCCTTAGTGTAACCTATTTTAATTCCAGTTCCATACTTATATTGATGTACAACTTTATTCTTATTGTAGAAAATATTGTTCATACTTTCTGCCTTGTACTTTACCGCAGAGGAAATTTCCCTGAACAAATCATTTTTCATTGCATAAGCACTGATTAATGCAAGGTCATAGGCAGTTGAATAATGATTTTCATCATGAAGTCCGCTGGCATTAACAAAATTTGTATTAAATGCTCCTAATTCTTTAGCTTTTTTGTTCATCATGGCTATAAAACCTTCCGGATGATTTCTGCCTGCAAATTTTGCCAAGGTTGCTGCTGCATCATTACCAGAACGAAGCATGGTACCATATATTAAATCAATTACTGAAACTTTTTGCTTTGGCTTTAAATAGATGCTGGAACCTTCTATACCTGTACATTCTGGAGGAACTTCTATTTTTGTATTTAGGTCCCTTATAGTTTCAATAGCTAAAATTGAAGTCATTATTTTCGTTGTACTTGCAATTGGGAGTTTCCTATCTGCATTGTGTGAACTTATAACTCTCCCGGAATCTTGGTCAATAACTATGTAGGCATGGGCTGAAACAGAAGGCATTGCAAAAATTTGCGTAAACTGACATGCAAAAAATAAAATAACTAGTATAAAAGTAATTATTCTTTTATATATCACAATCTCTTTTCTCCCTCACTTCTCTTATAAATGATAGTATATTCATCACAGAAGAGGTTAAATCACTAGTTGTAGTTTCATTGTTAATATTAATAGTTCTTACATCCTTGTCGGAGGTTTCGTAAATAAGAATCTGCGGGTTCAGCTGTAAATTTACGTAAGCAGCCCCGGCAAAAGGTTTCAAATCGGCATAGCGAAATTTTTTATCAACATCGCTGCCTCCTATTACAAAGTTCATATTAAGCTTTGAAATAGCCAAATAGTTGGTACCGTCGTAACTAATCTTACTGCTGATTAACTTTTCGTTTTCAGTAAGATTATTTATATTCTCCAAAGTTGTTTTAATTATACTTTCTATATCCCTGCTCATACTTTCCCCTTTCTCTGTAAATCAATATTCAGTATACCCTAAAAAAGGAGAATTATAACAAACTATTGGGATGATTCTTAGTGTTACTTAGGGATTTAAAATTGATCTTTTAAGCACTCTGTTAACAATTACAAACTCTATGGAAAAACTTTTTTTCTCAAATATACAATCTGGATAGAAATATATATTTTTTATAAAAAATAAGGGGAAAGCTTTCTTCAAGTATTTAATATATTTTCTTTGTTTCTTATATAGTTTCCTTGCACCATGTTTATACCTGCTAAGAAATCTTTCCGTTACAGAATAGTTAACTGTTTTTTCATACATATGCTTTTTCTTTAAAAAAATAATATAACAATTCATATGTATAAATGAATATGAAATATTTATTTTAAACCAAAACTTTATGTTGAAATACAGAAATAATAGTCCCCCACCTATGAAAACTAATATTCCCATAATATAAAAGCAACCTAGGTTGCTTTTTTCTCCTCCTTTTCAATATCTATCGAAGGTAGCTGGTCTATTGATGTTAACCCGAAATGTCTTAAAAACTCATCTGTAGTTGCATATAGAGTGGGTCTTCCCGGTTTATCCAATTTCCCCACTTCTTTAACAAGTCCCTTGTCCAAGAGACCTTTAACAACTTGGGAACACTTAACTCCTCTTATTTGCTCTATTTCTACTTTTGTTACCGGCTGTTTATATGCTATAATGGACAAAGTTTCCAAGGCTGCGGTGGATAAACTCTTAGTAACGGTATTTTGAAGAAGACTTTGTATATATTCGTAATTATCTTTCTTTGTGGTAATTTGATATGAATTACCGAACTTACGAATAATCAGCCCCCTATCTTCGTTTTCGCTAAACTCCCTTATCATTTCATCCAAAATACCTGCAATATACTTTGCAGGCATATTTAACAGCTTTGACATTTCGCCAATATTAAGAGGCTCTCCCCATGCAAACATCAAACTTTCCAATACACTTTTTATGTTCATCTTCTCTCCTGTTAACCAGTAATAATTATATCGCTGTAGGCATGATCCTGGTAAATTTTCATTTCTTGCTTATTGGCAAGTTCCAATAAAGCTAAAAAGAAAGTTATCGCATATTCTTTGCTTATTTTTCCTTTTTCTTTAAAAGTATTAAACAAGGATACCTTCCCTAACTTTCTTATTCTTTTAATTATTTCATCCATACAGTCTTTAACCCGGTAAGTTTCTCGGTAAACTTTGAATTTTTCTTCTTTTTCTATTTTGAAATTCTGCTTTTTAAGCAATGATAAGTAAATATTGTATAGTTCATATACATTTATTTCTCCCAGGGAAAGCTGTTCAGTCTGAACATCGCTGGTTAAGGCTATTTCTTCCTTTGGTTTTGAGAAATAGTAACTACTTTCATCTTCATATTCCCTTAGCTTTTCCGATATATCCTTGAACAACTTGTATTCTAATAACTTAGTTACCAACTCCTGTCTGGGGTCTTCCTTTTCTTTCTGAGGTAAGAGCATTTCCGATTTTATTTCCATAAGGGTGGATGCCATCAATATAAATTCACTTGCAACATTCATATTAAATTGCATCATTTGTTCCAGATATTCCAAGTATTGATCAGTTATTTCAGCTATGGGGATGTCATAAATATCTATTTCCCCTTTTTCAATTAAATGAAATAACAAATCAAAAGGACCTTGAAACACATTAATATTTACGGAATACATTTTTTACCTCTTTTCTATCTTATGGTGCTTTTTAGAACATTTTTTATATAGAATTTAAATAAGTTTTCTTTTTCCATCTTCTTTTCGGGATATAGTTTAAACTCTCCTAAAAACTGACCATCCTTGTAAAGTTTTGCAACCCCTACAACAGTGTCTTCATTTATGGGAGCTTTTAGATTTTCATCCAATACATATTGTAGATTAAAATCTTCTTCCTTGCAATTACTTTCTGTGAAATAGTTAATATTTTCCTTTGAAACTATGTTTATGGTATCTTCTTTGCCGCAATAAACAGGACTTGTTGTAATAACTTCACCTTTTTTGTGGAATACAATATTTTTATAATTAGCAAAACCTTCATTTAATAATTTCTGAGTTTCGTTGAAGCGTACCTTAGTGTTATCACACCCTAAAACAACGGCCACCAATGTTGTATCATTTCTTCTTGCTGCGGCAGATAAACAATATTTTGCTTCCGTAGTATAGCCAGTCTTTCCACTTATAAGGCCATCAAAATTATTTATAAGCCTATTAGTATTTACCAATACTTGTTCTATATCTTTATCCTTTCCTACGTATATGGAATCCATCCAGGTAAGCATGTATTCATCCACATAGTTGTACTTTAGCAGTTCCCTGGTCATTATGGAAATATCTTTAGCCGTTGTAAGATGTTCCGGATCAGGAAGTCCTGTAACATTTGTAAACACCGTGTCATTCATTCCCAATTCCTTGGCTTTTTCATTCATCTTTTTCACACAGTTTTCTTCAGAGCCGTACATAAATTCCGCCATTGCCACCGAGGCATCATTTGCTGAACGCATGGCTATGGCTTTAACCATGTTTTCAACAGTCTGGGTTTCATATGCTTCAAGATATACCTGGCTTCCCCCCATTCCAGCAGCATTTTCCGATATAGTAAGTTCCTGGTCCAAGGTTATTTCCCCTTCTGCCATCTTTTCCGATATTAAAACTAAGAGCATAATTTTAGTAATGCTAGCCGGTTGCATTTTATCATTGGCATTTTTCTCAAATAGAATTCTCCCATCATCAGCATTTACTAAAATTGCAGCTCTTGATTGCAGGTCTTCTGCTTCAATTCCATAGGCAGGAACAATTAAATTAACTATAAATATTATCAAAAAAAATATGGTTGTATATTTCTTCATAAAAATACCCTCCTTTTTATGTAGAATAACCATATTTTATCGAATCATACATATTTTATACTCAGTTACATTTTGTCGAATTTATTGTAATTAAGTCTATTTCCCGGCAAATTAATGAATTATTTCCCCCTTTAGGCTGGTTCCTTCCAAGTCATTTTCTATATTTAATATATCTGCAATAGTCTTTCCTATACAAGCAAAACTATCAAGAACTCCTAAATTGTTGTTTTCTTTTATATGTTTTCCGTAAAATATTAAAGGTATATATTCTCTTGAATGGTCTGTACTTTCCGTAGTAGGGTCGCAGCCGTGATCCGCCGTAATAATAAGTAGGTCAGTATCTTTTAAGTTATTAATTATAGTAGGTAGTTTATCATCAAAGTATTTAAGTGCATCTGCATATCCCTTTACATTGTTTCTGTGACCGTAAATCATGTCAAAATCAACCAAGTTCGTAAAGAGTAATCCTTCGAAATCTTCCTTTATAGCCTTGATGGTAGCCTCTATTCCATCAGCATTATCTTTTGTAGGAACAGATCTAGTAATACCCTTATTTGCAAAAATATCTTTTATCTTTCCTACAGCATACACTTCTTTGCCGCTGTTTTTAACATAATCTAGGATTGTATCCTTTGGAGGTTCTAGGGAAAAATCCCTGCGATTAGCAGTTCTTACAAAACTACCTACTTCACCTATAAAGGGTCTAGCAATAACTCTTCCTACTCCATGTTTACCTCTAAGAATTTCCCTTGCCTTTTCACAAATTGAATATAACTCATTTAAGGGAACAACTTCTTCATGGGCTGCAACTTGAAATACACTGTCAGCAGAAGTATATACTATTAATTTTCCAGTTTCAATATGTTCCCTTCCCAGCTCTTTTATTATTTCAGTACCAGAAGCCACACAGTTTCCTATGGTTTCTCTGCCGGTTTGTCTTTCAAATTCTTTAATTATTTCATCAGGAAATCCATCAGGGTATGTAGGGAATGGTTCATTAAGTATGAGACCGCTTATTTCCCAATGGCCAGTAGTTGTATCTTTTCCCTTTGACTTTTCATTACACTTGGCAATAGAACCTTTAAAGCTCTCTGACTTTTTTATGTCTTCAAATCCATCTATATTTAAAATTCCTAATTCCTCCAAATTAGGCAAGGAAAAATTTTCTATATTTTTATAAATATTTTTTAAAGTATTGCTTCCCTCATCACCATAATCTCTTGCATCTGGAAGTTCACCCACTCCCACACTGTCTAATACGATTAACACAGCTCTTTTTATCATAAGTATCTCCTTTCAGTTTTAGGTCATCTATACCCTGGGGAAGGACTTTTTAAACACTTCCAGGGATTTAAACTCAACATTGTTTACATAATTTTGTATTGCACTAATACTGCTAAGCCCCATTAATTCCTGTACCGTACCTAAATATGCACCATTGGATAAGAGATGGACAGCAAAGGAATTTCTTAATACCTGAGGGGAAATTTCTTTATTTATATTCATCTTTTTCTCATAGGATTTAATAATCTTCCATATTCCTTGTCTGGATATAGGTTTACCAGAAGTATTAATAAAAAGAAATAGATTATCCTCGATTTTTTTGTTTCTGAAATTATTCATGTAATTTTCAATTGCACCCTTGGCATATTGACTAAGAGGCACCAGTCTTTCCTTCGGTCCTGCTATATGTATTATTCCGGCATTTAAATTGATTTCACTTATTTTAATATTTATAAGCTCTGAAACTTTTATTCCTGAAGAATAGAGAAGCTCAAGAATTGCTAAATCTCTGGAGCCTTTGAAAGTATTTTTGTCGGGAAGAGTCATAAGTAGATTTATTTCATTCTCTGTCAGTATTGAAGGTTTTTTCTTAATAGGTTTAGGACTATGAATACTAGATGCTGGGTTGTCACTGATAATCTTCTCATTTTTCAAAAAATTAAAAAAGTTCTTTAAAGAAGAAATTGTTCTCGATATGGTAGAAGAACTTTTTCCTTTCTTTTGAAGGTTTACAAGGTAAGTCAAAATATGGGACTTCTTTGTTTCGTTTAAATCAAGATCGTATTCTTCCCAGAGATATTCTTTAAAGCTTCTTATATCGTAAATATAAGAGCTTATAGTATTTTCACTTAAGTTTCTTTTACTAAGGTATTTTTCATAGATATCAATACTCATTATCCCACCATCAATCTACTTAATATTAAAACGTAAAGGCTGTAA